>JAAUYD010132879.1_pt1 | contig 17619 bp, 15 predicted proteins | sample 7278101 | NCBI WGS metagenome assembly JAAUYD01 (sample SAMN14350128, study PRJNA611818) | marine sediment metagenome | isolation source: surface marine sediment (0.6m) | place: French Polynesia: Moorea | collected 2018-08 | reverse complement strand
CACAGCATAAAGCAACTGGCGTGAGAGAACCACCTCACATGCTAGGTACCGCAAGGGGTCTAGTTTAAGTGGACTCGCTGAACCAAGAATCCCCTCGCCTTGAGGCAGGAGAGTGTCAAGCTTCCACTAATTTAATAAACCCCAACTTCTGATTTATAACAGATGCCAGCCTGTTTAAATCTTTGTATCACTTCTCCCAAGCAATCGCAATCTTTAATTAAGCTAACCCGTACATACCCCTCTCCTCCATCTCCAAATGCATTTCCAGGGGTCAATACTACACCGGTTTTCTGCAAAACATCGAGAACAAATTCTATGGAACTCATGCCAGGAGGGCATTTTATCCACAAGTACATTGTAGCTTTGGTTTTGGGTACATCCCAGCCTAATTGTGAGAATCCTTGAATGAGGAAATCGCGGCGAGTGCGGTAAAGTTCTTGGACTTGATGTAAATATTTATCCGGCATTTGTAAAGCTGCTTCCCCTGCAACTTGCAACACGGAAAACAAACCATAATCTAAATTGGTTTTGAGAGTCCCTAAACCCTTAATTATGTGGGAGTTACCAACCACAAATCCCACACGCCAGCCTGCCATATTATAGGTTTTGGAAAGGGTATGAAATTCCACACCTATGTCCTTTGCACCAGGTATTTCTAATAAGCTGGTGGGTTGATAACCATCAAAAGCCAACTCGGCATAACATAAGTCATGGACGAGGATAATTTCATGTTTGCGGGCAAAGGCAACAATGTCCTGGAAAAATTCCCTGGGAGCAGTAGCCGCAGTGGGGTTACTGGGGTAATTAAAATAGAGGATTTTTGCTTGTTCGGCAATGGTATCGGGAATGTCTTTTAAGTCAATTAGCCAGTTATTTTCTGGTTTGAGAATGATGTTATAGACTTTTCCCCCCGCTAGCATGGGGCCACGAAAATGGGCTGGATAAGCAGGAGAAGGCACTAACACAAAGTCACCAGGATTGACATAAGCCATTGCTAGATGAGTCAATCCTTCCTTAGAGCCGAGTAGGGGTAAAGCCTCCGTTTCTGGATTCAGTAATACATCATAACGGCGACGATACCAGTCTGTAATTCCCTGACGGAAGCTTGTGGTTCCTGCAAAGGGTGGATAACCGTGATTATTTGCATCTTGCAGAGCGGCGATGGCTGCGTCTACCACCGGTTTTGGTGTGGGGCCACCGGGATTACCCATGCCCAAATCAATCAAATCTTGCCCTTGTGCCAGTGCTTTGGCTTTCAGCTCATCTAAATGGGCAAACACATAGGTAGGTAGTGTTTTTATCCGTTCTGCTGGCTCTATCCAATCCAAACTCATTCTGTAACCTCTTCAGTTATTCCCCTAGTCGAAAGCCGATGTATGGAGTCTTTGGTTTCTATCGGTGCAGTGGTAGATACCATGGCCGCCATTAACTGTTCTAATGCCACATTAAATGGTAATCTGTGGATATCTGAATTAGGAGTTAAGGCAATTTCTGCTGCTGTTTGCAAGTCTTGGATTGTGATTTTACTTAATCCCAAATCAGCCAATGTTCTTGGTAATTCTATGTCTGCATAGAACTGTAATAACTGATTGCGGGCAGATGCGGCCAGTTGATTTTCTGCTACCATTTCCTCTAGGCGCAGCTGAACCAAAATACCATAAGCTACCTTTTCCCCGTGGATACTACCTTTACCGCAAATATGGGTTAAACCATTATGTACCGCATGGGCGGCAACGGTGCGACATTGGGCACCTCCGAGTCCCCCAATCACCCCAGCCAATAAAACCGTGGCATCCACCACCTCCCGCCAAGTTTCACTTCCTGGTTCTTTGAGGGCGATGGCTGCTTTTTGGAATAAAATATCTCGCAGTACCCTTGCTTGCTGTACTGCTGCCACAATTAGGGTTTGTTCCGAGCTGCCACTACTAACTGATGCTTCATACCATTTAGCGATCGCATCACCAATTCCTGCTACTAATGTATGTTGGGGGGCTGTTTTAATTAACTCGTAGTCGAGGATCAATAAATCAGGACAGCGAGATAAGCTAACATCGTAAAGAAAGGCACCCTCTGGGGAATATACATTAGATAATGCTGTCCAAGCTGCACAGGTAGCTGCGGACGTGGGGATAGTCACCACAGGTAACTTTAATTGATGTGCCAACAACTTGGCTGTATCTAATGCTTTTCCCCCACCCAAACCAATAATTACATCGGCTTGATGTTCCTTTGCTTGCTTGCACAGAGATTCTAAACTAGCTTCCGAGCAGTCTGCACCATAGCTAGCTAAGGATGCTTTTAAATTTTGGTGCTGTAAAATTGGTTGAAGATGGCTTTCACCGATGGTAAAAGTGCGATCGCCGGTTACAATTAAGGGGTTATTTCCCAAACTTGCGATTGCAGGTGCTGCTGACTGTAATACCCCAGAGCCTCGCAGGACTTGTGCGGGGGCAATTGCTAGGGGAAATAGGGAACTTGGAGCTTCAGTAGACAACTTTTTTGTAATTTTATTGTGCATATAAGTGATTTATTAACAGTATCATTTACAGCTATTTTGGAAAACTTTTACTAGGCTAAACTTTACAAGCACTAAATGACTTGTGATATTTCGGTAATTTGCCATCAACTGGATGTTTGACGCTCTGCACATCGCAAATTAATCATCTCCAATTTAGACTACCAATATTTACTTCCAGTTTTTTCAATTTGTGAAAATCTTTCAAATTATATTTTACATAAAAAAAATTAATTTTGTATAGTGAGACACAATAAAATTCTGGTGCGCTTGGCAACGGATGGTGGCAACGGATGTCATGTTTGTGGGTTGCTAGGTTTTGTCGCTTTTTGGATAACGAATGGTGGCAACGGATGTCGGGTTTGTGGGTTGCTAGATTTTGTCGCTTTTTGGATCACGGATGTCATATCTGTGGGAGGTTTGGGGAGTGATTTTTTGGATACTTAGCTAGAAATCCTACTCAAATTTTTGTTCACCCGAATGTGTCAATAAGGTAAGACTACTCAGTAAAATGAGTGTATTTGCAATTAAAATACCCAGGTCATTTAACTTTATGTTCACTCCCGCTGATTTTTTGCAGTACACCCAATGGTCAGGAATTGCTACCTTGGTAGTTGCGGTTCTGACTGTGTTATCTTTTATCCTGAAATGGGCGCTTCGCTTTCGGCTTGTAGGTGCAACAGGTTTTATGGCAGTGCTGACTTTTGGATTGTTTTCCCTTTCCCTCGCACCTTTAACTCGTACCGTAATTCCCGGTGCAGTTAAGTATTCTTTAATATACGATAATGGGGCAACACAAACTGTAATTGCCGTTCCCAACCAAATTACTTCATCACAATTAGAAGCAACTTTGCGCCAAGCAGCTAGTAACATATATTCTGCGGGTCGTTCCAGTATCAGGGGAGAATCTCAGTTAACTATTCGTGCTCGTACCGTTCTTCATCCAGAGCCAGGGCTTTCCATACCATTTTACCTGGGACAAGTCAAGCGATCGCTTGCTAATCGTGAGGATGCTCAAATGAATATCGAAATATATGAAGACAAGTTAGCTCAACTCTCTACTGCTAATAGTTAAGACGTTTTTGTTGTTGACAGTTGACGGTTGATGGTTGACAGTTGACGGTTAAACTAACCTCCTTCACTCCCCCTGTCCCCTGTCCCCTGTCACCGATTTATTAAGGGAGAGGGGTAACCTCAGGCGGGATGAGGTTTTATATTTAATTTTACCTAGTAACTTAAAATCAATCCTCCATCAAACCGGCTAATGTGGTGAGTAAAATTTGGTTTTGCTCATCTTTACCGACGGTAATTCTTAACTTATCTGCTAATCCGGGTTGTTTGAAATAACGTACTAAAATACCTTTTGCTTTTAAACCCAAATATAATGCTTCTGCATCGGCTGTTTGTGGTTGAACTAAGAGGAAATTTGCCTGGGATTTCCAAACCTTAAACCCTAATTCTTCTAAGTTCTGAGCTAACTGGACACGGGAAACCTTCACCTGGCGAGCACATTCATTTTTATACTCTTGATCGAGCATGGCCGCAGTTCCAACCGCACAAGCGATGGCATCAATGTTATAACTATCTTTAACTTTAAACAAGCCTGATAATAATTGGGGATTGGCAATGCCAAAACCTAAACGCAAACCAGCTAAGGAATATCCCTTAGATAGGGTGCGTAAAATCATCACATTGGGGAATTCTTTGACTAGGGGTAATGCGCTTGATTGTGCAAAATCAACGTAGGCTTCGTCAATCAATAAAACACCAGATAGCTGTGTTGCTAATTGACGTAAATCATTGATGGGAACTAGGTGTCCTGATGGACTATTGGGGGAAGCAATAAATGTGACTGCACCCTGAGCGTTAATTAGTGGTTCGATTGGTAAGGAAAAATCATCATTGTAGGATATTTCTACCACCTGAGTTGGTTGGATTTCCGCAAGGGTTCGATATAGAACGTAAGTAGGTGTGGGATAAACTATTTTGCTGGTATTATCAGTACAAGCACGGATAATTACATTTAAAATTTCATCGCTACCATTGCCGACAATTACCCAATCGTGGGGAATATCGAATACTTGACTCACACTGTGACGGAAATCATCTCCATAGGGATTGGGATAGCGTCGCAACCACTCACCATCCAATGTGCGTAATACCTCCATCGCCTTTGGTGAAGGGGGATAGGGATTTTCGTTGGTATTGAGTTTAATAATTTTGGTTCCTGGTTTTGGTTGTTCCCCTGGAGTATATCCAGTCATAGCATCAACGCTAGGGCGGAAGTAGGAAGAGGTCATTTCAGTTATCAGTTATCAGTTATCAGTTATCAGTCATAATAATTTTGGATTTTGGATTGACTGATAACTGAAATGGTCCCATATCTAAAACTTGGGGTCAATCCAAAATAATGATAGTCAGCTTGGTTCCTCTTTGGATATTACTTGATTACCAAACAGTATCTGGCAAACCTCACCCTGTCCTGACGGACATCCCTCTCCTTATTAAGGAGAGGGAAAGAAAAAGCGAGGGTGAGATGATTCTTTCGTGAATTAAAGAAATGTGTGTACAGGGTAAATTTAATCAGGAGAGAGGCTAGAGGTGAGGTTCACTCTTGCATTTTTGAGGTTCAGTCTTGCATTTTTAATTACTCCTACCTACTTATAATAATTACGGGGTTTCACACAGGGTAAAAGTAGTGAAAAAGCTGAAGCAGGTACGGGAATCTTTAACCAAAGAGTTGGGGACAGTGGTGGAATTAGGAGCAGAAACCCCCAAAGCCAGTTTAGAATTGGCAATGGCTCTCGGTTGGTTAAATCCTGCTTTTACCCCCGTTGCAGTCGGGTTATCTTTTGTAGGATTAACGAAAAAGGGACTGGAACTGTATCGCAAAGTCAATAAAAAAGAGCCAGATATAGAAGAGTGGGTAGGAATAGCTTTTCCCCTGGCTTATGTGGAAAGTTTTGATACTTTGGTGCAGAAGAATGATTGGTTAAGGGAAAACATTGGTGCTGGGGTATCAGGCCAAGAAATCAAGCAACAATTTGATAAGTTGGGAGAAATTCAATTAGATCGAGAAGTAGCTCAAAAGGCTTTAACATATTTCCCAGAATCATTGTTAGGTCGTGCCTTAAATCAGCAATTATCTACTTACCTAGAGCAAGTGGGAGTTGATAAACAGACAATTCCCCTGATTACTGGCTGGGTTGCGTGGCAAACTAAAACCTGTGTTGAATTACTCTTGGAATATGAGCCACAGAATTTAATCGAACAGCTTGCCATATATACCACTGCGGCTCAGGAATTAGGAGCTACTCAAAAGTTTAGCAGTATTGAATCTTACCTAAAAGAGTATGTGTCCCCCAATCCTAGCGATCGCTTGCGATTATCCCAGTGGCAAGTATTTGATGAGGATTTTCAGATTCCTGATATTTATGTACCATTGTTAGCTCAGTTATTAGATTCTAATGGCAAGGTAATAAAAGATGAAGCAGCAGTTAATCTAGAAACTTGGGCAAAAGAACACCTGACAAACCCCGAAACAAATAGTCAGGTAATGTTTATTCAAGCAGGACCAGGAAGGGGGAAAAGTGTCTTTTGTCGGATGTTTGCTAATTGGTTGAGGGAGAACTTTCACCCCATTTGGACACCGATATTGATTCGCCTGCGAGATATCCATGCTTTTGAAGATAATCTGGAAAATACCCTCCGCGCTGCTATCCAGGAAGATTTTACTAAAAGTGATGATGGTTGGATAACTGACCGGAATACCAGGTTTTTGTTTATTTTAGATGGCTTTGATGAATTACGTTTAGAAGGTAGAACTTCTGGGGAGTTACAAGAACTGCTGAAAAAAGTAGGAATGTATCAAGAGCAATGTGGTGGTAGTTTATTGCTGGGACATCGGTTTTTGGTGACTGGGCGAGAAATGGCTTTACAAGGGATAGCTTTACCCAGAAATTTGCAACGGGTTGAAATTGCTCTGATGGATGACGAAATCCAGCAGCAGTGGTTTGATAAATGGGGAAATTTAGTGGGAGAGGATAAAGCTAAGGCATTTCAAAAGTTTTTAACCACAGATAATTGTCCCCAGAGAGTGCAGGAGTTGGCACGAGAACCCCTGTTATTGTATTTGTTAGGGGCGATGCACCGGGATGGGGAATTAACTACGGAGAAGTTTGCGGGAGCCAATGGTGTTCAAGCCAAAATCCTGATTTATCAAACTACTTTGGATTGGGTGCTAACTAAGCAACGTTCCCAAGGTTTGAATTCTGAAATTGATTTGAATTTTGAAATTACTGAATTTGAGACAAAGGATTTGCGACGAATTTTGATGGAAGCCGGATTGTGTGTCACCCAATCTGGTGAGGAATGGACTTCTATCAGAATTATTGAGGAACGGCTGAGTAGGGATAAAGGTGCAAAGGAATTACTGGAGAAAGCACAAAAAAAAATTGGTGAAAATCCCCTGAGAAATGCTTTAGCTGCATTTTACTTGCGACCAATTAAAGGTTCTGGGGCGCAGGAAGGGGCGGTGGAATTTATTCATAAAAGCTTTGGTGAGTTTTTATGCGCTCAAAGGTTAGCGGAAACTCTGGAACAGTGGACATGGGTAAATCCATACAGTAGGCGTAAGGAATTTTTTATTGCTGACGAACAATTAGAAGAACAGATTTATAATTTGTTCAGTTACGGGGGATTGACACTGGAGATTGTCGAGTATTTGATGGCTTTGCTGGATGATAGTGAAAAATTTCAGCCAGTGGAGTTATTTGAGCGATTGCAATATTTTTATCTTGATTGGTGTGCGGGAAAGTTTATTAATGCTTACCCGAAAAATTTGCCTTTTAATCAAATGCAGATACTTGGGGAGCGAGGAATTGGACTGGGTTTGAGGGAGGTGGATATTTATGCTGGGTTGAATGTGATGATTTTGTTGTTTAAACTCCACCGTTATGCTCAAACTAGAGATGAGCTAAGAGATAAAATTAATTTCTATCCCTGCGGGCAGAAAGGTAGTAAAGATTTTGATGAAGAGCAATTATTGCGCGTCATCAGCTATAGCAAAAGCTTTGATTTAAATAATTTTTTGAGTACGGTTGGGTCTTTTCTCAGTGGCGCAGACCTCAGTGGCACATACCTCAGTGACGCATACCTCAGTGGCGCAGACCTCAGTGACGCATACCTCAGTGGCGCAGACCTCAGTGGCGCATACCTCAGAGAGGCAAACCTCAGTGGCGCAGACCTCAGTCGCGCAAACCTCAGTGGCACAGACCTCAGTCGCGCAAACCTCAGTCGCGCAAACCTCAGTCGCGCAAACCTCAGTCGCGCCAAAAACCTAACTCCAGAACAGATAAAAAGTGGCAAAAACTGGGAGAAAGCGATATATGATCCTGAATTTCGCCAGCAGTTGGGTTTACCAGAAACAGGTACAGCAAATGAGGATGATTTGTGATGTCAACCTAGCCATGTCAAGAGGATAAAAGTCTCACGCAAAGACGCAAAGAAGAAGAGTGGGTTTAATCTTGCAACTTTATCTGTTCTCCAAAAACGCGAAAATACGGTATACCCACAAACTTGTCATCAATCGTTCTTTCCCCCAGCCAACAACTGTTCCACCGTCACAACCAGCTCCGGAAACCGACGAGAAACTATCTGCTGATTCCCTGTAAACTCCCCATCCTCATACAAACCTTCCTCCCACAACAAAACCGTCACCTTCGACTCCGTGGGATCAACAATCCAGTACTCAGAAATCTCCAAAGCCGCATATTCAGAACGCTTATAACGATAATCTCGCTTTACAGACTCCGGACTAACCACCTCCACAACCAGCAAAGGCGGAGACTGACAAACAGCAGACTCATCCATCAATTCCATTACCTGTTCCTTTTCCACCACACAGACATCGCACAACCGAGACTTACGCCATCCAGTTCTAATTCCCGCTTCCCTTAAACATAGCCAAGGTAAACCCAAGCGATTAATTTCAGCATCCAATAACTGTTCAATGAACTGGGCAATTAACAAATGTCTAAAAGTTGGCGGATTCATCAGTTCTAGTTTTCCATCTACTAATTCATAGCGGTTATCGCTACCATCGTCATAGGTGAGATATTCTGCAAAAGAATACAAACGGTTTGTAATTGTTGATGTCATGGTTTGAATTAAGTAATAAGTAATAAGTAATAAGTAATAAGTAATAAGTAATAAGTTTGTTTTTGTGACCGGGATTCAAGCCCCGTCCCAAAAACATTTTGCCTCAAAAGACAGGGCTTTAGACCCCAATATTTCGGTAAAGGCTAACCCAGAACTATACCTTATTTTAACGAATTGCCAAATTACGAAGAGGCAGGGGAGAAACCCCAATAAATATAGGGGCTTGAGGATTCTATTTGCTCACCAACAACCGTCTCCGCAAAACATCCAAAGCCGTACAAGCACTAAAATGCCGAATCAAAGAGCGACCCCGCCTGGCACCAAAACGATTCTCCACACTCATCGCTCCCCCTTCTCCAGCCAAACCAATATAAACCAAACCCACAGGCTTATCCTCCGTCCCCCCTGTAGGCCCCGCAACACCAGTAATACTTACCCCCCAAGAGGTTCCCAAACGCGATCGCACCCCCGCAGCCATTTGTTCAGCAACAGTCCCACTAACTGCACCAAATTTCTCCAAGTCCTCTGGATTCACCCCCAGTAATCCCGCTTTCACCGAATTATCATAAGCGATTACCCCACCCCAGAAGTAATCAGAACTACCAGAAATTTCCGTTAACATTTGTCCCATAAGACCACCAGTACAGGATTCTGCCACCCCTAGGGTTTCTCCCCTTTGCCGCAACAAATCACCAAGCACGGAAGCCAAGTTGTCATCATCGGCACCATAGTAATCCAAACCAGCAATTCCTTGGATTTCTTTCGCAACAGGTGCAATTAACCCCTCAGCTTCTTCTGGGGTAGCTGATTTGACTGAGATTCGTAATCTTACTTCCCCCTTCCCGGCATAGGGAGCGACTGTGGGGTTAGGTAAATCGAGATAGGGAGCAACCTTTTCGGCTAAAGTAGACTCTGCAACCCCCCAAAACCGCAACATCCGGCTATAAATTACTTCTTGACCCCAACCTTGATTTTTCAAATAGGGGACTGCTGTTTCCTCCCACATGCGATGCATTTCACTGGGAACCCCAGGAAAGGTAAAAATAGTTAAATCTGGACGGGGTTGCCAAATAATTCCCGGTGCTGTGCCCGTAGGATTAGGTAAAATTTCTGCCCCTTTGGGTATCAAAGCTTGCTTATAATTGCTGGGAGCCATGACTCGTCCCCTGGCTGCGTACTTCCGGTGTAGCTCCTCAATGACTTCCTCCCGTTCTTCCAAGGGAGAATCAAAAAAATTAGCGATCGCTTCACAGGTAAGATCGTCAGGAGTGGGCCCCAAACCGCCAGTAAAAATGATAATTTGCGATCGGGACATAGCAATGGCGATCGCTTGTTTAATTCTGGTAATATTATCCCCGACAACGTTTTGATAGTAGTGGGGAATCCCTAACTGGGCTAGTTGCTTCGCCAAATATTGAGCGTTACCATTCAAGATATCCCCTAATAGTAGTTCTGTACCCACACAAATGATTTCTGCACTCATGAAATTTTAGATTTTAGATTTTAGATTTTAGATTTTGAGAAAAGAATGCGATAGATGGGTAGGGAACATCCACAATCTTTGAATATATGCAACCATTTTACTGGTGCCGTGCCCTAACGAAGTAATGTATGTGTCGTAAACATTATGTGCATTGGTATAAGCCCTTGTTTATGATGACAAAAAAATTGGCAAAAATATTTTTTGCCAATTACGAAAATATTGTGCCAGGGAATAGAGAGAAAAGGATAGGGAAAGTAATGAAGTGGGGTAACAGGTTTTGCCACCTCATCCCCTCATCCCCTCACCACCTCATCACACCATACTCACTACGGGAGCATCGAGATGGGGATATAAGGGGAAGCGATCGCATAATGCCTTGACTCGACGCAGACAATCTGCTGCGACTTCCTCAGAATCATGACTGAGCAAGCGATCGGCAATAATATTACCAATCTCGATAAATTCTGCTGTTCCCATGCCCCTTGTGGTTAATGCAGGGGAACCCAAACGTAAACCACTGGTAACAAAAGGTGATTCTGGGTCAAAGGGAACAGTATTTTTATTGGCGGTAATATTCACACCACTAACTAACTGGTCTGCCAGTTTACCCGTCATGCCAATACTACGTAAATCTAACAGCATCAAATGGTTTTCGGTGCCATTGGAAACAATTTTAATGCCACGAGTCTGTAATTGGTTTGCCAAAGCACTAGCATTTTCAATCACTTGCCCAGAATAGGCTTTAAATGCAGGCTTAAGAGCCTCTCCAAAGGCAACTGCTTTAGCTGCAATCACATGCTCCAAGGGACCACCTTGAGTCCCTGGAAAAACAGATTTGTTCAATTTTTTGCCCAATTCTGCATCGCGGGTCATAATTAAACCACCACGAGGTCCCCGTAAGGTTTTGTGGGTAGTAGTAGTAACTACATCACAATGGGGAACGGGATTGGGATGATGACCAGTAGCCACTAAACCAGCAATGTGGGCAATATCTGCCAATAAGTAGGCTCCAACCTCATCTGCAATGCTACGGAACTTCTCAAAATCAATAATCCGGGGATAGGCCGAATAACCACAAATCAACAGCTTAGGACGCTCCCTTAGCGCCAGCTCTCGAATTTGGTCATAGTCTAGTTGTTCCGTTGACTGGCTGACACCGTAATGACAAACTTCAAACCATTTACCAGAGACATTTACGGGAGAACCGTGGGTTAGGTGTCCTCCGTGGGACAAATCCATACCCATGATTTTATCCCCTGGCTCTAATAGAGTCAGAAATACGGCAAAATTTGCCTGGGCACCAGAATGGGGCTGGACATTGGCATGGGCTGCACCAAATAATTCTTTGGCGCGGTCAATTGCTATTTGCTCAATTTTATCAATGAACTCACAACCACCGTAATAGCGTTTGCCAGGTAATCCTTCGGCATACTTATTCGTCAATACCGAACCCTGAGCAGCTAATACCGCTGGGGAAGTGAAGTTCTCGCTAGCAATCAACTCTAAGTGATCTCGCTGACGTTGGAGTTCTTGGTTAATCAACTCCGCTACGGTAGAATCAGTAGATGAAAGAAATTCTGAGTTACTTCTAGTCACTAGAGTTATCCTGAAGGAAATTTACACAGTACTTGGTTGAAAATTAAACCAAGTATTTAACAAACCTGAGTCAATTATCAAGGTTTTTAACCATTGACTTTATTGGTTCATAGTTGGCTTAAGAAGGAAGTAGCATGAAAATTTTGCACCCCAGAGGACACAATTTAGCCATTCCACCAGAAGCCTAGGGAATTTTTCCCCTGTGTTCTATGATATGACGTGCTGTAAATACGTATTACCTTTTACTAAAAATTCAAAGTATAACCAAAAATACCAAATACAATATATTTATCAATTGACCATAATTGCCAGACTTTTAAAAATGAGGACTTCTTTCTAAACCAGATAGTAGCCGTCCATGCTGATACTATTCCATCAAAGAGTCGAGACACAAAAGTAATTGGGAATTAGAAAAATTATCATCTACTTGCTTGTGCATCCTCCTATGTATCAGTGCTAGAAAATCCAAACCGGCAATTATGGGAAAAATACTGCTAGAAATGGGAATTTTCCTGGAGGTATTGGATGTTAGTTATTTTAATGGATAATCAAATTCTCCCACCTGACCAGGTATGTCAGTCTTGCTTACTGGCAGATCAAACTGGACAACCACGGTGGCGTAGGGGAAAACTGGGCTGCGGTCAAGCAGTTAAGCCAGTCACAGAACAACAGTCGGAGCAGTTTGAATGTGTGATGGGTTTCCGGGTCGCCCAAATAGCCGAATAAGGGACTTTACACAGCAAACCAGAAGGGAAGGAAAAAGAAGTTATATTGAGTACGGGAATTAAATAATTTATTTGTTTTTCAAAATTGTTTATTGATGGAATTGCGAACATACTATGTAACTGCGTTATCCTAGGCTCAAGAGATGATTTTGGATAATTAGGAGAGTAAATAAAATGACCTGGCGCGGCTCAACAACAGTTAAAGATAGAATTTTGGCTTGTTTACCTTATTTATTACCTTTAGTTGCAGTTTTTGGGTATGGTGCATTTTTAATCAATCAGTTTCCATTGTTCGGATTATTATTTTTGCCCCTTCTGCCTTTATTATCAATTTATCAGGTACCTTATGTAAGTTTACTTATTTTCCTGGGTTTATTTATCTTTGTAGTTAGGAACGAAAAAATTACTCACTTTATTCGCTTTAATGCCATGCAAGCACTCTTGCTAGCTATTTCCATCTTTTTGTTTGGCATCTTGAGTAATCTATTAGCCTTGATATCCATTGCTAATTTTGCGATTCAAACCCTATCCACGACTATTTTCCTGGGAATCTTAGCAGCAGCGGTTTATTCTATAGCTCAATCCCTGATGGGACGTTATGCAGAAATTCCTGCCATATCTGATGCTGTTTATATGCAAGTGCGTTAAAATACCATTTTATAGATTTGTCACAGGAATATCAGAACTTTCTATGGGTACTGGCTGTAACTGTATTTTCTAGGCGGCCAATTCCCTCTATTTCTACACGGACGCGATCGCCTATATGCAATTCACCTACCCCCACAGGAGTTCCTGTGAGGATTACATCTCCAGGTAACAGAGTCATTACCTGGCTGATATAAGAAACCAACACATCCGGAGAAAAGACCATTTCATCAATGCCAGCAGATTGCACAGGTTTGGTGTCATCATTCAAAAAAGTTTGCAATCTTGCTCCTGGATTCAGCTCCCGCACAATCCAAGGGCCCAAAGGGCAAAAGGTATCAAATCCCTTAGCCCGCGTCCATTGCCCATCTTTTTTCTGTAAATCCCGTGCCGTAACATCATTGGCAATAGTGTAACCCCAGATTTTTGTGTGAGCCTTTTCTGGGGTGCAATTAAAAACGCGATCGCCAATGACAAGAGCTAATTCACCTTCATAATCCACTCTGTGGGATTGGGGAGGATAGTAGATTTGTGTATCACCAGCAATGACGGAGGTAGGAGGCTTCATAAATAGTAATGGTTCCTCTGGTACTTCTGTTTCCATCTCTGCCGCATGGGCCGCATAATTCTTGCCCACGGCGACAATTTTAGAAGGAGAGCAAGGAGCTAAAATCAGATAATTGTCTACCTCTAAATACACATCTGTTGGTTGTCCTCCTAACCAAGGAGGTGCATCCAATAATTGCACATTCAGTGATATCTGTAATAAACCATAGAAAATCTTCCCTTCTTGATTTTGAATTCGCACATAACGCTGCGCCATAACTTTTGACTTATATCCTCTTGTTTAAAATCAAAACCTAGTTTTTCTTGTTTGAACCATTAACTATTTGCTGTTTCACGGGATGGGAATTTCTCAACTATTACCCCTACCTCGCAATATGATGAACCGATGTAAAATTTTTCTGAGGCTACCACAAAGCATAAAATTAATCGATGGGGTTAACGATAAAAATTGAAAGCTGGTAGAATTATAATTCCTTGCTGCCTTCGATGTTGACAATTGCTGGTATCTTATAACACAACCAGTCCCTAATTGACATCAGCAGCCAATTTGTCCGTAAGGAGAATAATTAAAAATGTCAGTTTTTTACGAAACAATGTATATCCTGCGTCCAGATATGGGAGACGAACAGGTAAGCCAAGCGATCGCTAAATACGAAAACTTAATTCGAGAAGCTGGCGCTAATGATATTGAAATCCAAAATCGTGGTAAACGTCGTCTTGCTTATGAAATAGACAGGCATCGCGACGGCATTTACATTCAGATGAATTATACTGGACCTGGGAAAATTATTGCTCCCATGGAACGTGCTATGCGTTTGAGTGAAGAAGTAATTCGTTACCTCACAATCAAACAAGATAATCCACAGGGGGAAGTAACCGAAGTCGAAGAGACTGAAGCTGCTACTCCTGTCTAAAAAATAGTACTCCCATTTATAGCCAATATCGATTTCTCTAGCTGCTAGTCAAAAGAGGCAGGGGAGTAACCCCTCCAAGAGGGGAAGGAGCAGGGATCTACCTTGGGGAGAGGCTGAGACGGAGCTTGTATTGCGCTCCAGTTAAAGGACAGGACGGCGCTTTTTACCTATGGAACTCCCCAGAAGAAGGGCTTGTTCTGAGTGCTAAGAGCCCCCTTTCCCTGTGCCTCTCCGGGCGAAATATGCCAGGGCATAAAGGAAAAATTTACGGGAACTGTAATTTATTGTGAGCCAAACCGATCATCCCACAATCCAATCCCTTTCGGAAGAAGTATCCAAACTTCGACAAGAACTACAATTGCGCGATCAATTAGTGCAACAATTATCCTGCGAACTCTTTCGACTCGTAAAGGGAAATAATAATTTTGTACCCCAACCAGAGGTATCCGCAACCCATACTGCCCAGGTACAAGCCTTACAAGAACAGTTAGAAGCGGTTGAACAACAAGTTACTTTTTATCAGGAACAGATTACATCAAGGGATACGGAAATCTACCAACTCAGACAGACAGTTCAAGAATTAACAGATCGGACTCGAATGTTGGAGCAAGTTGTCCAAGAATTGCCACAAATTTATCGCCATAAATTTGAAGAGCGTATGGCACCTGTACGAGAAAAAGTAGCTACTCTACAACAAGAAAATCGCCAACTCCAAGCAGAGCTACAAAGCGTCAGCTACCGCTTGGCGCTCAAAACCCGCACTAATAACCATAGCGGCATTGATTTGCCTAATTTTCCCCGCCCCCTATCTGATGAAAGCAATATTTCTACAGTTGACAGTTGACTGTTGACAGCTGGTAGTTGGTAGTTGGTAGTTAATAGTTGATAGTATTAGGGAAACTTACTCATTACTCATTACTCATTACTCATTACTCATTACTCATTACTTCCCCCCACTCCCCCTCCCCCGGAGCCCCCGTTCGGACTTCGGCGTGAGCTCAGTCGAACGCTGAGCTCACGGCCGAAGCCTGCCTCCTCGGTGACAGTTCTTAAGTCGAACATATGTCCATTGCTATAAATTCTGCCTGGGTAAATTGAAAAAATTCTCCGGTCAGTATATTTCGCAATATAATATGTGTAGGGATATAAAATATATTCTCTGATTGTAAAGATATAATAAATATATAATTATTCGGCTTCTTGAATATCGCAAAAAGCCACTTGAACTGATTAAGGATAAAAAATAGATTGTCTGGCTGCACAACTACTGCTTAGTTTCCTCACAACCAGGCAAAAGTTTATATTCTTCCTAGTTGGCAAAAGTCATACTATTGCGATCAATAGTCATGAGTATATCTTCATAAGTATGAAAAATTTCAAACACCGAATCTAATTGTGTGAGTTCTAAAACCAAGCGTACAGATGCTTGTAAGTTACAAATTATCAAACGACAACCACTTTGATGGGCAACTTTTAATCCCTTAATCAAGGAAACCAAACCAGAGCTATCCATAAAATCCACTGCTAGCAAATCTATGATCCACAGTTGGTTAGGCCGAGGTGTAATTTTTGCCATTTTGGCACCCAAAGCCATGCCACCGTGTAAATCAATACGTCCTTCTGGCTTGAATAGAACTACTTGAACTTCCTTTGTTAGGAGCATATATTTAACCGGGTAATTGAAACTATTGTCCAAAAAAACGAAATTGACACAAGTAATAATGTTGATCGCAAATGTAAAATCAACGGCTTACCCAAATAATTGGTTCGCCACTGATACACAATTGAGACAAGTGTCATCAGTACTCATGCCGTATAAACTGTCTAAATCTCCCATCAATATTATTCATAACACTTGTAGAAAAATGGTAGCACTTTTACTTTTTACAGAAAATTTATAATTGACGCAAGCTTTGATGAAATTTTGATAAAACACTAAGAGTTTTGTTCAGTAGGTTCGCAGATGTGATATTGAATATTAGCGTTCAATATTCAACAATATATACTTGACATCGGGCATTAGTTATGAATTATCAACTGCTAGATATTAGTTTTATTGACACCACACCTCAATACAAGCCAAGATAGATGACAAACATAAACATTTGTAAAGGCTTTGGTGGTCGATGTCTCTTGAATTCGTATCACTAGAAAATATCCAAAACATTGCCCACGAGTATGGCTACTGGGCAATTTTTTTGGGAATTTTATTAGAAAATCTAGGTATTCCCCTTCCTGGTGAAACCGTAACCATAGTAGGTGGGTTTCTTGCTGGTAGTCATGAATTGAATTACTGGCTAGTTCTCAGTGATGCCACGGCGGGTGCAGTCATTGGCGGCACTTGTGGTTACTGGATTGGTCGAATTGGTGGCTGGTCTTTATTAGTGAGGCTAGCAGGAATTTTCAGAATTTCAGAGGCAAAAATAGTTAATATTAAGGAGCAATTCAGCGAAAATGCGGCAAAAGCAGTGTTTTTTGGTCGTTTTTTTGCATTACTCCGAATTTTTGCGGCTCCACTAGCTGGTATCGCAGAAATGCCTTTCGGTAAATTTATGATGTATAACCTCGCAGGAGCTACAGCTTGGGCTAGTGTAATGGTGACATTAGCTTTTTTCGCTGGCAGAATCGTCTCCCTAGAGCAATTAGTTACTTGGGTAAGCCAATTTGCCCTTTTGGCTTTAGGGATTCTCCTGGCTTTGATATTGATACCCCTATGGTTAGAATCTCGCCAAGTGAAGGAAGTCGGGAGTGAGGAGTGATGGAGTCATGGAGTCATGGAGGGAAGGAGTGAAGAGTGAAAAGTGAAGAGTTAAGAGAGAAGGAGTGAGGGAGTTAAAACCGTCAACTGTCAACCGTCAACTATAGGAGTCCGGTTTGAATATTGAAAAAAATTAGGTATTTGTAGGGTGCATTATGACGCTAGTCTAATGCACCGAAATCCCTATATAATGGTGCGTTGCGCTCCGCGACAACACACCCTACGTATATTTCAAAAATCAAATAGGAGTCCTATAT
>JAAUYD010241127.1_pt1 | contig 17623 bp, 16 predicted proteins | sample 7278101 | NCBI WGS metagenome assembly JAAUYD01 (sample SAMN14350128, study PRJNA611818) | marine sediment metagenome | isolation source: surface marine sediment (0.6m) | place: French Polynesia: Moorea | collected 2018-08 | reverse complement strand
CGGCACTTCCGTCATCGCGACGGCTTCCCGCTTAAATTCTGGACTGAATTTTCTGCGCTTTGGCATGACACACCTCCGGGCCAATTATTGGCCTTTTCTGATGTGTCCGTGAACTCAGGGTAAAACCCCAGTGGTGGGGCGTGCCACCACAAGAGAATCCCTTAGCTAGAGCAATCGAAGAGCTCCCGCGGCTGCGTCATGGAACGGCCTTGAGCTGAAGATCCTCCACATCCGGCGTGCGCTTGAAGAAAGACGCTATAGCGTTACCGGCTGCCTTGACGTTGCCGCCGATGCCGACTTCCCGGGCTGTTCGAGCGGCACCTGGGTCTTGCTGCACCCTGTTAACCAGGAGCTCCCAGTTGTGCTCGGCGTTCGGGTAGTCCTCATCAAGGTTTTGCAGGAAGGCCTCGCGAGCTAAATCCGCAGCCTGTGTGAAGAACACCAGATTGCCATCAGCATCGGGCAGTACCACTGAAGAACCCGGATTGATCGGTACCAGGAAACCCGAGGCCATTGCCTTGGCACACCAGCCCCCGAATTTCGGCAGGAAGTATTGCTTCTGATCATCGGGGGTCTGTTCGAAGCGAGCCTTGTTCGCCTCGTTGGCAAACGCCAGCTTCAGGCCCTGATAGTCAACGCTGATGGCCTTGTCGCCTTTCAGAGGCTCCGGGACGTAGCCACCTTTCTCACCCGGCTTAGGAGGCTTGGCCTGCCGGTCACCCGGATAGGCCGAATCAGGGAAGACGGATACGACGTCGTAGCCGTTGAAGACATAACCGTCGTCTGTCAGGTTCCACAACACGTCGGGCGTCGATCTGATCGGTACGGCAGAGAGTGCCATGGCGGGCAGTGCCGTGATTAGGGCGAACAAGGCCGCGAGTCGGTAGGGTTTGTCCATGTGGTTTTTCTCAGGTTTCAGTGTTTCGGGGTCAGCCAGGCGGTAGCGACTCCACAATGTGATATCAGGAGGTCTTTGCCGTCAGCCTCTGGTGGAGCTCGAAGGCACTTCTTTCGACCCAGTCGTACGCAAGTTGTCCCCGCCGGACTTCCATCACCGAGATCGCGACAAGTATCACCGGGACTTGATCTGGCTGCGTACCGAACAGCCCTTTGTTGAGACCGGAGACACGCATTCTGGTGGTGACATGCCGACCGTCTTCTGCCACGAGGATTGCATCAGGTTGCGTCTTAAGGTCACCGATCTTGGGCTGAAAGGCCTGCAGCCAGGCCCTGAAGGCTTCCATGCCCTCTATGGCGTGGCCATCGGTGCTGATTGCGAAGTCGTCGGCAACGAGCTCGTCGAACACCGCCATGCTGTAAGGCGGATTCTGAACCTCATTCCAAAACCGACCCACTAAGTCACGGCCGCTGCCGCTACCGGTACTTGCGGACGACATGTCGATGTCCTTCGACGGTCAGTGTCAAGACTTTCGCAGCAACGCGACGATCTCAGCCGGTTCCATTCGCTGCGTATAATCAGCGTTCACGAAATCGGCCTTGATGACACCATCCGAGCCGATGATGTAGGTGGCGGGCACCGGCAGACGGAACGTGTCATCGCCGTTATAAGCCGGAATATCTAGGCCTGCGCCAAGATATATCGGGCGCAGCTCTTCTGCCAGGCTGAACACGAGGCCGAACTGTTCGCTCACGGCGTTTCCGGCATCACTCAGAATCTCGATACCAATGTCATGCTGACTGGCGGTGTCCTGCGCGTGGTCGGGATCCTCCGGCGCCATACCCACCAACTTCGCACCCGCAGCCTCGATTTCCGGCAGCGCTTCCGCCAGCGCCTTCATCTCGAAGTTGCAGTAGGGGCACCAACCGCCCCGGTAGATATTGAGCACGACCGTCGAATCCGTCAGAAAGTCTGCGAAGCGACGCATTTCGCCGTGTTGGTTGGACAGCGTGAAGTCGGGCACCCGGTCACCGGCGCGCAGTGCGCGATTTTCAATACCCGTATCTTTCAATTTTGCGGTGGTCCGAGCCATGGTGGCGAGGACCTCGGCAGGCATGGTTTCTTTCTTGACCGCGTTGTATTCGTCGATGGCAGCTTGCAGCGAAGGCATATCTTGCTCCTTTGGCTCTCGATGGACAGGGGTTCTTGAATGACTGTTCCGGAATGCTAGCCGATTATTGATCTATCATTCAAGATAAATTTTGAATAATTGGTCAATAACCCTAAAATACTGTCACAGCGCTGAAGCAAAACGACCCGGAGACCTTATGGCACGGCCGATTGAATACGATCGCGATAAAGTCCTAGACAAGGCAATGCAGACCTTTTGGGAGCAAGGTTACTGCGCGACCAGCATGTCGACGTTGGTGGAAACCACGGACCTGAAGCCGGGTAGCCTTTATGCGGCATTTGAATCAAAGCAAGGGCTTTTCCTGGCCACCCTGGATCGGTACGGCGCGCGCAGTGCTGAGAATTTGAGGGCTCATCTCGATAGGGCTGATTCGCCCCTGGACGCGATCGATGCCTTCTTCGATCGGCTGGCCGAGGACATTGAAAAAAAGCGAGGCAAGACCAGCTGTTTCCTCGTCAACACCGTGCTGGAGTTGTCACAACGAGATGCCCAGATCCGCAAACGAATCAATCGGCATTTCGCAGAGATCCAGTCGGCCTTCGTCGACGCTCTTGAGGATGCTCGCGAGAAGGGCGAGCTGGATGCCAGAACGGATTGTGACGCGCTGGCAGGATTTCTGATGAACAACATTTGGGGGCTGCGGGTGCTGGCGGGAACGAAGCCTGCTCCTGGTCGTGCCCGACAGGTGGTCGAGCTGGTCAAAAAGGTGCTTAGATTCTAGCCGCGAGCGGCATGCCCCTTGTAAGTGCGAACGGCGGTGCTCCTCTTGGATATCCATGTGTCTGCCTTGCGAGAGGCGGTGAAATCTGTCCTTAAAGTACTAGTCCGCAAAGCGTCACAGTTTGACGGAGGGATCACTCAATATTCTCAAGTTCGCGGGCCGCATCATATGTCGTATCGATTTCTTCGTATGCCAGACCCGCTAGTGTTTAAACATCACTAATGAAATATTGATGGGCAAGGATCGGTATGTACGGGAAACATATGCCATTTTGCATGGGAATGATAAGCAACTTGAAGGTCCCAACATGAGCCTGGCAATTAACCTTCATTCACGGTTTTTCCTGATCTCTGTATTCCTTCTTTCTTGTCTCTTGTGGGTCAATGCGCTTCGCGCCCAGCAAACCGGGGATCTGCCTCCATATGTCGTGCAAAAGTTTGGCATACCACCAGCAATTCCCCGGGGTGATATCTCCGAGGATTTGAAGGATGCAGTGAAAACGGCCTTTATCGACACCGTTACCAATGCTGGTTGGGGCAGGGAACAGTCGAAGGCGCTACGCCTGATAGCTAGCACAGAAGACCCGCGCCTCGTCTGGATTATCGCCGACCTCATGCGTTTCTCGGCGGATCAGGGGCTTGACGCAGAGTTGTTGCGCGCGGCTTCAAAACTCCTGGACAAGGAATTATCGAATGTGAACAGCTGGGGCGTTGTTACAGATCACCTTATTGCGTGGGACATCCCTGCACCGCCGGATTATCTCGCGGTCAAGCGCGCGATTTTCACAAACATCGTCCCGGGTTGGGAGCGACTGTTTGTTGAAGGAGACATTGATTGGCGGCTCGTATCATGGGGTGGCGTATTGATTGACCAGCGCGCGTATGACAAGACCGATGAAAGCTGTAACTGCATTCCGGCAGCAGACAACCCGGAAGTGAGCAGTGCCGAAGATGCAACCTGGCTGGAAGACGAAGACATCGTCTTCGGCGTCGAGGTGAATGGTGAATTTCGCGCCTACCCGCGCCGCATCATGGAAGTGCGCGAAATGGTAAATGACACACTTGGCGGTCGGGATCTTGGCATTCCTTACTGCACGTTGTGCGGTGCCGCTCAGGCTTATTTTACGGACCGTATGCCTGTTGGCGTGGAGCGCCCTGTGCTACGTACTTCCGGCCTACTGATCCGCTCTAACAAGGTGATGTATGACCTGAACACATTTTCTGTATTCGACACGTTCCTTGGACATGCGGTCACGGGGTCACTTGCCGATAGAGGCGTCAAACTGCAGCAGGCGAGCGTCATAACGACCGACTGGGGCACCTGGAAGCGGGAGAATCCAACGACAACCGTGTTACTCGAAAGATACGCGCTCGGCAGAGACTTTGATTTCCGCAACAATCGTGACGCGAATGGCCCGATTTTCCCTATCGGTGATGTCGACCCACGCCTGCCGGTGCACGAAGATGTCATCGGCGTCATTACCGCATCCGGTAAACCCATTGCCTTTCAACGCAGCAAAGCAATTCTGGCACTCAAACAGGGAAAAGAAATCACCTTTGAGAATGTCCGACTCGAGCTTTCAGCCGGTGGTGTCAAGGCAGTTGGCGAGGACGGTTCTGATGTTGGCAGCCATCAGGCGTTTTGGTTTGCATGGTCTCAGTTCCACCCAACCACGGAGCTGTGGAGCGGTTGACAGCTGATTCAAAATCATCGGGATCGACCCGCTGGCTCAGCGTAGTCGACGCCACTATTGCTAGCTTCCCGCCGTAACGTCGGCGATATCGCCGACAGACCTCTATCCCACCTTTATTACTCAGCAGAGCCCGCAGGAAGACCACTCCGGGCAACGCTTCTGGCCGAACCTTTGCCTGGGGCGGTGGCTCAACGGGTTGTCCTGGTGTTTGCGAGAGACATAAAGACGTCAAGTTTCGGGCAAAACCAAAGGGCTGCGCAAATCAGGGTGTTAGGTGCTCGGGTGGAGCGATTCGAACTCTCTTCGATTCTCGCGGCGGTTGGAAAGGCCAGTGAAACTGATGCATCACCTACCAGGTTGGCACCGGTGGACTTGGCTCAACGCTACGACAAGGCGGCATGGATCTTTCCGCCTGAATCGCCGAAACGCCGGTCGATAGTCGCGGTGTTCAGATCGCCGGGATCGAGACTTCTTCGACCGATTGGACAGCGGCAATAGAAATTCTCTATCGCATGATAGTGCTCGGTTATTGAGCAGCAGATGAGTGATGCGGGCCAGAGTGCGACGGCAATCACGCCGGCGGCATCTAATGATACGCGGTTGGTGCCGTCGGAACTGCGGCGCCGGAACAAAAGGCGATCGTCAACCGTTGAGGTATGTGTAAGACGAAAAGCTGCACGCAGACCACGGATCAAGCAAGGGTAGGAGATATGATCAAGCAGAAGAAAAAATATGCCGAGCAAACCTCCACTCTCGCTAGACCGGATATTCAGCCCGGGTCCACGGTCTTGTTTCCGCAACAGGGGTTGGAGGACCTAGAGCCCGCCCTGGACCGACTGTTGCCTGCCGAAGTCAAGTCCGTGGGTGATGCCCCACGGAAAAAGGCAACCAAGAAGAGCAGCAAGAAACCGCTGGGAAGCTCCAGGGGCATAGAGACTATGTTCCGAACGGCTTATCGGGCCCAGTTGGACCTGACGGCATTGGCGGCCACCAAGGCGAATATCATGATTTCTTTGAACGGGCTGATTCTATCGGTATTGACCCTTTCAGGTCCGTTCGTGTTGGTTGCGGAGCCGATGTTTACAGCGCCTATAGCGGTGTTTCTCACGACCTGCCTTACTTCCATCATCTTCGCCGTGCTGGCGGCACAGCCGCGTTTCGGCAAGCGGAAAAACTTCCTTGAAGATTTCAAGAGCGACAAAGCCAATATCCTGGTTTTCGAGCAGTTTTCCTCGCTGAATATCGAGGAGCACACGCAGGTGATGATCGGCCTGTTGCGCAACAGCAAACGCATCTACAAGAACATGTCGCGGCAACTCTACCTACTGGGCATTGACGCGAACCGTAAGTTTCGCCTGCTGAAACTCTCGTATATGTCTTTCCTGATTGGCCTCACCCTGAGTACGCTGATGCTCTTGGCCGTGGGCATGCTTTTTCATGTTCAGGATATGGGCGAGATCATGAGCTCACTTCAATCCAGGGTGCTGCCTGCCCAGTAGTTGGTTAATTACGCGAGATTGGCTGTTGGCATTGGACTTCCCCCAGCGCGATGGACACCGCCCAGCCTCACAACGAGGCCCGCTCGAAGGCCTCGGGATTGTCACCGCCCAAATCGCTGTGCAGACAGATTCGATCGTAGAACGACTCGATGTAATCGAAGTCATCGGCGCGCGCCAGGTCGTGAGTTTTGTGGATCTGTTTCCTGATACGTCCCGTACTTCAGGCTGCTGAAGACGCATTCCGCCACGGCGTGACCTGGGCGTCAATCGTATGGACAACGACTGTGCGACGCAAAGCTCCGTGCAGGCGGTTCAGGTTGGCACGCGGTAGCCGTACTGGGGCCGCTGACCTGGCGGTGAAATCGAGCGGATGCGCAACGGGAAACAGGCGATCGAGCGCGTTCATCCACTCCCCGGGTGTTTCCTGTCCGGGCGCTGGTAATTGATCCCCCAGCGCTTGATGCGCGACGCAAGCGTGGTGGGCTTCAAGCCCAACAACTCTGCCGCACCATCCGAACCGAAAACCTTTCCATCACACTCATGCAGCGCCTGCATGATCATCTCGCAGTCACGCTGGCGCCGCTCCTGCTCGGTCATCAGCTGTGGCACGTCAAGTATTCGCCGATCAGGAAGACTGGCCGAAACGCGAGTACCAGTATCCGGCAGTTCCAGTTTCAACTGCCCCCCACCCGAGATAATGGCAGCGCGTTCCAGCACATTTTCCAGTTCACGCACATTGCCCGGCCAGTCATAGGCCTGCAATCGCAACACGTCGGCCTGTGAAAGGCGCAGCCCGTCGCGGCCGAAACGCCGGCAGGCACTTGCCAGAAAGTGCGAGGCCAGCATCGGGATATCCTCCCGGCGTTCGCGCAATGCCACAGAGTTGATGGGAAAAACATTGAGTCGGAAGTACAAGTCCTCGCGAAAACGCCCTGCGGTGGCCTCCGCTTCCAGGTCACGGTTGGTGGCGGCGATGATACGGACGTCGACATTAAGGGTTCGATCGCTGCCAACCCGTTCGAACTGGCCTTCCTGCAAAACACGTAGCAGCTTGCTCTGCAGCTGCAGCGGGATCTCGCCCACCTCGTCGAGGAACAGGGTGCCGCCATCTGCCAGCTCGAATCGGCCGGCCCGGTCACGCACGGCACCTGTGAAGGCGCCTTTGACATGGCCGAAGAATTCGCTCTCAAAAAGCTCGCGCGGCACTGCGGCGCAATTGACGCGGATCAGCGGGCGGTCGCAACGGTTGCTGCTCTGGTGGATGGCGCGCGCGATCAGCTCCTTGCCGGTACCGGACTCACCGCTGATCAGCACCGCCGCATCGGTCGGTGCAACCAACTCTATCTTGTTGATGGTCTGGCGTAGTGCACGGCTGCGGCCGACGATCTCGTTGTGGTTGTACTCCTCGCGGATCTCCTCCTGTAGATAGGCGTTCTCCTGTTCCAGCTTCAGTTTCAGGTGTTCCAATTCGTCCAGCGCCTGGCGCAACTTTTCGGCGGCTTCCTTGCGGTCACTGATGTCGCGGAACACCACCACCGCACCCACCAGGCTGCCATGCTCGCGGATCGGCGTGCTTGTGTACTCGACCGGGAAGGCGCTGCCGTCTTTACGCCAGAACACCTCATCCTCCACCTGACGTACCACCCCATCTTTGAAGGCGGCGTAGATGGGGCACTCGGTGGCCGGGTAATGTGAGCCATCGGCATGCGTGTGATGCAGCAGGGTATGCATGTTCTGGCCGACCAGTTCATCGGCGCTGTAGCCGAGCATGCTCTCGGCGGCCTGGTTGACGAAGGTGGTCGCGCCCTCGGCATTCACACCATAGATACCCTCGCCCGCGGCCTGCAGGATCAGCTGGTTGCGCTGCTCGATGTCCTCGAACAGTTTTTCCACGCGCCGCCATTCAATCAGGCCGCGGCGCATGAGCTCGTTGGCCTGCGCTGCCTCCTCGCGCAGCTGCTTCAGCTCGGCATCTCTTAGGGTGATCAGCATAAGTTCACCGCGGTCGGTCGGAACGCGCACCGCGTGGCATTCGACACCGAACACCCGGCCATCGAGGGCTTTACAGGTGAGCCCATCGGTCCAGGCACGACCCTGCTCGAGCACCGCCTGGGTGAAGACCACCAGGCCGGCCATGACATCGCCGTGCAGGCGGCTCGGCGACAGGGTGGCAACCGCATGTTCATCACAGGCCAACAACTCGCGTGCCGCAGCGTTCGCCGCCAGCACCTGGTCGGCGAAGGGGTCGACCAGCAGCTGTGCCTCCGGAGCCAGTTCGAAGAGGTCGGGCCGCTCCGCCAGCGCACCATTCTCGTCCCTGGTCATCTCACCCTTCCTCAGGCAAAACGCCACGCAATTGCGTAGTACGCACTACGCAGCTGCGTGTTTTACGCATTTGCGTAGCACATGCCCACCCTGTGGAGCTCAGAACATTACTCTTCAAATCAATCATCTAGATCATTCTTCATCGTTTGGCACGCCAACTGCTCTAGTTGTCGTGAACCCCGAAAGGCTGCCCGTGCACGGGAGCCGGGGCTCAACAGTAAGCACCACCCTGGTGCAGTCGTCGTAGCGCGTAGCGCCACCGAGCGTCGGTATCGATCCATCTGGGTGCCTGATCACGAGCTTTTGCTCGCCAGAGAAGATTTGGAGCAGGAGTCGTGCCAGCCGTTGGCATGCACGGTAACGCTGCGCGCGGCACACGACACCTTCCACTGTTCGAACAGGAGAACGATATGTCGTTTAAAAGTCTGGGAAACCCCTTCGACGGGGAATCCGATCTGACGCACGGCCCGAGCTGCTCCTGCCCCATTTGCGTGTTCGCACGCGAGCAGGTGCAGGCCGACTACGAATGTTCAGAAACCGAGTTGACTGCAAAGCTGGAAAAGGCGGTCTTCGAAGGGCCAGGCGAGGCGAGCCATCAGAATGCCGCGGCCCTGCCCAATTCACCCGCGCGGGCTGGTCCGGCGAGCGAAGACAGCAACAAGCTGGAAACCTCGGAGGACATCATGGACCGGGTCATCGAAAGCGCCGTGGTGCGCGCGATGTTCGGCCACAACGAAGCCAGCCGACGTGAATTCATGAAACTGGTCGGTGGCGGCACCATGGCCGCCATGCTCGGCACGATGTTCCCCATGGCAGCTGCCAAGGCCGCCATCAAGGAAACCCTGGGCAAGCCAGAAAAAACCAAGCTGAAGATCGGCTTCGTACCGATCACCTGCGCCACCCCGATCATCATGTCACACCCGATGGGCTTCTATTCCAAGTACGGGCTGGACGTGGACGTGATCAAGACGGCCGGCTGGGCGGTGGCACGCGACAAGTCACTGTCCGGTGAGTACGACGCCTCGCACATGCTCACGCCGATGCCGCTGGCCATGTCCATGGGTGCCGGCTCGACCGCCATGCCGTTCCGCATGCCGCTGGTAGAGAACATCAACGGCCAGGCGATCGTGTTGCACGTCAAGCACAAAGAAAAGCGCGATCCGAAGATGTGGAAAGGCTTCAAGTTCGGCGTGCCGTTCGACTATTCCATGCACAACTTCCTGTTGCGCTACTACGTCGCCGAACACGGCCTGGATCCGGACAAGGACATCCAGATCCGCGTGGTTCCGCCACCGGAGATGGTCGCCAACCTGCGTGCGGGCAACCTCGATGGTTACCTGTCACCGGACCCGTTCAACCAGCGCGCCGTATGGGAAAAGGTGGGCTTCCTGCACATCCTGACCAAGGACATCTGGGAAGGTCATCCGTGCTGCGCCTTCGCCTGCTCGGAGAAATTCACCACCGAGCTGCCCAACACCTACGGTGCCCTAATGAAGGCCATCGTGGACGCCACTGCCTACTCGCAGAAGGCCGAGAACCGGGTAGAAATATCCAAGGCCATTGCGCCGAAGAACTATCTCAACCAGCCCGAGGCGGTCATCAAGCAGGTACTGACCGGGAAGTACGCGGACGGTCTGGGCAACGTGCTCAACGATCCCAAACGTATCGACTTCGACCCCTTCCCCTGGCACTCCATGGGTGTGTGGATCCTCACCCAGATGAAGCGTTGGGGCTACATCGAGGGCGACATCGATTACAAGCAGATCGCCGAGGAGGTGTACCTAGCCTCCGATGCCAGACGGATCATGAACGAACTGGGTTACTCGGCCCCGGATCACACCTATGAGAAGTACACGATCATGGGAAAGGAGTTCGATCCGGACAAGGCGGAGGAGTACGTGCAGAGCTTTGCGATTAAGCGTACCTGACCTGACAGAAACCTGAGAAACAGGGGCGGGCAGCGCTGCCCGCCCCGCCGAGAGAGTGTTACATGCTGCAATCATTGAACGTCCGCGCCACCCTGGTCTCGCTGGCGCTGCTAGTGGTCCTGCTTGCCCTCTGGGAACTGGCGAACCAACCTCCCGAGTCGACCGAGGCCGTTACCGAATATGAAATGCTGATGGGCGGCGCCGACCAGGAGGCGCGCGTGCCACCTCCTTCCGACGTGATTGCACTCGCGTACGAGGAACTGTCCAACCCCTTCTACGATGCCGGCCCCAACGACAAGGGCATCGGTATCCAGCTTGCCTACTCGGTCTACCGGGTGATGACCGGCTTCCTGCTGGCGGCCCTGATTGCCATCCCGTTCGGCTTCCTGATTGGCATGTCGCCGCTGATGCGTAAGGCGCTCAATCCTTTCATCCAGGTGCTGCGCCCGATCTCGCCGCTAGCCTGGATGCCGCTGGCGCTGTTCATTATCAAGGACTCGGAAACATCGTCCATATTCGTGATTTTCATCTGTTCGATCTGGCCGATGCTGATCAATACCGCGTTCGGCGTGGCCAGCGTGCGCAGCGACTGGGTCAATGTCGCGCGCACCCACGAACTGTCACCGCTGCGCACCGCCTTCACGGTGATCCTGCCGGCTGCGGCACCGACCATCCTGACCGGCATGCGCATCTCCATCGGTATCGCCTGGCTGGTGATCGTGGCCGCCGAGATGCTCGTCGGTGGTACTGGCATCGGTTACTACGTGTGGAACGAGTGGAACAACCTCGACCTGACGAGCGTGATCTTCTCCATCCTGATGATCGGCGTGGTCGGCATGTTGCTCGACCTGCTGCTGTCGGCCGCCACCCGTCTTGTGGAATACGAGGAGTGAGGGCAGCGACATGACCAAACATTTTCTTGAGATCGAAAACCTGGCGCGCCGCTTCCCCGGCAAGGAAGGCGAGTTGACGGTGTTCGAAAACGCCAACTTCGGCATCGACAAGGGCGAGTTCGTCTGCATCATCGGCCACTCGGGCTGCGGTAAGTCGACCATCATGAACGTACTCGCCGGCCTGGACACACCCAGCGACGGCTTCGTGTTCATGGACGGCCACCAGGTCGCCGGGCCTAGCCTGGAGCGCGGCGTGGTGTTCCAGAACTACTCGCTGCTGCCTTGGCTGACTGCGCTGCAGAACGTCACCTTCGCGGTCCGTTCACGCTGGCCAGGCTGGAGCAAGGAAGAGGTGCGCAAGCATAGCTACAAATACCTGGAAATGGTTGGCCTCGATGGCGGCGCCGAACTGCGCAAGCCCTCGCAGCTTTCCGGCGGCATGCGCCAGCGCGTCTCCATCGCCCGCGCCTTTGCCATCGAACCCAAGTTGCTGCTGCTCGACGAACCGTTCGGCGCTCTGGACGCGCTGACCCGCGGCACCATCCAGGAGGAGCTGGTCAAGATCTGCGACGCCACCCACCAGACGGTATTCATGATCACCCACGATGTGGACGAGGCAATTCTGCTGGCCGACCGCATCCTGCTGATGACCAACGGCCCGCAAGCGCGCATCGCCGAGTCGGTGAAGGTCGACATCGAGCGGCCGCGCGACCGCAGCACCATCATCCATGACCCGGGCTACTACCACATCCGCAACCACCTGGTGGATTTCCTGATACGCCGCTCCAAGGAGCTGTCCGGCGCGGTTGCGCCCGAGACCACCGAGCAGGCCGCCGGCCTCCACCCGGAGGAGGTCAACCCCGCAGCCGATGCGCTCGAACAGCGCGCGGTGCGCGCCGAAGCCAACTGATCAAGCGAGAAGACAACCATGAGCGCCTGTGCCCAAGAGACTTCCAAACTGACTCACCCCGCCCCCGTGGTCGAGAGCGACCCACGCGTACCGGTCACCGTCCTGACCGGCTTTCTCGGTTCGGGCAAGACCACCCTGCTCAACCGCATCCTCAGCGAGGAGCACGGTAAGCGCATCGCGGTGATCGAGAACGAGTACGGCGAGATCGGCATCGATCACGAGCTGGTCGTGCAATCCGACGAAGAAATCTTCGAAATGAACAACGGCTGCATCTGCTGCACCGTACGCGGTGACCTGATCCGCATCCTCGGCCGCTTGATGCGGCGCAAGCACAAGTTCGATCACATTATCATCGAGACCACCGGCATGGCCGACCCGGCGCCGGTGGCCCAGACCTTCTTCATGGACGAGGAGATGAAGGACAAGCTGCGCCTCGACGCCATCATCACCCTGGTCGATACCAGGCACGTGCTGCAACACATGGACAGCGACGAGTGCAAGGCGCAGCTGGCATTTGCCGACATCGTGCTGCTGAACAAGCGAGACCTGGTCAGCGAGGCCGAGCTGACCAGGGTCGAGCAGCTGGTCCGCGACATGAACAAGCTGGCGAGCATCCGCGCCACGGTGAAGGGCGAGCTGCCACTGGACGAACTGCTGGGGGTCGGTGCCTTCGACCTGGAGACGCGCGCCGCCGAAATGCCCGAGTTCCTGCAGGAGGAACTGCCGTTCGAATGGGCCGGTCTGTACGACCTTGAACCCGGTGATCACGTACTGAATCTCAAGCCTGGACCGGACCCCACCATCGACCTGGTGCTGGGCGGTCCGGGGCTGCAGGACAAGTCGATCTTCGACGCCTGGAAACGCGAGAGCATCGTGCTGTATTCCAGCGGGGCGCTGGACATGCAGGATGACAGCGTGATCAGCGCCGGTGAGACCCTGTACCGCCTGCCGGTCGATTCGAAGGACGGCGCCAACGCTACGTTGCATATCGAACAGCGCGGCCGCTACGTGCTGTTTACCCAGCATCTACCGGAAGAGTTCGAGCTGACGCTGAGCCGCGACGGTACTGCCGTCCACCCCACTGAGGCCTACGAATACGCCAGCCCGCACGAACACGACGACACGGTCGGCTCGGTCGGGGTACGCCTGCCCGGCGACCTGGACCCGGATCGGTTCGAGCAATGGATGATCACACTACTCCGCAATCGAGGCACCGATATCTTTCGGACCAAGGGCGTGTTGAGTCTTGCCGGCGATACCAAGCGTTTCGTCTTTCAGGGCGTGCACATGCTGTTCGACGGACAGGCGGGGCGCGAATGGCAGGCCGACGACCAGCGCGAAAGCCAGCTGGTGTTTATTGGCCGTGACCTCGACCGCACCGAACTCACCGAGGGCCTGCGTGCATGCCTGGCCTAGCCACCATGCCCGGCAATGATGCGCTCAGTCTGCGCTGGTCGCAGGTGTTGAGTGACGCCCTGGCCGACCTGGCCTGGAGCGGCGATGGCAGCCTTCTGTTCGCCGGCAGCGCGGACGGCAGCATCGTTCGCTTCGAGGCTGCCGGTGAACGCCAGACCACGTGGCAGGCACACGACGCCGGGGTGACCCGGCTGGCAATCAAACCGGGCGACGAAACCACCCTGGCCAGCGCGGGCGAAGACGGCCACGTGACCCTTTGGCACAGCCGCAGCGGTGAACGCCGGGCGCTGCTCGCCGAGGAAGGCAGCTGGGTGGAACTCTTGGCCTGGACCCCCGATGGCAAGGTACTGGCCGGCGCCGCCCGCAAGACCCTGTCGGTCTGGCGCGGCGAGGAGTCCCTGGGCTTCTGGTACGACGTGCAGCGCCGCATCCTGGCGATGGACTGGGCACCGGACAGCCGTCGCCTAGCCACTGCATCCAACAAGGGGTTGTACCTGTGGCGGCTAGACGACGAAGGGTCCGGCCATGGGGAACCCATGCAGCTGCTCAGTTTCCCGGGCGCACCGGTCTCGGTCGCCTGGGAACCGCGAGGTCGCGCACTGGCGGTCGGTACCCAGGACGGCTTCCTCCAGGTCTGGCGCCAGGCCGGTGGCAGCAAGGGCCCCCGTGCCCCCGGCAAGGCCAGCCAGCTGACCATGAAGGGTTATCCCGGCAAGGTGACCTGCCTGGCCTGGCATCCATTCATGCAGCTGATCGCGACCGCCGGCGGTCCGGACGTGGTGCTGTGGAAACTGCCGCACACCGGCAAAGGCGCCAAGGGTCAGCCTCTGCGCGAACACAAGAAAACCGTGGTTACGTTGGCCTGGTCGCCGGACGGCCAGTTGCTCGCCTCCGGCGACCGCAGCGGTCTCCTGTGCCTCTGGAGCCGCACCGGCGAGCTGCTGCACAGCCAGCCCATGGACAACGAGATCAGCGTGCTGCGCTGGTGCCCGGACTGCAGCGCCCTTGCGATCGGCGATACCGGCGGGCAGCTACAAGTTTTCGACAACGATTCGCTCGATCACTCACCCAAACATCCGCCTGAATCAGGAGATACTCGATGAACAAAGACGATATGACCATGGCCATCCTGGCCGCCCGCAAGCGGTTCGGCGTGAGCTGGGAGGACCTCTCCGACAAGGTTGGCCTGGCACCGGTCTTCCTCACTTCCGCCTGTCTCGGCATGAACAGCCTGAAGCCCGAGTTTGCCGACAAGGTGGCCGAGGTGCTGGAACTGGACAGCGAGGTCAGCGACGCATTGCAGGCCTTCCCGCACAAGAGCTGGGACAAGGTCATCCCGACTGACCCGGTGGTCTACCGCTGGTACGAGATCGTCGGCGTGTACGGCGACACCATCAAGGAACTGATCCACGAGAAGTTCGGCGACGGCATCATGTCCGCGATCGACTTCACCATGCACATCGACAAGGAGGAAAACCCCGCCGGTGACCGCGTCTTGGTCAACATGAGCGGTAAGTTCCTGCCTTACAAATCCTGGTAACTCCCTTCCACAAGAAACCTTCCATACAGTGATTCATAAGAGGCTATCGAAATGACCATGCAATTGCGTAGCAACTCCCTGCTAACCCGCCCGCTGGGCCTGTTGAGCGGCGCCGCCCTGATGCTGGCCGCCCCCATGGCAATGGCGCACCACCCGATGGATGGTGCCACCCCGAGCAACTTCAGCGAGGGTCTGCTGTCGGGCTTCGGCCACCCGCTGCTCGGCATCGATCACTTCGCCTTCCTGTTGGTCGCAGCGCTGCTCAGCTTCACCCTGAGCGGCACGGCACGTTACCTGGTACCGCTGGCCTTCGTCGGTGCCACCGTGGGCGGTACCCTGTACCATCTCGGCGCCGCCGACCTGCCGCTGAGCGAGTCCGCGGTCGCCCTGTCTGCCCTGCTGGGTGGCGTCGCGGTACTGCTAAAGCGCAGCGTCCCCGCCCTGCTGATGGCCGGCCTGTTTGCCGTATTCGGTGTGTTCCATGGTTACGCTTACGGTGAGGCCATCATCGGTGCCGAGCAGACCCCGCTGCTGTCCTACCTGTTCGGTTTCGCGGTCATGCAGTACGCGGTGATTGCCGGCGGCGTCAAAGCGGTCGAGTTCCTGGCGGAACGCTCCACTGGCCTGCAGTCGCTGGCGACACGTGTCGGCGGCCTGTTCGCCTCCGTGACCGGCAGCCTGTTCCTGGCACTCAGCCTGACCTGAGCACGATGGCTCTTCCCGGTCTTGTCGCCCCGGCCTCTGCGCCGGGGCTTTTCATGTTGGGCGCCGGCAGGCTTCAGCAACGTAATAGCCGCCAGCCTGGCGCCGGCACCCTCGGCGCGGGGAAGTGCACAGCAGGACCCAAGAAGGTCTCAAGGTGAGGTTGCGGAAATACTCGTGAGACCAAAAGGCGGGGTTTCACAGAGATACGCTGCAGCCACAAACATGTGATCGTTCAGGCGTCCAGTCGGGCAAGAATTGCCATCGCCACGTCCACCTGGGATGAATCACCGTCGGACAGCACGTCATACAAGAGGGGGCGGGCACGATCGAAATCGCCGATCTCGCAGAGTTCGTTGATCTGTTCGAGCTTGGCACCCACGGTAACCTCGACAGGGGCACCTGGCTGCGAAGACGAAGCAGCCCGGTTCCGCTCCGGTGCTGGTGTTTCAGCGTTGCCGTTTGCTCCTGACTTGTCTGGCACGTTCGTTTCGTCACGCATATCGCATTCTTCCTTCGGCTCCTATCCCGCAGAGCACTATTAGTCTTGGTTTTCGGTTGCGGCTATCATGGCATCGACAGAACAGCGTCTATAGTCCGAGATCGCTCAGGCCAGGGTGATCATCCGGTCTCCTGCCAAGTGGCCAGCGGAACTTTCTGTCGGCCTCGTTTATCGGAAGGTCATTGATGCTGGCGAAACGGCGGACCATCAGCCCTTGGTCGTTGAACTCCCAGTTCTCGTTGCCGTATGCGCGAAACCAGTTTCCCGCGTCATCGTGGAATTCATAAGCGAAGCGCACCGCAAGCCGGTGCTTGTCGACAGCCCAAAGCTCCTTGATCAACCGGTAGTCGAGTTCCCGCGCCCATTTGCGAACCAGAAATTCTCTGACTTGGTCCCTGCCTGTTGGAAATTCTGCGCGGTTTCTCCACTTGGTATCTTCTGTATAGACTTGGCAAACCCTGTCAGGGTCCCGGGTGTTCCAGGCGTCCTCCGCCATCCTTACCTTCTGGACAGCGGTTTCGGTGGTGAAAGGAGGTAGAGGTGGTCTTGTTTCCATAGGGGTGACCTTAAAACTAAACTGAGTATCGAAAGTATCGATACGATTTCCGTGCCACAAACGAAACACGTTCAGAAAACCAACTGCCAACTACATTCTTCAATCTATCTAAGCGATCCGACGCGATGGCCTTGCGGCGGCGAGACTCTGTGACATGGTGCCATCGATGTTTGAGTGCACTTGTGTTGTGCGGCTGATCATGGGAACGCACCAGTAGGCCGCGTACTCTGAGTTAGTTAAGTCCCGCCGTAGGGCGGGCTTTTCAGAGTTTGTCAAACGCCGTTTCGTGAATTCGGTGAAATAAATCTTGATGTCCGCTTCGTGCCGATTGCCACCAACTACTTGATATTCGTGAGTGTCCGTTTTCGGGATGCCGTTAATCGAAATTGTTTGCAATTAGGTGCGTCGGAATGACCTTTCCCCTGCCTTAGTACCACGAGTCAGATGAGATGCTGCTCACCTTATGCCGCTTGCCTGGCAAACTCCACGGGCGGCAAGTAACCCAGGGAGCTGTGCGGCCGGACCCGGTTGTAATGCTCCCGCCATTGGTCGATTTCCCAGCGCGCCTCATCCAGTGGTCGGAACCAGTGCTGGTTCAAACATTCGTTGCGGAATTTGCCGTTCAGGCTTTCGACGAAGGCGTTTTGCGCCGGTTTGCCGGGCTGAATGAATCCCAGTTTCGTGTGCCGCTCCTTCGCCCAGAAGGACATCGCCTTGCTGGTGAACTCCGGGTCGTAGTCGCAGACAATCAGTGGAGGAAGCCACCGTTGCTCAGCGAGCTGGTCGAGAAAACGTGCCACACGGCGACCGGAGATCGATACCGAGGCCAACTGGCCGACCACCTCGCG
>JAAUYD010114488.1_pt1 | contig 17623 bp, 17 predicted proteins | sample 7278101 | NCBI WGS metagenome assembly JAAUYD01 (sample SAMN14350128, study PRJNA611818) | marine sediment metagenome | isolation source: surface marine sediment (0.6m) | place: French Polynesia: Moorea | collected 2018-08 | reverse complement strand
TGGGCTTTAGCCCTTATTAATCCCAAAATATAATGCGCTAAAGCGCTACTACGAAAACTTTTACCCATCATAATTAGTGTGGTGAAGTACTAGTTTGGTACTTTATTCTCAAATAATAATTCATCATTCATAACTCTGAGATTATGGCTATTTGGTTAAGTTTGTGTGGAGTTATTGTACTGGTTGCTTACCTATTGGGTTCATTTCCTACGGGATATCTAGCAGGAAAGGCAATCCAAGGTATTGATATTCGGGAAGTTGGTTCTGGTTCCACCGGAGCAACCAATGTGTTGAGAACCTTGGGTAAAGGTCCTGGAGCATTGGTATTAGGGGTAGATTGTTTGAAAGGTGTGTTGGCAATTTGCTTAGTTTATTGGTGGTTCCAATTTGCTGTTGGGCAAAATCTCCTACCTGCAACGGTAGATAGTCAAATATGGCAACCGTGGATAGTAATTTTGGCTGGTATAGCTGGAATTTTGGGACACAGTAAATCGATTTTTTTGGGTTTTACTGGGGGTAAATCCGTAGCCACTAGTTTGGGTATTTTGTTAGCAATGAACTGGCAAGTAGCCTTAGCAACGGTGGCGGTATTTGCTGTGGTGGCAGCTATATCGCGGATTGTTTCCTTGAGTTCAATTTGTGGTGCGATCGCAGCTTCCTTAGCAATTATAGCTCTTGGGCAGCCCTTACCCTATATTTTATTTGGCATAACGGGGGGTTTATATGTAATCTGGCGACATAGTGCTAATATCCAACGTTTACTAGCAGGAACTGAACCGAAAATAGGGCAAAAGTTAGACACTCAAACAGAACAAAGTGGTTGACGGTTGATGGTTGATGGTTGATTAAAGGACTTAATTACTTTCCTTTTTTCCTGTTTCCTGATGCTTTTGACTTTTGCCTTTTTACTTTTTACTTGAATCGTGTTTCCAGCTACAGTTATTTCCCTGATAATTGGGCAAAAATAGAGGGAAATATTGCAATCATGCAGCTTTTTCTGCACACCATGCTGCTACTTCTTGACATCCTCCTGCCGCTCTAGCGAAGCGTGCGCGGAACGCGCGTAACCCTTCAGGTGTAGCGGGGGATTCCCAAGACTCACGACTTGAGTTTCTGTTTCTTTCCCTTACGGGTCTTTCGCAACTGCCCTTTAGACTTATGCCTATCAGGTCTTACGTATGCGCTTCGCGCAGGCTACGCCAACGCTCCACAGACTGCAACGGTGTGTCCCACCGCCAAAACATTCTTAGCTGCGTTGATGTCTCGGTCATGGTGTGTCCCGCAATTAGGACAATCCCAGTCTCGGATGTTCAACGGCAATTTTTCAACAATATATCCGCAGTTACCGCAGCGTTTAGAACTGGGGAACCATCGATCAATTTTTACCAAGTCTCGACCATACCACTTGGCTTTATACTCCAGTTGCCTAACCAATTCACCCCATGCAGCATCACTGATAGCACGGGCAAGTTTATGGTTTTTGATCATGTTTTTAACTGCCAAATCCTCAACTGCTATGGTTTGGTTTTCACGTACCAGTCGAGTTGTCAGTTTATGCAAATGATCTTTTCTGGAGTCAGAAATTTTAGCTTGAATCCGGGCAACTGTAAGTCTTGCTTTGTCCCTATTGCGAGAACCTTTCTGCTTGCGGCTAAGGGATTTTTGTACTCTCTTGAGTTTTTGGTAATGCTTGCCAAAAGCTTTTGGGTTAGTAATTTTTTCACCCGTACTCAAAGTAACAAGAGAACCAATTCCAACATCCAACCCTACAGCGCTATCAACTGGCTGCATAGCTTTGTCCGTTGGGTCATCGATTCGCAAGCTAGCAAACCATCTCCCGGAAGGATCAAGTCTAACAGTTATGGTTGTGGGTTCACATCCGCATGGAAGTTGCCTAGACCATCTAATTGGCAACGGTTGAGAGCAAGTTTGGCGGGAGTCTCTTGGGGGTGATTAGATGAAACCCCGAATCATTGTCTGTGGCTTAGGACGTACTGGATATAAAATCTTTCGTTTGCTGAGACATCAAGGAGCTATTGTTGTCGGCATCCATCACAAACCCATGCCCGGCGAAAAGGCGGGAGATGTGATTGTCGGCGACTTGCACGCCGCTAGTACCTTGAAATCTGCCGGAATCAAGCAAGCTAATACATTAGTCATCGCTGGAGGCGATGATGCACTAAATTTGTGGATTGTGATGCAAGCGCGGGTACTCAATCCCCGAATTCGGATTATTAATCGCTTCTTTAATACTAGTTTGGGAGAACGTCTGGATCAAACTTTACCAGACCATTTAAGTATGAGTGTGGCTGGTTTGTCCGCACCGGTATTTGCCTTTGCAGCCATGGGTAATCAAGCCATTGGCCAGCTCAAGTTATTTCAGCAAACTTGGCCAATCCATGAAGAATATATTCATGAAAACCATAATTGGCGGGGTTGCAAACTCAGCCAATTATGGGAAGAGCCATCGCGAATGCTACTGTATTATTTACCAGTGGAAGAGGAGATAGATCTAGTGTCTGCAGTGGTTTGCGGCCATCGGTTAAAAGTAGGCGATCGCTTAATTATTGGCACCCAACCCCAAGTCGGCTCCTCCCGCAAATCCGTCATTACTAAGCTACTCAAAGTATTTACCAACCTGCAACAGTTTCGTCACCATGCCCATTCGGTATTAGTAGGGGCTATGGTACTGATGGTAATTATTACCATGGCTACCGTTACCTATGTTTCCACGGAGCTACGTGTATCTATTATCGATGCCCTTTACTTTGCTGTGGGTATGATTACTGGAGCCGGTGGCAATGAGAAGGTTGTAGAACACGCTTCTAATAGTGTGAAAATCTTTACCGTAGTCATGATGTTGATTGGGGCAGGGGTATTTGGTGTATGGTATGCCCTGCTCAATGATTTTATTTTGGGAACCCGCTTCAAACAATTTTGGGATGCGGCTAGGGTTCCCCGTCGCCACCATTATATTGTTTGCGGTTTGGGGGGTTTGGGGATGAAAATTGTCCAGCAACTCCACGACAATGGTTATGAAGTAGTAGTAATTGAACCCGATATTAATAATAGATTTGTTAGTACTGCCCGTCGCTTAAGTATTCCCATTATTCATGCGGATGCCAGTTTCCCCGAAACCCTCAAATCAAGTAACGTGCAAACAGCAGCTGCCCTGCTGGCGGTAACTGGTGATGATGCGACTAATGTAGAGATTGCCCTCAAAGCCAAAGGCATATGTCCTAAAGTACCTCTGGTGGTGAATTACGCAGAGCCGGATTTTGCCCGTATGGCGCAAGAAGTATTTGATTTTGAAGCTGTATTGAGTCCGGCGGAACTAGCAGCTCCCGCCTTTGCTGCTGCGGCTTTGGGTGGGCGGGTACTCGGTAATGGCATCACATCCGATAGCCTCTGGGTTGCTTTTGCTACCTTAATTACACCTGCCCATCCATTTTGTGGTCAACGGGTGAAGGATGCGGCCATGTCTGCTGATTTTGTGCCTTTATATGTGGAAACTAGCTCTCAGACTATTCATGGTTGGGATTTATTACGGGTTGCTCTGAGTGCGGGGGATATTCTCTATTTGACTATGCCAGCAACAAGGTTGTATCAATTGTGGCGTTATAATCCTTCCCAAGCGATGGTGAGTTAAAACCGCAAAGAGATAAACAGGAAAACCTCACCCTGTCCTGGCGGACATCCCTCTGGTTAATAAGGCTACGGTGTACACACAAGTAATCAAATTTAGCCAAGCCCTCACTCAAACGCCCCCTAACCCCCAATTTTGGGGGAACAAGAGTTCTCAAAGTCCCCCAGGTACCCCCAGGATTGGGGGTCACGGGGGCGGGGGATTTAGGGGGCTAAATAGGCCCAAATGAAAATAAGTAGGACTTGTGTGTACACGTAAGCCTTATTAAAGAGAGGGAAAGATTTTTACTCCGTAAAAAGCGAGGGTGAGGTTTTTGATTGGGATGGCTGTCTACTTTTTGCGATATTTTCTATTACTTGGCATTCTCTTTTATCTACATCAGTCTTTACCCGTAACCCTTTAGTATTTACTACCACATCAACATAGTAGCGGCCATTAACCATATAAATGGTGGTGACACATCCCATGGCAAACGTTAGCACTCCACAAAGTGGTAAGGTAATAGACCAGATAGTTAAATTGCGTTGCATATGATGTTTTTCCTCAAAATCCATATTCTCATTAAAAATTGCGGCTAGTTGAGAAACGGGTTGAGAAACAGTTCATTATTAACTGACTTCTAGCTGATTTGTGCCTTAACTGTCATCTTAATCGGTTTACAATTAACTAAATTGGTATCAAAAATGAGGAGTGATGGCGCGATCGCTTCGTGTTGCGGTAGAGTACATTCAACGGGTTAAGTCAGCACTGCGTCGGAATGGCTATCCTAGTCAAAAGGCTTTGGCTACTGAAGTGGGATTTTCCTTGTCCACTGTAAAGAATTTTCTCAGTGGTAAACCAGTTGACTATCTCTATTTTGTGGAAATTAGCGAGAAGTTGGGGTTAGACTGGCAAGAAATCGCAGACAAAGAACCAGAAGCGCAACCAAATCACAACTCAACCATTGAGGAAACCTCGCCCTTTGTCACTGGTTCTCCCATCACCCATCCCCGCCATTTTTTCGGACGACAAAAAGAACTCAAACGCCTGTTTAATTTACTCAAGCGTCATCCCCTACAAAATGCTGCGATTATTGGTAAGCGACGCATTGGTAAAACATCTTTGTTGCATTACCTGAAAAATATTACCACCACGCCAGTAGAAGAATTACGTCCTAATCAAAAGTCTGACTGGCTACCTAATCCAGAAAATTATAAGTGGATTTTCGTAGATTTTCAAGACCCACGCATGGCAAGCAAGGAAAGGTTTTTAAGCTACATCCTGGAAAATTTGGGGATGAAAGTACCAGAAGGTTGTGATTTAGATAACTTTATGGATGTAGTCAGCGACAAGTTGCATCATCCCACGGTTATTTTACTGGATGAGATTGGTGTGGGGTTGCAACGCTGTCCAGAATTGGATGATGAGTTTTGGGAAAGCTTGCGTTCTTTGGCGACTAATCAGACGGGGGGAAATCTGGCGTTTGTTTTGGCTACCCACGAATCACCCATTGAATTGGCTCATCATACGGGACATAGTTCGCCATTTTTCAATATTTTTGGTTACACTGCGACATTGGGAGCATTGAGTGAGGAAGAAGCACGGGAATTAATCGCCAGTTCGCCAATTCCCTTTGCTGAGGAAGATGTGGAGTGGATTCTCCAGCAAAGTCAATGTTTACCACTTTTGTTGCAAATTTTGTGTCGGGAATGCTTGTTTAATTTAGAAGATGGGGAGACGGATGATTGGCGTGAAGAAGGATTGCGACAGATAGAACCTTTTGCTCATTTATTGTCAGGATAAAAGGAAGTACCTAATTGTTTACATGCAATCCTACTTGCCTTTGTTTGGGCTTATTTAGCCCCCTAAATCCCCCAATTATGGGGGACTTTGAAAATTCTTGTATCCCCAATTTTGGGGATGGTTTGGGGGTAGAATGGGGAACCCATGAAAATTCTTGTCCCCCCAATTTTGGGGGTTATATCATGTCCGCCTGATTACTTATGATATTGCCATCCATGCAAAAATCACCAAAACTCTTTCTCCCCCTGCCCCCTGCCCCCTGCCCCCTTGCAGTCCTAATGATAAGTATTTAACCGGACATGATATTAGGGGGCGGTTCGCTGGAAACTAGGAGGGTAAAAAAATGCCTTTTAGCAGTTACAAGAGTATTGGTGTTGTTGCTAAAGAATATCAGATTAAGTATGTCAGAGAAGATTTTGTTGTAGAAGTAGAGTTTGCCATTAGTGAATTTTTTCAACAAGAATTAAATTTGATATTAAATGAAGGTGTTTTTGATAATTCAGAAAATGCCATTTGTGAGAATATTATTTATCCCATATTAAAGGAAGTTTGGAAAAACTATCGGAATAAATTTTTATTGTGGAGTCACCAGACATTAAATTACGATGAGAAGTTATCTGGGATTCCTGATTATATTTTGGCAAAGCGTTCTCCCTTGGGTACAGTGGTTTTTGATAAACCATATTTTGTATTAGTAGAAGCGAAGAAGGAAAGTGATTTTAGTGAAGGTTGGGGTCAATGTTTAGCGGAGATGATAGCTGTTCAACGTTTGAATGATGAACCAAATCAGCATATATTTGGCATTGTCTCCAATGGTGTTGTTTGGCAATTTGGGAGATTCGTATCAGATATTTTTACACAAAATAAAACCTTCTATACCATCCAGGATTTAGAGAAGCTATTTGCAGCAGTTAATTATGTTTTTCAGCAGTGTGATTTACAGTTAGATAATTGAGGTAAAAGAGGAATAATTATGAAAGCACACCGTATAGAGATAACATTAACTGAAAACGGAACCTTGAACCTTAAGGATTTACCTTTTCAGGCTGGGGATGCAGTGGAAATTATTATTTTAGAAAGTCCTAAGTACCCCTCAGAATCTAATCTTTATCCTTTGCGTGGTAAAGTCATTCGCTATGATGATCCATTTGAGCCAGCTACACCAGAAACTAAAAATATATGAATAAACACTATTATTTATATATCATGACCAATAACTATAACACCGTACTTTACACAGGTGTCACCAATGATTTACAAAGAAGAATTTACGAACACAAATCAAAATTGATAGAAGGATTTACCAAAAAATACAATATTACCAAGTTAGTTTATTACGAAATATATGAAGATGCTTATACTGCGATTAGTCGAGAAAAACAAATTAAAGGGGGTTCTAGGCAAAAGAAAATTGATTTAGTTAACAGTCTCAATCCAGGATGGAAGGATTTATATGAAGAATTTTAGGGTTGGAAAAGGTAGGTAGGTGTAATCAAATATTAAGATGTCATTGCGAGGAGGAACGACGAAGCAATCGCATTGACTACTTGGTATTGCTTCGTTTGTCGCAATGACGGAGTGTATTATATTTATTTGTACCCATCCACTTATTCCATTGCGATCGCAAATTTGTCACTATGTCATTTTACAGGTAGCGAAGCAGTCTTATCCTTTGTGATTGTTTTGCTCCACTGCATTACACGCCTCTTTCAGAGAAGCTGCACTAACGCAATGACGCTGAAAAGCTTGCAACAATAATCAACTGATTATCCAAAATCTACCTCTGTCATTGCGACGTAAGGAAGCAATCTCATCAATTGGTTGATAATGGGAGACTTTGCGATTGCTTCGTCGTTCCTCCTCGCAATGACAACAAACTGTCATTGCGACCGAAGGGAAGCAATCTCATCAATGTTATAAACTCAAAAAGAGGTGCTGTAGTTACATCTACGCAATGACATAAATTATCACCATGGCTCCCTCCATCGACTACTCCAAAATCTACACCGATGCACCCGAACAACACCCCAACCTCATCGTGGGTAGTCTGCAACTGCTATTCTGGCTTTTCTTCCGTCCCACAGCATGGCGAAATCACCTCAAGGGTATTGACCCGAATTTAAATTACGACTCTAGAGGTAGAAGAGCTATACAATGGCGCAACCACAAACTGTGGAGATTATTCATACAAGTATATTTCATCATACCTATATTAATAGTATTAACACTGGCAGTACTGGGCTTACCCGTAGATAGAGTGGGTTATGGCGTGGTGGTCGGCGTGGTGGTCGGCGTGGCGGTTGGCGTAGTGGTCGGCGTGGGTTATGGCGTGGTGGTCGGCGTGGCGGTCGGTGTGGCGGTCGGCGCGGCGGTCGGCGTGGCGGTCGGCGTGGCGGTCGGCGTGATGAGATTAGTGGGTTATGGCGTGGCGGTCGGCTTGGCGGTCGGCGTAGCGGTCAGCGTGATATTATTAGTGGCTGATGACGAGGAAGTCGAAGTCGGCGTGGCTCATATCGTGTTGGCTGTGGTGGGCTGTGGTGTGCTGGGAGGTGCAGTGGTCGGCGTGTTGTTGTTCCTGACGTACGGATTCTTGTTTGCGGGGGCTTATGTGGTGGCCAGACCTGTTGTGGGTGCAACTATAAATTTATTGCGATCTGTGATAATTTACCCCTTTTTAGCTTTATTCAACACCTTACTCTATTGCCTTGACCAAAAACTCAAAGATGAGAATAAGCCGAGTCTTTTGCGTTGCCACTCTTCATTCTGGAACGAGTATTAATTAATACCAACTCTTGGTTTGGATAAGCATATAATCTTAATAGGGAAGCGTAACCCAACGGAAGGAAAAGCAGCAATAGATTATCTCAGTACTAGTCGTCAGCGATGGGCTGCACAAGCTGCACAAATTGAACTAGATGCTTGGAGTTTAGAATGCTGTGCAAATGTAAAAGATATTCGTCATACTTATCAAAAACTAACTTCTGGGGAAATAGAAAGTCCTATCAGCAACCTACTAAACATCTTCAGTCGCATCAGTGAAGATGTAGATGCTGCTCTCAATCAGCGCAGTAACTATAACCAGCGTTTAGCCATGAAAGCTGTTATAGACAGGTTAAACACCAACTTGCAGGACTTAACCCGCAGCAGCGACAAATATAGTAAACGCTTTTACCCCATAGCTAAAAGTTGGCATAAAATAATCACCAACCATGTAGAACAACTAGCACAAGAAGTAGAACTCCGGCAAGAAATTGACTCTCCCTACATTCTCGCCGTCCCTCTCACCCAAGAGCAAGCAATTTTCAGTGGACGTAATGATATTGGAATCCGCATCGAACAATTAATTTTAGACCGCCGTCGCCCACCCCTGCTACTCTACGGACAGCGACGCATGGGTAAAACTTCCCTCCTCAACAACCTGGGAAAACTCCTACCCAATTCCATTATTCCCCTGTTTGTAGACTTGCAAGGCGCTCCCTCATCAGCAAGTAACTACACTGGTTTTCTCTACAACCTCGCCAGGGGGATGATTAGCTCAGGGAAAAAACAAGCTGTTACCTTACCATCTCTCACCCGCGAAACCCTAGCAAATGACCCCTTCACCTATTTTGACGAATGGCTGGATCAGGTAGAAGAAGTACTAAAACCAAATACTGCCTTGTTGATGTTAGATGAATTCGAGGTACTAGACAGCGCAATTACCAAAGGACGCTTCGACGAACAAGATGTATTGGGAATGCTGCGTCACCTAATCCAACACCGTCCTCGGTTCAAAGTCATGCTGGCTGGTTCCCATACTATTGAAGAATATCAGCGTTGGGCTAGTTACTTAATCAACGTGCAAGTACTGCATATCAGCTACCTAAAAGAAGAGGAAGCCCGTAAACTAATTGAGTATCCCGTCAAGGATTTTACCCTGCGCTACGAGCCGGATGCTGTAGAGCGCGTGTTGCAAATTACTCGCTGTCATCCTTTCTTAGTGCAATTACTGTGTAGCGAAATTGTCGCCTACAAAAACGAACAAGACCCCTCGGTGCGGCGACTAGCGACTTTAGCGGATGTGGAAGCGGCTGTGACGGAGGCTTTAAGCACTGGTAGTTTCTTTTTTGCTGATATTCAAAATAACCAAGTCAATGCAACGGGATTGGCTATTCTCAGGTCGATCGCAGCACGAGGGGAAGGGGCAATAGTCAGTAAAAATACTATATATAAACAGCTACCCAATGTATCAGAAAATGCTTTCCAACGGTTATTACAACGGGAACTGATTGAAGAAGTAGGGGATGGATATGGTTTTCAAGTGGAATTGATTCGGCGATGGTTTGCCCGTGGGGTTAGATCCCCGACTTCTACTCCATAAATTGTTAAAGTTGAAGATATTAATTCAGAAGTCGGGGATCTGTGGGGTGATGGTTTGCGCCATAAGGTTAGATCCCCGACTTCTACTCCATAAATTGTTAACGTTGAAGATATTGATTCACAAGTCGGGGATCTGTGGGTAGTTGAGGATTTTGCTTGTTGTATTTGGGAGCATCCCCAATGTTTGAATTTGTAGTGTGGGCAGCGTTCGACGGCTCGACTGAGCTTCGCCGAACGTCTGAGCTCACGCCGAAGTCTTGCCCGCTTAATATAAAAAGAGCAAGATGCTCCTAATATAAAGGGAGCAAGATGCTCCCACTATCAGATATTTTGTCAAAATTGGGATGCTCCCTCGTTGGAAATATTCATTCACAAGTCGGGGAGCTTTTACTCTTCAGAACTATCTTAAATTCCATCGAGTGGAAATACAAAAGTTAATATTTAAAGTCTTTTTATTACCGGCTCTTAACAATTTTCCACCCTATATTTTTTGCTAGATATTTTATTTCGATAGCAATTTGCGATCGCCTCGCTGATGCTGTTCAGTCATATCCCATATCACTAAGTTTGGACTGGAACTGGTATTGGTTCTGGTTGCTTATAGTTTCCAGGGGAGCTAGGTTTGACATTCGTTAAAGCAGTTGGGTTCAAACTGGAACCTATTGCTGTTTGGTTTTCCGACACATGCCAAACCTCTTCAAAACCTTCCCAGGATGGTGCAAAGGGGGAAACTGCTAGGGAACAAGCGGACCAACTCCCTTGAACTGGTACCCCTAACCGTTGACAAACTCCCCCTCGCCTTCCTTCTGGCTTGTAATAACGACAATATTTACAAGCAGAAGTTAGGGATTTAATAGGTTCCATATATATTGCCATTTTTTAGACCTAATTTACATCTATTATTGTGCTTCTATATGCAAACACTGCATAATGCCAGAAACGATATTTAGACCTAGGTTATAGCGATCCCAAGTAATATATTAACTTTATATTTTTTTTAGCTTTGTGTTATATTTTTCAACGATTTAGTGGTTTTTACTATCTACTTATAATTCAAACTTATGCTTAAGAGATTTTGACTAAAATTAATTGGGGATCAAGACTAAAAGGAGTATATCAAAAATGAATCAATGTCAACTTGGCTTTTATCGATACATTAAGATATAAATAAATGGCTATGTTTATAGATTTTTCTCTAGCTATAAAGTATTTTGAATCACATAAATTGTAGATGAATAGAGGTGACTAAGGGAAAGTGTAAAAACTAGGGTATGGGGTTTTGTAGTCAGGCAAATAGGCTAATTCACAAACTATCAAATATTTATTTATCTGTATCTTTTATACCTCCGTAATTTCTTTGGTGGTTAAATTGTTTGGCAGCGCAAAGAGAGCAGACTTGCCAACGCTGGAGTTCTCCCTGGGGAGTGGGACATTGACATTGGGGACAAAGGGGCAGATTTTGCGATCGCTTGTGAATTTTTTCTGCCCAATATGTAAAAGCACCATGGGGATTTTGATTTATGGAGCCATGGTTTCTATTATTACCAGAGATATCAGTGGTGCCCAGATAACTAGGGTGTTCTTCCAGCAAAACAGTGGGTTCAATTGGTGTGTCGGCTTGGGGACGTTGCCAACCAGAGGTGGAAAAACGAATCTCTCGCACAGGAGAAGGTAAAGCAGCGTTAATCTTCACCAGCAATCCCTGGCGTTCAAAGGCGAGATTTTGCGCCCAGGCTGCGCTGGGTGTAGCAACTCGCAATATCCCCCGTTGAATTAATAACGGTTGGGTATGATTTGCGATCGCTTTTCCCACAATTTCCGGCCATAATCGGATCAAAATTTGCAACGGCTGCTCTTCTAATTGAGCCTGGATCTGTAAACGACCTAAAATGTTATTAACTGAATTCCAAGACATTTTGTTCGATAACCGTTAACCTAGCAGTTTTATTGTGTATTGATTTTGTTGTGTATTGATTTTGTGTGCAAAAATTTTCTACCCATATCAATTTTAGATTTTGGATTGCAAAGAAATATAAAGAAATATATAGCACTATGCATATAGGGCGCGGACATTGCTGAACCCCCAAACCTATGAACAGTAAATTTATTACTTACAGCACATTGCAGGTAAATGAGGTACATTTTCTTTTGCTGTTGTTAAGCCCCTACCCCCTGCCCCGGCATCAGCAAGACGACTGGCGGAATATGTCCCCCATGAACAACTTTTCCGGACAAAGTAAGCGAAATTACAGAAGGATAAGATAAATTTAGAACTGGTTTGACCTAGTAAAATTAATGAAATAGACCATTAGTAGTTCAGCAAACCACCAGTAGTAGTTCATAGCATTAATTTTGATGGTAACAATTAATGACTTGTGGTTCACCGCATCCGGGAGCTGAACATTTCACAGCCAAGATGGCTGTGCCACACTCTCAAAATTAATGTGGTGAAGCACTAGTATATTTTTTGTTCATCCAGTAATTGAGCTAAAGGCAGGTAGACAATGAGCGATAATCCCTTGTTAAATCCCAGTGATTCATCATCTAAAACATCAGGACTAAATCCAGTGCTGGGGCAGGCATTAGCAACCTTAGAGGTACAATTAGACCAAGAATTAGCCCGCTACCGACGCACCCGCATTGGTTCTAGAACCCCAAATCAACCCCGCATGAGTAGCTCTATTCATGGTCAATCATTAGCACTAAATTTATTTAATCCTCAAGAAAATAATCCCAAAGAAAATCAAGCTCAGTCATCGCCAAATCCACAATCCACGAATCAAACCCAGCTACAAGTACCAACCCCTCACAAACCAACAACTGAGCCATCCCAACCTGCTATAACCAAAAAGACTCCAGCCACATCACCATCCAATTCCAGCAGTATTGTCCCTACAAATGACTTATCAGCTACGAGTAATAATGTTGTAAATACTACGAATAATTCCCAGGAGCCTGATGATTATCTAGAATCTTCAGAGGCTCTTTTACGTAGTCTAACTGAAGAACAAGAGCAAAAAGCGACTCAAAGTAAAGCTCAAAAAACTAGTGATGCCCTATTATCACCATTGGGAATAGGCTCTATGCTATTGCTGCTACTGGCGAGTCTGACTTTAGGCTATGTATTGTTTAACCCTAAAAGCTTACCTAAATTCAGCCTGAATGGATTATTCCCTGCTCGAACATCTAATAATGGAGTAAACACACCAGGAGAACAAAATAACCCTACCCAACCACAAACTCAAATCTCCCCCATTGCCAAATATCCAAATTTAGCGACGGAAGAATTCCCAGAAGTTAATAACGCCAATGACATAGTGGGTTTAACTCCCAAGGCTCAACCAACTCCCATTGCCAAACCAAAGCCCGTTATTCCCCCAGCTCCCCAAAAGCCCCCTGTGAAAGCGGCTCAGGTACAATCAAAACCAAAACCGAAAAATACCCCCAAACCCAAAGCTTCCCAACCACCGTTAACACAAATTAAACCATCAGCTGATGGTTTGTATCATGTAATTATAGATAACCAAGGTAATAACAGTCTCACGAAAGCCAGAAGTGTGGTTGGGGATGCCTATTTATCTGAAGACAAAAAAGTGATCTTTTTGGGTGCCATTAGGAGTAAAGCTGGAGCACAGAAATTGTTACAACAATTAAAAGCTAAAGGTATTAACGCCAGAATAAAACAGCCTTAAAAACTTGAGATTTTAGGAGATAATAATGGAAAGTGGGCGAGTTAGAACAATGTGAAACCAACAATTTAACTGTGATTGGTGATGGCGATAAAAATGCTGTAACTGGTGACGACTAAAATATACATGGAGGGTTTGATATGGGTCTGATTGACCGTATCCGGCGAGTAATTAGTGCAAATTTCCACAGTTTAGTCTCAAATGCTGAAGATCCAGAAAAAATCCTGGAGCAAGCTGTGATGGAAATGCAGGATAATTTGGTACAATTGCGGCAAGCTGTAGCTGCTGCGATCGCAAGTCAAAAGCGCACTGAACGTCAAGCAAATCAAGCCCAGTCTACAGCACAAGAGTGGTATCGCCGCGCCCAATTAGCTCTACAACAAGGAAATGAATCTTTAGCCAAAGAAGCTCTCACTAAGCGCAAAGCATATCAAGAAACTGCCACAACTCTTTCTCAACAGCTGGAGGAGCAAAATAATGTGGTGAAAAAACTTAAACAAGATATGCGGACTCTAGAATTAAAAATAACTGATGTTAAAACTAGAAAAAATATATATATTGCCCGTGCCCGCTCTGCGGAGACTTCAGCACGACTCCAGGAAATGCTCCATGGAGTTGATAGTACGGGTAGTTTAAATGCCTTTGAGCGGATGGAGGATAAAGTCGTACAGTTAGAAGCACAAACAGAAGCCATGTCCTTGAGTGGTACTGATGATCTAGAAAATAAGTTTGCTGCTTTAGAATCTGGTACTGACATTGATGCAGAACTAGCCAACATGAGGGCGCAACTTGCTAGCGGTGAGGAACAACCCCAGCCCAAGCAATTACCCAATAGTGACTAAGCAGTTAATCCAACCAGCTTAGAGTCTCACCACCCAGACCATGGGTAATTCCATCAAAAGAGGTTAAATTTAAATTGGGCAATTACTGAATTAGCGGCATATCTTAAGAATAAAGAGTTGTGGTCAGCCACCAATCCAATCACAAAGGATTAAATTAAAACAAGTAGCCATTGAAATAGTAAAAAAGCGAACTGCCCACAAAGCGCGTAAATTTATTACAGGAAAAAAACTATGGGATTATTCGATCGCGTTAGACGAGTAGTAGGTGCTAACCTCAACGATTTAGTGAGTAAAGCCGAAGATCCAGAAAAAATGCTGGAGCAATCTATCCTGGAAATGCAGGAAGATATGGTACAACTACGCCAAGGGGTAGCTCAGGCAATTGCAGCCCAAAAGCGTACACAGAAGCAATACAATGATGCTGACAAGGAAGTCAACAAGTGGCAACGTAATGCTCAGTTAGCATTACAAAAAGGTGACGAAAATCTAGCACGACAAGCACTAGAACGGAAGAAAACCTTTAGTGAAACTTCTACTACTCTCAAAGCAAGTTTAGATCAGCAAACTGCCCAAGTTGATGCCCTCAAGCGTAACTTAATCCAGTTGGAAAGCAAGATTTCTGAGGCAAAAACCAAGAAAGAAATGCTCAAAGCTCGGATTACTGCTGCTAAAGCCCAAGAACAATTGGGCACCATGGTACGTGGAATGAATAGCAACAGTGCTATGGCAGCTTTTGAGCGCATGGAAGAAAAAGTTATGATGCAAGAAGCCCGTGCCCAATCTGTAGGGGAGCTGGCTAGTAATGATTTAGAAAGCCAATTTGCACAACTTGAAAGTAGTGATGTTGACGATGAATTGGCTGCTTTAAAGGCGCAGATGTCTTTACCTGGAGGAGCACCCAATCAAGCCCAATTACCCCAACAAGCCACTAATAACCAATCTTCTTCCCCACAGTCTAATCCCCAGTCTGCCCCCAAATCTCAAGAACCAGTGGATGAGTTGGATGCTCTGCGTAAGCAGTTGGATGATATGTAAATTTTTGAGATTTTTGATTGACTTTTATTACAGTTATTCCCACGCCAGCCTGGTTGTGGGATTTTATTTACGAGTTAAGAGTTGACAGGTGACAGTTGACAGTTGACAGTTGACAGGCTTCGGCCGTGAGCTCAGCCGAACGGTAGGAGTTAGGAGTTGGGTTATCAACGTGTATCCGTGTCATCAGTGTCATCCATTTAATCAGTGTTCACCAGTTAAGAGTTGGGTTATCAACGTGTATCCGTGTCATCAGCGTCATCCATTTAATCAGTGTTAAGAGTTAAGAGTTAAGAGTTTATCAATGCCCTCATCTTAATTGGGTAGTTTTATATTTCTTTACAATTCAATAATCCAAAATCCAAAATCTAAAATCTAAAATTAAAAATGGTGTAATAGTGCTATGGGATTGGGATAGAGTAGTGTAAGTGCCAATTTTATAATCAAGACTGTCTGATGGAGACTGGAATGAGTAAGGGTGTAATAAACATCAACGATGCTGAATTTGAAACAGAAGTTTTAAAATCCGAGCAGCCAGTATTAGTCTATTTTTGGGCTTCTTGGTGTGGGCCATGTAAATTAATGTCACCACTGCTCAATTTAGCTGCAAACAATTATAGCGATCGCCTAAAAATTGTCAAAATGGAGGTTGACCCTAATCCAGTAGCAGTTAAAAAATATGGAGTGGAAGGTGTGCCAGCTTTTAGACTAGTTCAAGGGGAAAATCTCCTTGGTTCTACTGAAGGGGCAATTGGTAAGGAAAAGTTACTCAATTTTATAGATACTCACTTAAATAATAATTAGTTACCATATTATGAGTTATGAGTTTTTGCTGATAACTCATAAGTAATGAAAAAATGCAATTTGCCAAACGTTTAGAACCTTTAGCATCCAACGTATTTGCTGATATGGATGTGGCTAAGGCAAAGGCTTTAGCTGCGGGAAAACAATTGATCGATTTGTCCTTGGGTTCTTCCGATTTCCCAGCTGAAAATCATGTGATTGAAGCGATCGCTCAATCCTTACACGATCGTAGCACCCATGGTTACTTACTATTTCACGGAACCCAAGCATTTCGTCGAGCTGCGGCTAGCTGGTACGAACAAAAATTTGGTATCAGTGTTGACCCAGAAACTGAAGTCCTGCCCTTAATTGGTTGCCAAGAAGGTACAGCCCATTTACCCCTAGCAATATTAAATCCAGGGGATTTTGCCCTATTGCAAGACCCTGGTTATCCTTCCCATGCTGGGGGAATTCACTTAGCCAGTGGTCAAATTTATCCCATGCCACTCAAGTCGGAAAATGGTTTTTTGCCGGTATTTGCCGACATTCCAGCCCAGGTATTGGCAGCATCGCGGATGATGGTACTGAGTTACCCCCATAATCCTACCAGCGCCATTGCTCCATTGTCTTTTTTCCGGTCAGCAGTTGCCTTTTGCCAGCAACATAACCTGGTTTTAGTCCATGATTTTCCCTATGGGGATTTAGTTTTTGGGGACAAACCAGCACCTTCCATACTGCAAGCAGATCCAGAAAAAAGCGTTTCCATTGAATTTTTTACCTTTTCTAAATCCTATAATATGGGCGGCTTCCGCATTGGTTATGCCATCGGTAATTGTGAATTAATTCGCGCCCTACGTCAGGTTAAGGCGGCAGTTGATTTTAACCAGTATAAGGGAATTTTAAATGGTGCGATCGCAGCTTTAACCGGTTCCCAAGCCGGGGTAAAAGCTGGTGTAGAAAGATTTCGTCAGCGTCGAGATGCCTTTATTAATGCCTTGCATCGCATTGATTGGCACGTACCCACACCGGAAGCAACAATGTATATATGGGCAAAATTACCAGAACCTTGGGCTGACAAATCTGTGGAATTTTGCACCCAGTTAGTGGCAAAAACCGGGGTTGCGGCTGCACCTGGAGTAGGTTTTGGCAAATCAGGGGAAGGTTATGTGCGTTTTGCCTTAGTCCATGAACCATCGATACTAGAAACGGCTGTGGCAAGAATGGGCGAGTTTTTTGCAGTAAGTAAAAAGTAAAAAGTAAAAAGTAAAAAGTTGTATATTTATAGCGTTTTTGGATCTAGTGAGGTGCGGATTAACCTCACCCCGATAAAGCCATGCTTTATCTCCCCTCTCCTTACTAAGGAGCGGGGTTGGGGGTGAGGTGCTTAACGAGGGAGTAGGGAGTAGGGGCGTGGGAGTAGGGATGCCCCATACTTAAAAGTAGGGGATTTAATGTTGACGTTTTGTCTGTCGGGCTTGCGCCTCTCCACC
>JAAUYD010157228.1_pt1 | contig 17638 bp, 12 predicted proteins | sample 7278101 | NCBI WGS metagenome assembly JAAUYD01 (sample SAMN14350128, study PRJNA611818) | marine sediment metagenome | isolation source: surface marine sediment (0.6m) | place: French Polynesia: Moorea | collected 2018-08 | reverse complement strand
TCCTGCTCAACTACCCGGTCGCCAAGGATCGTCCCGATGAACTCGTCAACCTGCTCGATACCGTTCCGCCGGCGCTGGGGCTGATCGAGTCGGGCATTCGCGCCGCCGCCGCCGCCGCGGAGGCGACACACCTCAGCACCTTCGAGAGTGAGCGAGACAGCTACGAGCTGGGGGATGCCGATGCGCTCGTCGTGCCGCTCACCTGGACCGACGCCAGCGGCATCACGGTCGAGAAGCGTTACCGCTTCGAGCGCGGCAGCTATCGCATCGATCTCGAGCAAATCGTGACCAATGGCTCCGGCGAAACATGGCGCGGGGCCGATTACGTACGCATCAAGCGGCACTCGGCCGAGATCGAGCGATCGATGTTCGACGTCGAGTCCTATTCCTTTATCGGCCCGATCATCTACGACGGCGAGAAATCGGACAAACTCGATCGTGACGACCTCATCGACGACGGCACGTTCGAGTATTACTCGCAGCAGGGATGGATCGGTTCGATCCAGCATCACTTCGTCCGCGCCGCCGTACCCCCGGCCGGAGACGACTACCGGTTCTCGGTCGCCGTCAACGGCAATATCGCAACCAGTAGCGCAATTCGTCGCAACGTCGTCTCCGTTGCGCCCGGTACCAGCGAGACGTTCCCGACGACGCTGTTTGTCGGGCCGAAACTGCAATCGCAGCTCGAGGAAATCGACAAGAGCCTGAAGCTTACCGTCGACTATGGCTGGCTAACGATCATCTCGCAGCCGCTGTTCTGGCTGCTGAGCTTCGTGCACGACTACGTGGCGAACTGGGGCCTTGCGATTATCGTCGTCACGATCCTGATCAAGCTCGCGTTCTACAAGCTGACCGAGTCGAGCGGCCGCTCGATGGCCAGGATGCGAAACCTGCAGCCGCGCATGAAGGCCCTGCAGGATCGTTACAAGGACGACCGCCAGGCGCTGAGCCAGGCAATGATGGATCTCTACAAGCGCGAGAAGGTGAATCCGGCGGCCGGCTGTCTGCCGATCCTCATACAGATGCCGTTCTTCCTGGCGTTCTACTGGGTGCTGCTCGAGAGCGTCGAGATGCGCCAGGCACCGTTCGCGTTGTGGATTACCGACCTGTCGACGCGTGACCCATACTTCATCCTGCCGCTGATCATGGGCGTCTCGATGTTCCTGCAACAAAAGCTCAACCCGGCACCGACCGACCCCGTGCAGGCGAAAGTCATGCAGATCATGCCGGTCATGTTCACGGTGTTCTTCGCGTTCTTCCCGTCAGGCCTCGTGCTCTACTGGGTCACGAATACCGTGCTGTCTATCGCGCAGCAGTGGAAGATCAACCGGGTCGTCGAGGCCGAAGCGAAAGCCCAGAAGGGCGGCAAGAAGACCGGTTAGTCCGTCAGCTCCGTCCGAACCTTGATCTCGTTGTGCAGCGTCTTGTGGACCGGGCAGCGATCCGCGATCTCTACCATGCGTTGCCGCTCGGCTGCCGTCAGGTCGCCATCGAGCAGCAACTCCCTGCGGAACTCGTGAATCATGCCTTCGTCCTGCTCACAGTCGGCGCAGTCGTCGGCGTGAATCCGCCCGTGCTCGACACGCACCGTCGCACTCTCGAGATCAATTTTCTTATGCTGCGCGTACATGCGCAGCGTCATCGACGTGCACGTGGCGAGCGACGCGGCCAGAAGGTCGTAGGGGGTCGGTCCAGTATCCGTGCCGCCGACCGATGTCGGCTCGTCGGCGATCAGTGAGTGCCTGCCCATCTGGACCTCGGTCTGGAATCCGTCCACCGGCGTTCGTGCGACAACCTCGCCATCGACGGCTTTCAGCGGCGCCGCAGCCTCGCGCTCGGGCAGGTACCGCGTCGCCCAGGCCGCGAGCACCCGGCCCACGTAGTGCGAGTCCTCGTCGCGGGTCAGCAGGTGGTCCGCCTTGTCGAGGCTGACGAAGCTCTTGGGATGCCGTGCCGCCACGAACAGCGAGGTTGCATTGTCGATCTCGACGATGTCGTCCAGCGGCGCGTGCATAACGAGTAATGCCTTGCGCAGCCCGCCGATCGAGCCGGGGAGGTCGTGCTCGGTCAGATCGTCGACGAAGGACTGCTTCATGCGGAACGGCCGCCCGCCGAGCATGACGTCGGCAACGCCATTCTGCCTGAGCTCTTCCTCAGACTCGCGGAACAGGTGCGTGACGTGCCCGGGATCCGCCGGTGAGCCAATCGTCGCCACCGCCACGGCCGATGGCACCTGCGGAGCGGCCTGCAGCACGGCTGTGCCGCCGAGCGAGTGCCCGAACAGAATTTGCGGCGCGCGGTAGTTGTCCTCGAGCCAGCCGACGGCGGCGAGCAGGTCGTCGACATTGCTCGAAAATGTCGTGTCCTCGAACGCGCCCTCGCTCTGCCCGAGCCCGGTGAAGTCGAAGCGCAACACCGCGATACCCGCGCCCGTCATGGCGCGCGCGATGTGCCCGGCCGCCCTGATATTCTTGGAACAGGTGAAACAGTGCGCGAACAGCGCGAATGCCTTTGGCTCGCCCGTGGGCAGATCGAGAATGCCCGACAGGGCTTCTCCTTCGCTGTTGTCGAAGCTGATTCTTTTGCTCTGCATGGCCTGGTCACCTGTGGTCTTATAGTGGAATGAATAAACTCGCCGATTCGATCGTCGCCACCGCGACACCGCCGGGCACCGGCGGCATCGGCATCGTGCGCGTCTCCGGAGAGATGACCGAACCAATTGCCCGAAAATTACTGGGCAGCCTGCCGGAACCGCGTACCGCGACGTACCGGGCCTTTCGCGGTGCCGACGGACATCGTATCGACGCCGGAATTGCATTGTATTTCCCGGCGCCCGCTTCTTTCACGGGCGAGTCCGTGCTCGAACTCCACGGCCACGGTGGCCCGCTCGTGATGTCGTTGCTCGTCGATGCCATTGTGGCACTCGGCGCGCGCCGCGCCGAGCCCGGCGAGTTCTCGAAACGCGCGTTCCTCAACGACAAGCTCGACCTCGTGCAGGCCGAGGCGATCGTCGACCTTATCAACGCGGGCACGTCGCAGGCCGCTCGCGCCGCCTTGCGGTCGCTGTCGGGCGATTTGTCCAAAGCAATCGATGCGCTGGCCGGGCAAGTCGTTAGACTTCGCTTGCATGTCGAGGCGGCGATCGACTTTCCCGAAGAGGAGATCGATTTCCTGTCCGACGAGGCGCTGCTTGCCCGGATCGCCGATTGCGCGTCCGCATTCGCGGTGCTTCGGAGCAACGTCGCGCAGGGCCGCCTGTTGCGCGACGGTTTCCAGGTGGTCATCGTCGGCAAACCAAATGCCGGCAAGTCGAGCCTGCTGAACCTCATGAGCGGCCAGGAGGCCGCAATCGTCACCGAGGTCGCCGGCACCACGCGCGACATCCTTCGCGAGCAGATCGACATCGACGGTCTGGCCGTCGAGCTCGTCGACACGGCCGGCCTTCGTGAAGACCCGGACCGCATCGAGGAGGAGGGCATCCGACGCGCGCACAAGGCGCTTGCCAATGCCGACGCCGTGCTGCTCATCCAGGACGCGACAGACGACGAAGACCACGAGTTGCACGAGAAGCTCCCCGCCGGCGTTCCGGTCACGATCGTGCGTAACAAGATCGATCTGACCGGCGAGCCGGCCGGCCGCCTCGACGACGATACGATCAACTTGTCGGCCAGAACCGGCGACGGGATCGAGGCGTTGCGCGAGCGCTTGCGCGAGCTCGCCGGCTACGAGAATCGCGGGCAAGGCGCTTTCACGGCGCGTCGTCGTCATATCGGGGCACTCGAGCGAGCTGCCGTTCATTTCGAGACCGGCCGCACGGCGCTCGAAGAAACCGGCGCGGGTGAGCTGTTCGCCGAGGAGCTGCGGTTGAGCCATCATGCGCTCGGTGAGATTACGGGCGCATTCACGGCGGACGATCTGCTCGGGAAGATCTTCTCCGAGTTCTGTATTGGCAAATGAAGTTGCGGCGCGTTGCGACATGGCAATCCTGTTGCTTCGTGTACGAGCGCCCCGACAGACCGAAACCTCGGTGACGGAAACACAGGTCATCAGGAATTCCACCGGAATATGTCAGGTCATCAACCTGAACTTGCCCGATAATCGTTACTCCAACAAAGCGAGCCGACGGTAGGCGTTGGCAAGGAGATATTATGTTTAGGAAAAGCTTGGGCATTCTGCTGCTTGTTGCAGCAACACCGGCGGTAGCCGACATCAGCTATAACTACGTTGACCTTGGCTTCCAGCGCATCGAACTCGATGTTCCTGGCGCCGACGTCGATGGGGACGGCTTCGCAATCGGCGGGTCGTTCAAGATCGCCGAAGACTGGTTCGTGCAGGCGGGTTACGGCACGGCCGATTTCGACTTCGGCATAGACCTGGACCAGACCGCACTGGGGCTCGGTTACCGGTCCGCGATTTCACCGACGAGCGACGTCTTCGCGACGGTCAGCTACGTACGCGCGGAAGTATCGGCGAGCGGTTTCGGCTCGGCCGATGATGACGGTTTCGGAATTTCCGTCGGTGTGCGCGCGATGTTGACCGACGTTCTGGAACTCAACGGCAGCATCGGCTACGTCGATTTCGACGATGGCGGCGACGGCACGAGCTTCAGTGCCGGAGGTCTGTACAACTTCACCGATACGTTCGCGCTCGGGCTCGGCATCGGTGTTGAAGAGGACGTTACGAGCTACGGCATCTTCGGCCGCATCTACTTCGGCAACTAGGATTGCAGTCATCCGGCCCGGCGGTCGTCCGACGGCCGCCGGGCTTTTCTTTGGCCGGCGAATACGCAACCATCGCCGAGATCGCGTCGCACTAAGGGCTGGATTTCGCCGCGTTCTTGACCGACTCGAGTCTGCCCGGCTCAACAAGTAAGGCCCTCAGCGCCATGTCGGCGATGTTCTCTGCAATTCTGGCCGGGGTTTTTGTGCGCGACGGTCTGTACCAAGTCCAGGTGGCTTCCCCCATTCCGAAGACGGTAAACGTTGCGACGGTTACATCGCTGCACTGGAAGTCACCTTCTTCGATTCCCAGCTTGATCAGTTTGCGATAAGCGCCAATGATCCGGTTACGTTTCTTCGCGACAATGCGCCGCAACTCGCCGCTGCGTAGCTCCGGAAGCAGCATCAGCTGTCCTATCCTGTACGGTTCGGTCAGCAGATACAGGAAATCCAGTTTCATCAGTTCGTAGAGTTTGACGGCGGCGCGCCCTTCACGCCGCTCGAAGCCGGGCAGCTTTTCGATCAATGCGGCGGCCGCTTGGTCCACGATGGCACGCAGAATGTCTTCCTTCCTGGAGTAGTGATAGAACAGCGACGGCTGCCGGATTCCCACACGGTCGGCGATCTCTCTCGTGCTTGTTGCGGCGTAACCGCGGCTGGCGAAGAGCTCGGCTGCAGCCAGCAGAATTGCGTCCTTTGCCGGACCGGCGGGACCCTTGTTTCGAGCCCGCGGCCTGCCAACCGTTCGTTTCGTTCCTTCGACCATCTTCGCCCTCCTGCTTCCTGGGCCACACACTATCACCAAAAACTATTGAGCGATAGGTATTGACAGAAGCGCAGGCGGCCGCTAGCATATTTCTATCATCCGATAGATATGGCTATGCGTCATCGGGCGCAGTATTGATTGTGAATGGAAGACGAGCCAGAGAAACTCATTGCCGTCGAGACCGACGATCTGATCGCGCGGTTGTCGTCGAACGACTGCAGAGTCTCCGAATCGGCATTCGGGGAATTGCGTCGAAGGATCGGGAGCGCAAAGAACCGTGTATATGTCGCAGCGTGTCGCGAGGATGATTGCAATTCCCTGAGCTACCTCGTTGAGCTGCTCGGTGAATCGAAAGATTCGAGGTACTTCCCTTTTATCGCGAGACAGCTGCGTTCAGAACACGCGAGAGTGAGGTTTTTCGCACACGTTGCATTGCTGCGCCTGGGAACGCCGCGAGCACGGGAACTACACTACAGTTGTGATTTGCGTAAGCTGCTGTTCGACACAGGCGGACGCGCCCCGAAAAGCTAGTCCGATGGCAAAGGTTTGAATCGCGGCTCGGTGATCGCGATCTCGGTAACTTCGCCGTACTTGGCGACCGCCTCGCGAATCTCGTCCGCGTCGCCAATCAACACAAAGACCAGGTCGTCCGTCTGCGGGTAGACGTCGGCGATCGCGTTGCTCACCGACACAGGCGTGGCTTCGGCGAGTTTCGCGCCATAGTCGTCGATGTAGGTGCGATCCAGCTCGTGCTCTTCAAGGAACGCAAACATACCGGCTAGCGAGGAGGCCGTTTCGAGGCTCGGCGGGAACTGGCCCATGATGTAGTTGCGGGCCGACTCGATCATCTCGTCATTGAGGCCCCGATCGTGCAGACGGCCAAGGATGTCGATGGCCATGTCGATAGCTTCGACGGTCTTGGCCGTTTCCGTGTACGAGCGAATTGTTACGGCCCCGGCCTCCGAGTGTCGCGCGACGCGTGACGACGCGCCGTAGGTGAGGCCCGACTTGACGCGCAGCTCGGTCATGAGCATCGATGTGAATCGGCCACCGAAAACCGTATTGGCGAGGTTGAGTTCCGCGCGCCGGGGGTAATCGACGGCGACACCGACGTTGCCGATCCGGAAATAGGTTTGTGCGGCACCGGGCTTGTCGACGAGCAGCACGCGACCCGGCAAGGCGCGATCCGGCGCCGGGATCTCGGGCAACGGCGTGGCCGCCGGCTCCCATGCGCCGAACACCGTGGTCAGGCGAGCTTTGAGCGCTTCGATCTGAAAGTCGCCGGCAACGGCGACGATCAGCCGGTCGCCACCGAAATTGTCGGCGTGGTACTGCACGACATCGTCGCCGGTGATCGCCGCGAGCGTCGATTCGCTGCCGAACGTCGGGTTGCCAAACGGGTGCTCGCCGAAAATAAACGCGTTGGTATAGCTCGGCATCAGGCCTGAAAGGTTCGAGTCTTTCGCCGCAGCGATCAACGCAATTGCACGATCGCGCTCCTTGTTGACCTCGTCTTCCGCGAGCGTCGGCCGCATCAGCATGTCCGCGACCAGCTCGATCATGAGGTCGATATCCCGGGACAGGAACTCGGCCGATATCTCGACGGTCTCGACATCGGCGCTTGCCGAGATGTTGCCACCGACGCTGGCGGCAGCCTCCGCGAATTCGGCCGCGTCGCGATTGCCCGCGCCTTTTTGCAGGACCGATGCGAGGAGGTCCGCGAGACCGGCTTTTTCGGCCGGGTCTGCAACGCTGCCGCCGCGAACAACGGCGCGCATGCCGACGAGCGGTACGTCGTGCTTCGCAGCGAGCAACAGAACGGCGCCGTTATCGAGGACGACGCGTTCGTAGTCGGGCAACGTGACGTCATTGGCCCACGACAGGCTCGCAAAAAAGAGACCACCGACGATTGCCAACGACCTCACTGGCTCGCCTCCGACGCCGGCGAACGGAGCACGCCGAGCGTCATGTTGCCCCGGCGAAAGACCTGTCGGGCAGCCTCCTGCAGCGCAGCCGTATCCGTTTGCGCAAGCTGTTCGGGGACGGCGAACAGGTTCTCGTAGTCGCCCGTGAACACCTCGAAATTACCGAGCGCTGATGCCTTGCCGTTGATCGTCTGCAGGCTGCGCCAGAACGAGGCCAGGCGAAGGTTGCGGGCCTTCTCGAGCTCCGCGGCCGTCACGCCCTCGTCGGCAACGCGCCGCAGCTCCTCGAGCAGGCGCGTTTCCGCGGCGGCGAGGTCGCCGCCCGGCGGCAGCGTCAGGTAGAAATAGACGAGGCCGGGATCGAAACCGTCCGTCTGGAAGCCGCCGACACTCAGCACCAGCTGTTCGTCCTCGACGAGGGCACGATGCAGGCGCGATGAGTCGCCTTCGGCCAGTACGGTGAGCAGCAGGTCCATGTGCAGTGTCTCGGGGTCGCCTGTGGCACCGGCATGAAACGCGACGTGCAGCAGCGGCGCCTGGGCGTCAGTTTCGACGACGAAACGACGTTCGCCCTGTTGCTCAGGTTCGACGGTCGTGATCTCGGGCGGCGGATACTGGCGCGGGATCGGGGAGAAGTACTGGTCAGCGAGCAGGTAGATTTCCTCGGGTGTCACATCACCCGCCAGGACCATCGTAAGGTTGTTCGGGGCGTAATAGGTTTTGAAGAAGTTCTCGAGGTCTTCCTGCGTCCAGTTCTCGATGTCGGAAGGCCAGCCGATGACGGGGTTCTGGTACGGATGCGCGATATAGGCCGTCGCCATCATCTGCTCGTACAGCCGGCCCGTGTTGTCGTCATCGACGCCGCTGCGCCGCTCTGAGATGACGGCACCGCGTTCGGTTTCGACGACGTCGGGGTCGATGGCCAGGTTCATGAATCGATCGCTTTCGAGTTCGAAGATGGTCTCGAGCGCGGAGCGGGGAAACCAGTCCATGTAGACCGTCACGTCATTCGACGTGTAGGCATTATTCGCGCCGCCGGCGGCCTCCATCTCTTCGTCAAACTCGCCGACCTCGCGTGAATTGGTGCCATTGAACATCATGTGCTCGAAGAAGTGCGCAAGCCCGGTGATGCCCGGGTACTCGTTGCGCCCGCCAGCCCCGACGAATATGTAAAGCGCCACGTTAGGGATGTCGTGATCTGGCCAGACGATTATCTCGAGACCGTTCGGCAGGTTGAACGATGTGATCTCGCGCGGCACCTCCGCCTTGGCCGAAAAGTCGAACACCGGCCGTAGCGGAATCTCCTCGAGCACGAGCGGCGGGGGAGGCGTGAATTCGGGCAGCAATTGTTCGCCGATCACCGCCGCGACGCCGAGCACAGCGAGCACGGCGACCGCCGCGTTGAGTTTCTGCCCGGTCTTATAGACGATCGACTGAGTCTGATCGACGTCGACCGCCTTCTGCAGGCCGGCCGGTGTGATCTCGTAGGTCCATGCGAAGATCAACGCGACGGGGAAGCCGATGGCGAGCAGCAGCAGGACGTAGTCGGCAACCCACGACGACAGGCCGATGCCTTCGACCAGGTGGCCTACGATCCAGACCAGCAGCCAGCTGGCCACCACGTACAGCAGCGCTACCTTGAAGACGTTCCGTCGCCTGAGCTCGGAAAACACACTCATCCGGTTAGTTTAGCCGAGCAGGCCCTCTCGACGATACAGGCGGGCACAGACCCAGGTCAGCAAACCGCCGATCACGAGCGTGCTCAAGACGGAAATGGCGACATGCTGGCCGTTGACCGGCTCGTTCTTGACCATGTCGACGAGCAGAAGGTGCTGGCTCAGTGACGGGATGAACATGAACTCGGTACGGGGGCGCAGCGTCAGGATGCTGACGATGAGAATCGGCAGCGTCGGTGCTATGAGCAGGACGTTCAGCCAGGTCTGCGCTTCCCGGTAGCTCTTCGTGAACGAGGCTACGAGGGTCATCAGCGCGGCGCCGAGCAGAATGAAGGGGAGGAACAGCAGGAGCGCCTTGACGACGACGTCGATGCCGAAGTTCGGTGTCATGCCGAGTTGCTGGAGCGGCATGTAGTCCAGTACGAAATAGAATGCGGTCAGGCTGAGCAGCAATGACAGCGTCATGAACAGGCATGTCGCCCCGATCTTGCCGATGATGAGCTGATCGCGCGTGACGGGCAACGACAACAGGGGCTCCAGGGAGCCCCGCTCGCGTTCGCCGGCGGTCGTGTCGATCGCCAGGTACATGCCGCCCATGAGCGCCGCGAATACGAAAAAGTAACTCATCATTCCGAGCAGCATCGCCGAACGCCCGCTGGGCGTGGATACGTCGACTTCATCGATGTTCAGCGGGCGCAATGTCATCGGGTTGATGCCGCGACCGACAACGCGTACGGCTGCGAGCTCCTGGTTCCAGCCGTACAGCGCGCCGCGAACGCGTCGCGCATCACGATCCGCGTCGGTATTCGCCTGGTCCGAGACGAGCCTGACGGTTGCCGGGATCATATCGGCAAGCTCCTCGCCGATGCCGGGCGGTATTACAAGAACGACATCGTGCTCGCCCGTCTTCACCGCCTCCATCGCTGCCTCGAGGTTCTCGGGGCCCTCGATGGCATCAATGTTGCGGCTGCGCAGGTAGGCGACCATGTTCGGCGCGTATTCCTCGCCTATCACCGGTAGCTCGAGCGTCCTTTCCGCCGACTCGAGCGAGCGCTCGATCGAGATATTGATGACGACGGCGAACAGGATCGGGCCGAAGATCGGGCCCATGATCAGTGCCGAGCCCAGCGTACGCTTGTCGCGGAAGTTGTCGAGGACCTCCTTGAGGAAGACCGTGAATATCGTGCCCATCAGTCGGGCCTCACCATGCCGATGGCCTTGACGAAAGCCTCTTCGAGATTTTCGCAGCCGGTGCGCTCACGAATGCCTTCCACCGAGTCGTCAATCGCGACCTGGCCGTTCGCAATGATGCAGATGTCGTCGCACAGAGCTGCGACTTCCTGCATGACGTGCGACGAGAACAGCACGCAGCGGCCATCGTCCTTGAGCTTCAGGATCAGGTCACGCAGCGAGCGCGTCGCCATGACGTCGAGGCCGTTCGACGGCTCGTCGAGCAGAACGTTTTGCGGGTCATGCACAAGCGCGCGTGCGAGAGACACCTTGGTACGCTGGCCTTGCGAAAAGCCCTTGCTGCGGCGATCCGCAAAGTCGCCAATCTCGAGCAGCCTGACAATCTCGTCGACGCGATCATCGATTTCGGGCTTCGCCATTCCGCAGAGCTTCGCGAAGTAAGCGACGTTCTCGCGCGCCGTCAGGTGCGGATAGAGCCCCGAACCGTGAGGCAGAGCGCCGATGCGCTTGCGCGCCTCCAGGCTGTCGGTGACGACGTCGGCGCCGTCGATCGAGGCGCTGCCTTCGTCCGGCTTGAGCACCGTGTAGAGTACGCGCAGCGTCGTCGATTTCCCGGCGCCGTTCGGCCCGAGCAGTCCGGTTATCTTGCCGTCAGGGGCGTCGAAGGACACTCCGCGAACGGCGCGCACAGCGCCGAAGGACTTGTGAATGCCGTCTACCCTGATCATGGCGCTGGTCCGGAGAAGTCGAGGAAGAACGGCATGACGAAGCTCCGCTCGAGACACTCGGCATCAATGGTCGAAGGGTCCGCCGAATCGACGAACTCGGCCGCGAGCCGGCTCGTGCAGCCGACGTTGATCTGCCCGTGGCCCTGGTACGCGCCAACGAGGTGTTCCCGTTTGGCGAGCTTCTCCATTGCCATCTCTGCGTAACGAGGCGGGGTGATCGGATCGGCGTCGCCCGACAACAGCAGAAACGGGATGTCCGTGTCGAGCGGCTCCTTGAAGTCCTCGTCGATCGGCCCCGCAGGCCAGACGTCGCACATGGCCTCGAGCGCATCGAGCTGGAATGAGCCCATGTACGTCGCCTCGATGGCGCCATAGTCAATCGCGGCTGTGTCGAGGAACGGCATGTCCTCGGTGCACATGACGGTATTGTGCATGCCGAGTGCGAGCGCGTCGGTCATCGCGAGCGCGATGAGCTGGTGCTGCGATGCCAGCGGGCCGTAGTTGCCAAGCCCGGCCTCATGAACCATGAGCGGCAGGAGCGCAATCGTGTTCGGGCGGTAAGCAAGCAGGCGCACGGCCCCGGCAAGTTCACCCGCGCCAAACTGAATCTCCCGCGGGCGGCCCGAGTTCGGGTCGTCGACCTCTACCAGGACAGGGTTGTCGCGCAGCGTTATGACGACACGCTCGAGTGTTGCGGGAAGCTCGGGGAAACGCTCATTGCACGCGTCGTCCGCGGCGCAGCGCGCGAAGATACTGTCGACGGCTTTCTGACTTTCCGTTGCGATCTCGGGACCGAGTGCGATCTGGGGCGGTACGACGCCATCGATGATGACGGTGCGCGTCGAGTCCGGGTAGCGGCGGGCAAAGTGCTGCGCGACCCGTGAACCGTAAGAGACCCCGTACAGATTCAGCGCCGTGTAACCGAGCGCTACGCGGACGGCCTCGAGGTCGGTGACGGCGACGCTCGTCGTGAAGTATCGCGGGTCGTGGGGCAGGTTTCCCAGGCATTCGTTCACGAACGCTATCGTGTCATTGAGCGAGTACTCGCTCTCGTACAGGAACAGCTCGTCATCGACAGGGCAGTCCATTCTCGCCGACTCACCCGTGCCGCGCTGATCGACGAGCAGGATGTCCCGGTTTCGACGCAAAGATTCGAACGCGCCGCGATAGGCCGCGTAGAACTCGACGCTGCCCTGGCCCGGACCGCCGGCAATCGGGACCACCGGGTCCGCCGCCGGACTCAGGTTCAGCGCGGGGACGACCGCGACCCGCAACTCGATGTCGGGCGAATCGGGGTCTTCCGGGTTCTCGGGTCGTGCCAGAGTACCGCAGCGGGCCTTGATTCCCGGATGCCCCGGGCCGGCGCTGATGCGACAGTCTTCGAGGTCGAGCGCCCGCGCGTCAGGGCTGCCCGCGAGCGCAAGCAGAGCAAGGCCGGCGCACAAAGCTCGAGCTGCGAAATTGGCCATCGGAGGTCCATCGGCGAAAAGAGCGGGCTATCTTGGACAAACACCTGAAGATAGTAAAGATTCTGGTAGAATCCCGCCCCCTCATGAGTTACGACGTCATAGTCATCGGCGGCGGGCACGCCGGAACGGAGGCCGCTCTGGCTGCCGCGCGGACCGGTGTGCGCACGCTGCTCGTAACGCAGAAGATTGCGGCGCTCGGGGAGATGAGCTGCAATCCGGCAATCGGCGGCATCGGCAAGGGCCACCTGACCCGCGAGATCGACGCGCTGGGCGGTGCCATGGCTCGGGCGATCGATCGTGCCGGCATCCAGTTCCGCACGCTGAATGCGTCCAAGGGACCCGCGGTACGCGCAACCCGTGCCCAGGCGGACCGCGAACGCTATCGTGCCGCGATCCGCGAGATCGTCGGGCGACAGGCCAATCTGGAACTGCATGAGGCATCGGTCGACGATCTGGTCATCGAAGGCAATCGTGTTGCCGGCGTCGTGGTCGACGGCGGCGCGGTCATTCGCGGCGCATCCGTTGTCCTGACCGTCGGCACGTTTCTCGGCGGCCGCATCCTGATCGGCGACACCGAGAGGGCCGGTGGCCGTATTGGCGATGCGCCGTCGAACCGGCTTGCCGCGAGGCTTCGCGACATGCCGTTCAACGTGGCGCGGCTCAAGACCGGCACGCCACCGCGACTCGACGGCCGGACGCTCGACTACGACGTGATGCAGGAACAGCCCGGTGACGAGCCGAGGCCTGTGTTCTCCTATCTTGGCCGTCGCAGCGAACATCCGGCGCAGGTGTCGTGCTGGGTGACGAAGACGACGACCGAAACACACGACATCATCCGCGCATCGCTCGACCAGTCGGCGATGTACTCCGGCCTCATCGAAGGCGTCGGGCCTCGCTACTGCCCGTCCATCGAAGACAAGATCGTGCGTTTCGCCGACAAGACCTCGCACCAGATTTTCGTCGAACCCGAGGGGCTCGACACCGATCTCGTGTATCCGAACGGTATTTCGACGAGCTTGCCGCTCGACGTGCAGGAACGCTTCGTCCGGTCGATCACCGGCTTCGACAAAGCCGTAATCACGCAGCCGGGCTACGCGATCGAATACGATTACTTCGATCCTCGCGATCTGCGGCCGACGCTCGAGACCCGGCATGTGGAGGGCCTCTATTTCGCGGGCCAGATCAACGGCACGACAGGATACGAAGAGGCCGGCACACAGGGCCTTCTCGCCGGCGTGAACGCGGCCCGACGTGCCCGCGAGGAAAGTGAGTGGTACCCGAAGCGCCACGAAGCCTATCTCGGTGTGCTCGTGGACGACCTGATCACGCGCGGTGTGTCCGAGCCCTACCGCATGTTCACGAGCCGCGCCGAATACCGCCTGATGCTGCGCGAAGACAATGCCGACCTGCGGCTGACCGGGAAGGGCCGCGAGCTCGGCCTCGTCGACGACGGCCGCTGGGCGACGTTCAACGCCAAGTGCGATGCTGTGGCTGTCGAACAGGAGCGCCTCTCCCGGGTTACGGCACTTGGTGCGAAAGCCGCCTCGTTGCTCAAGCGGCCCGAATACGGCTACGCCGACGTCGTCGCCTTGCAGGGCGTGGGAGCGAGCGATGCAACGGCCGCGCTATGCGACGAACAACGCGAACAGGTCGAGCTTCAGGTCGAGGTGCAAGCGAAGTACCGTGGCTATATCGAGCGGCAGGAACGCGAGATTGCGAAGCACGCGAAGCAGGAGTCACTGCGCCTGCCGGACGACCTCGACTACGGGGCCGTCGACGGCCTGTCCCACGAAGCCCGCCAGCGGCTGATCGCGGCACGCCCGGTCACACTCGGCCAGGCGTCGCGGCTCGAGGGAATGACGCCGTCGGCCGTCTCCCTGCTGCTCGTACACCTGAAGAAACGACAACTACGGAGAAGCGCATGAAAGCGCTACGCGTCCTCTTGCTGTTCGTCGCTTTCGCAGCCGTTGCCGGCTGCGGCGGAAACGACGATAAAACGGAGTCGGTCAGCACACTGCAACGCGGGCTGCAGACCGATGCCGAGACGCTGGATCCGCACAAAGCCCGAAGCACGCAGGCAGGGGACATCCAGCGGGATATCGGCGAGGGACTTTTCACGTACCGGCACGGGATCGAGCCCGCTCCCGCGTCGGTCGAGCGTTGGGACATGTCGGAGGATGGTCTGACGTACACGTTCCATCTGCGCGACGACCTTCGGTGGTCGAACGGCGATGCGGTGACGGCCGATCACTTCGTGGCCGGAATGCGCCGACTCGTCGATCCGGCAACCGCCTCGTTCAACGCCGAGATGCTCATCGACGTCGAAAATGCCGAGGGGATTGTGTCCGGAGAAATCCCCGTTTCGATGCTCGGCGTCGAGGCAGTCGACGATCGTACGCTCGTCGTTCGCCTGGTACGGCCGACACCGTACATGATCGGCATCCTCGCGCATCCGAGTACGTTCCCCGTTCATCCGCCGAGTCTTGCCGAGCATGGCGAGCAGTACGCGCGCCCGGGCAAGATGCCGTCGAACGGCGCATACGTGCTCCATGCCTGGGTGCCGGGTTCGCTGATTGCGCTCAGACGCAACGAGCATTACTGGGACAACGACTCGACCGCGATCGATGCGGTCAACTACCACATTCTCGTGCAGGACACGACGGAACTGAGCCGTTATCGCGCCGGGGAGCTGCACATCACGAGTACGGTCCCGTCCAACAGCTTCGCGCAGGTGCGCGAGCAGTATGGCGATCAATTGAATGTCGCGCCGTTCCTCGCCGTCTATTACCTCGGCTACAACCTGACGAAACCGCCCTTCAAGGACAACCGGGCGCTGCGCCAGGCGCTGTCGATGGCGATTGATCGCGAGGAGTTGACGAAGAAAGTCACGGCACGCGGCGAAACCCCGGCTTACAGTTGGGTGCCGCCCGGGATCAAAGGCTACGAGCCGGTGCGAATGAGCTTCGCCGCGCTCGGCAAGGAAGAGCGCGAGCAGCTCGCAAGACGCCTCTACAAAGAGGCCGGCTACAGCGAAAAAAACCCGCTCACCGTCGAACTGCGCTACAACACGGGCGACACGCATCAGCGTATCGTGGCTGCCGTACAGTCGATGTGGCGCGAGGTGCTCGGCTTCGAGGCGACGCTCCACAACGAGGAATTCCAGGTCCTGCTCACACACATGAGGGATGCCGAGGTCACACAGGTATTCCGCACGAGCTGGGTCGGCGACTACATGGACCCGAACACGTTCCTGGCCGTGCTGCGGGGCAACAATCCCCAGAACATGCCGCGATACCAGAATGCCGATTTCGATGACTTCATGGCGCGAGCCGGCACCCAGGTCGATCCGAAACAGCGCAAGCTCTTTCTCGAGGAAGCGGAGCGGTTGATGCTCGCGGACTATCCGCTCATCCCGCTCTATTTCTACGTCACTCGTCACCTCGTTCATCCCGATGTCGAAGGCTGGGGAGACAACCCTCTGGATTACCATTACAGTCAGCAACTGAGTTTCAAAGCGGCCGATTAGCCGCGCTGGATCAACGACTTGCTGCGATACACGCTGCTCCGCATTCTGGGGGCGATACCGACGCTGCTGCTCGTTATCGCGCTCGCGTTCATGATGGTGCACGCCGCCCCCGGCGGGCCGTTCGATGAAGAGCGTGTGCTGCCGCCGGAGGTAGAGTCCAACATCGAGGCGCACTACAACCTCGACGAGCCGCTTCCTCAGCAGTTCCTAAGCTATCTTGGCGGACTGCTGCGCGGCGATTTCGGGCCCTCGTATCGCTACCGGGACCACACGGTCTCCGAGCTGATCGGCACGTCGTTTCCAAATTCGCTCAAGCTGGGCGTCCTCGCCATCGTGATTGCGCTGCTACTCGGCGTTGGCGGTGGCACCTACGCTGCGCTGCGCCAGGGCGCGTTCGCGGACCGCTTCGTCATGGGGCTGTCGATGACGGGCATTTCGATTCCCGTATTTGTTGTCGCTCCCGTGCTCGTGCTTCTGTTTGCCGTGAATCTGCAGTTGTTGCCGGCCGGCTGGAGCGGTACCGAGGGTGCCGGCCGCTACGTCCTGCCGGTCATCACGCTGGCATTGCCGCAGATTGCGTACATCGCCCGGCTCACGCGCGCAAGCATGATCGATGTGCTTGCCCGCGATTTCGTGCGGACAGCGCGGGCGCAAGGTCTCGGAACCCTTCGCGTCATCCGCGTGCATGCGCTCAAGCCGGCGATACTGCCCGTCCTGTCGTACATGGGCCCCGCTATCGCCGGCATCGTTACGGGTTCCGTCGTCGTCGAGGAGATCTTCGGCATCCCCGGCGTCGGTCAGCTGTTCGTGCGCGGCGCGATGAATCGCGACTACACGCTGGTGCTCGGCGTCGTCGTGTTCTATGCATCGCTGATCGTCGCGCTTAACCTGATCGTCGACATTCTGTACGCCGTGATCGACCCACGAGTGCGGTACCGATGAAGACGGTCAGGGTGACGGGCGGCATTCTGTTGGTGATCGCGATTGCAGCAATCGTCGGACCGTGGCTGAGCCCCAACGACTACGTTACGACCGACTTCGACGCAATTCTCTCAGCGCCGTCGGCGCACGGCGGTCACTGGTTCGGGACTGACGATCTCGGCCGCGATCTGTTCGTGCGCACGATGCTCGGCATTCGCGTGACGCTCATGGTCGCAATCGTCGCGAGCCTCGTCAGCCTCGTCATCGGGGTCGCCTACGGCGCGATCGCCGGTTACGTGGGTGGCCGAGTCGACGCGGTGATGATGCGATTCGTCGACACGCTCTATGCCCTGCCGTTCATCTTCTTCGTCATCCTGCTGATGGTGGCTTTCGAGCGTAACTTCCTGCTGATCTTCGTCGCGATTGGTGCGATCAACTGGCTGGACATGGCGCGCATCGTACGCGGCCAGACGCTGAGCTTGCGCGAGCGTGAGTTCGTCGAGGCGGCGCGGCTGACGGGGGTCAGTACCCCGCGAATCATTCTGCGGCACATCGCACCGAACCTGCTCGGCATCGTGATCGTTTACGTCACCTTGACGATCCCCCAGGCGATTCTCGTCGAATCCTTCCTGAGTTTTCTCGGCCTGGGCGTGCAGGAGCCGCAAACGTCGCTCGGGACGCTCGTCGATGCGGGTGTGACGCAGATGGAGCAGGCATC
>JAAUYD010083779.1_pt1 | contig 17651 bp, 9 predicted proteins | sample 7278101 | NCBI WGS metagenome assembly JAAUYD01 (sample SAMN14350128, study PRJNA611818) | marine sediment metagenome | isolation source: surface marine sediment (0.6m) | place: French Polynesia: Moorea | collected 2018-08 | reverse complement strand
TCTCCGGCCAGGATCTGGGCGACGGTCACGGTCTCGCCGCCGGTGAGCGTGGTGGCACCATTGCGCAGGGTTCCCGCCCCGGGCGCCGTGGTGATGACCACGGCAGCCAGGGAGTCCCCGTCCGCGTCGCTGAAGCCGAAGTCGGCGACGCCGAAGACGTGGGCACCGTCCTCGAGGAGGGCGATCGTGGCGTCGGTGCCGTCCGGCGCGTCGTTGATCGAGGTCACGTCGAGCTGGATCGTGTTCGGGGTCGGGTCGAGATCGATGCCGCCGTTGGCCGTCCCGCCGTCGTCCCTCACCTGGAAGGTGAAGGACGCGTAGGCGACGCCGCTGTCCCCGGGATCCGGCGTGAAGACCAGGTCCCCGGCCAGGATCTGGGCCACGGTCACCGTCTCCCCGCCCGTGAGGACCGTGGCGCCGTTCCGGAGCGTGCCGGCGCCGGGCGCCGTCGAGATCACGACCGAGGCCAGCGAGTCGCCGTCCAAGGCGTCGTCGAAACCGAAGTCCGCGACCCCGAAGACGTGGGAGGAGTCCTCGTCCATGACGATCGTGGCGTCGGTGCCGTCGGGCGCGTCGTTCACCGGCGTGACGTCGAGCTGGATGGTGTTCGGGGTCGCGTCGAGTTCGACGCCGCCGTTCGCGGTGCCGCCGTCGTCCATCACCTGGAAGGTGAAGGAGGCGTGGGCCGTCCCGTTGTCGTCGGGGTCGGGGGTGTAGACGAGATCCCCTGCCAGGATCTGCGCGACCGTCACGGTCTCCCCTCCGGCCAGCACCGTGGCGCCGTTGCGCAGGGTGCCGGCGCCCGGAGCCGTGGTGATCACGATCGCCGCCAGGGAGTCGCCGTCCGCCGCGTCGCCGAAGCCGAAATCGGCGACCCCGAAGGTGTGCGAGTCGTCCTCGAGGAGCACGATGGTGGCGTCGCTTCCCGAGGGCTCGTCGTTCACGGAGGTCACGTCGACGGTCATGAGCCGGGCCACGGGGTCGAGGTCCACGCCCCCGTTGGCCGTGCCCCCGGAGTCCTGCACCTGGAAGGAGAAGCCGCCATGAGCGGCCCCGTTGGCGTCGGGTACCGGCGTGAAGACGAGGTCGCCGGCCGCGATGTCCGCGGCGTCGATCAGCTCGACCCCGGTCAGGACCACTCCGCCGTTGGTGAGGGTGCCGGCGCCTACGAGGCCCGCGAGCTGGATCGCCTGGAAGCCGTGGCCCTCGACCGGATCGTCGAAGCCGAAGTCCGCGAGCTGGAAGACGTAGGGGGCGTCCTCGAGGGTGCTGACGGTGTTGTCCGCGCCCACCGGCGCGTCGTTCACGGGCAGGACGTCGATGTGGGCCACGTCGGTGTTGGCGGAGAAGGCGCTGAACCCGCCGTTCGTGCTCGTGTCGTGCAGATCACCGGGGAGCCCGTCCGTCTGGTCCCAGGCGCGGAAGCTGAAGTCGGCGCTGTCCGCGTCGAGACCGTCGGGGACGTAGCGGATCCGGTCGACGTCGCGCAGGAGCAGGGCACTCGTGTTGCTCACGGCCCCGACGGCATTCCAGACGCCTCCCCCGTCCGTCGAGAACTCCCAGACCCCGTTGCCGGTGCTCAGGCCGGTGACCGCAAGTCCCGTGACGCTCCCGGCATCGGGATCGCTCACCAGCCCGGAGAGGATGTCGGAGACGAGATCGCCCGGGTTCGCGACGTCGTCCTCGGTGATGGTCGTCAGGGTCGGGGCGCCCGGTGTGAGCGTCGGCGCCGTATTCAGCGGGGCGAGCCCGATCGGCCGAACGGACTCGTCTCCGCCACCGAGTCCGAGGCTGCTGCCGTCCAGGACGAACGAGGCCGTGGCCTCGCTGTCGCTGCCGGCCTGGGTCACGTCTAGGACGAGGACGTCGTTGCGCTTGACGTTGAGGGCGTTGTCGCCGACGAGTCCGTTGACCCGCAGGCTGACGAGAAGGCTCCCTTCGTCCAGGAGGACGCCGTTCACCTCGGTGGGCGTGTGGATCAGCTCGATCCCGCGGAACTCGTTCCCCGCCTCGAGGCCGATGTCCAGTCCTTCGACGAGGGTGGCGAGGGTTCCGGTCGTCGTGCCCGCACCAACGTCGGTTGGCGTGAACACGACGATGTCCTCGGCGCCGTCACCCAGGATCAGGCTGCCCGCGCTCAGCGCCATGCCGCCGACGGTCGTGGCCTGCTCGACCAGGGCGAAGTCCTCGATGTCGCCGCCGCCGAAGCCGGCGGAGTCGAGCAGGTAGAGGAAGCTTCCCGAGTCGTAGCTCGGGCCGTCGGGCCGGAAGACGAAGACGGCACCCGAGGTCACGGCCAGGCCACCGACCACCTCCGAGTTGTTCGTCGAGAGCAACAGATCGCCCGCGAGGAGCCCCACGGCGTTCGCCGAGCCCAGTGTGATGTCGTTCTGCACCAGATGGATGGCGTCGATGTCCGCGTCGCCATCGGCCACGAACGCATCGAGGTCGAAGGCGATGGAGAAGGCGCCGCCGGCGAGCTCGAGGATCTCGCCCTCGGTCCACGAGTTCACCCCGGGAGTTCCGCCATCGCTGATGTCGTCTCGGGTCGAGAACCACAAAGCCCGCTCCTGGACCGTCACGACCTGGGCGTCGAAGCTCTCCGTGGCCGTGGAGAACGCGGTGCTGCCTCCGGTCACGGAGGCGTCGACGCCGGTCATGCCGGCCGGCAAGCCGTCGCTCTGGTCCCAGGCCCGGAAGCTGACGCTGCCGGCGCTCCCGGTGTAGGTGGGCGCGGGGACGAAGCGCACGAGGTCGTCTTCACCGAGAAGGATCGACTGCGTGTCGTCGGTGCCCCCGTCGAGGACGCCGCCGGCCACGAACGAGAGCCAGCTGCTGCCCCCGTCGACGGAGTACTGCCAGGTTCCGTTGGCGTCGTCGACCCCGATCACCGCGATGCCCTCGAGATCGCCCGGATCCAGGTCGGTGATGCGGTCGCCCCCGGCGCTGGCGATGATCTGGGCGACGGTCTTCCCGGCGGGATCCGGGTCGTCCTGGGCCACGTTCCCGAGACTCATGTCTCCCGACCCGTCGAGGACGGGGGCGGAGTTGCCGGTGTCCGGGACGTCCCACAGGAACAGGAAGGGCTGGCCCTTGTTGGTGCCGGCGTCGGTCTCGAACTCGTTGTTGGCGCCCCAGCTGGATCCGTCCCAGATCGTGAACGAGACGTCCTTCTGCTGGTCGACGATCGAGAGCATGACGGCGTCGGACTGGGGGTCGGCGTCCAGGGTGAGGACGTCGACGTGCGACCCGAGCGTCGTGGCGACCGCTTCCCCGGACCAGCCGCCTCCCGCGGTCCAGGTCCGGAAGCGGACGTCGTTGCTCGTCGTCCCGTAGGCGGCGACGGCCTGGCCGCCGCCGCTCTCGAACGCGACGCCCACCTCCCGACGATCCTTGTGCTCGGTATCCGCTCCCTGGACGGGCGCCTCCCAGCCGTTTCCGTCCCAGACCGCGAACCAGCTCTCCTTGTCCTCGGTGCCCACACCGAGCACGATGCGATCGCTGGTCGGGTCGGCGGACAGGTCGGTCCAGCGCACCTCGCCGGTCACGCCGGCCGGCGCGTCCAGGCTGCCCCCGGTCCAGCTCGTTCCGTCCCAGATCTGCGTCTGCAGGCGGGTCGTGTCGTCGCCGTAGACGACCATCGCGTGACCGCTCTGCTGCTCGTACACGATGTTGATGTCGGTCACGTCGACCGAGGAGTCGCCGTTCGGGAAGTGGGTGCTGCCGGTCCAGGAGCTCCCGTTCCAGATCGAGGCGTAGACCTGGTTGCTCGAGTTGGAGACGACGGCGATGATCTCGTCGGAGTTCGGGTTCGAGGCCATCTCGATCTGCAGGGCCGAGCCGCCCTGGGCCTGGGGGACGGCGAAGGGAAACGAGAAGTCGGTGCCGTTCCATACCGAGTACCCGATCAGCCCGAAGCCATTGTTGTAGGCGAACACGGCGTCGCCGCCGAAGGTCTCGTAGGCGACGTCGAAGCTCTGGAGCTCGGTGTTCGCGATCGTTCCGAGCGTGAGGAAGGCGGGCGCCACGTCGTTCCAGGTGGTGCCGTCCCACACCATGGCGTCGAGCTTCCCCGACTCGTTGACGCCGACCACGAGCTTCTCGTCCCGGGTCGTCGCCTCGGCGCCGGCGATCACGCGCCACTCGCCGCCGACGTCGACGGTCGTGCCCTCGGGCCCGAAGGTCGCGCCGTTGAGGTCGCGGGTCTGGGGGACGCTCTCGCCCTCGTCCGCCCAGATCGCCGTACCGTCGAGCGGGCCGACGAAGCTCTCGCGGATCGCAGAGGTGAGCGCGATCGGCGTCTCGATCTCGCCACTCGCGTACTCGAGCTCCCAGTCCGCCCGGATCGCCTCGCTCCCGGTGAGGTCGTCGCTGGCGGCGACGTCCGCGCCCGTCAGGTCGGCGAGTCGTTCGACGAGCGCTCGGCCCTCTCCGCTGCTTGCGAGGTTGCAGCCGTAGAGCAGGAGGTCGGCGTCGTCGCGCAGGGCGCCCTTCCAGCCGGCGACGTCGGCGCTCCGCTCGGCCAGCCGTTCGTTCGTGAGCCACTCGTCTCCGAGCCGCAGGCCATGCTCGGTTCCGTGGGAGACGACGTGGACGGCATCCAGGCTGGCCTCGCGGCCGGCCAGGATGTCGCTCATCTGGTCGAGGCCGCTGCGTCCCGGGTCGAGCACGTGGACTTCGAGACGGAGTCCGGGCGCACGGCTCGAGCGGAGGTCGTCGACCAGCGCCTCGTGGCCCTCGACGCCCGCGTCCACGAACGCGACCTCGTGGCGCAGCTCCTGGACGAGCGGGGTCTCCGAGTCCAGTGAGGACTCGACGGGCGCTTCCAGCAGGAGCGGAAGCGGCAGGTCGGCGGAGAGCAGGATTCGCGGCTCCAGCGCCTCGATCGGCGAGCGGCGCCGCCGGATCGCGTCCCGCAGGGCGCCGCGCGCACAGGGGCGACGTCCAGCGGCAGGGCTCTTGTCGCGCCCGCTGCTTCCCAAGGGGGGGTCCTCCGAAACCAATCTGTGTCATCGGTCACGGAGAGTGGGGTCTTGAGCCCCCGCTCAAGACTTGCCTGGGATCTGCCGATGGCACGACGGACGCAACTCGCGCATCACGCGACCGTGGCGTCGAGGGGAATCGGGCGTCCTTGCCGGGAAGAGGGAGTGCAGTCAGGGTGGAATCGCTGCTCCGATCCTGGCTCGCCCTGCAGTGCCAGATGATCGCCGGTGCGGAGTCCGGGCTGGCGGTCCTGGATTCCGCCCCCCTCGGGAGCGTCTCCGTGCCGTCGGTCCATTGGCCGGCTGACGCGGAGCCCGGCCCGCGCCTCGTGGCCACGCTGCAGGAGGCGAGGCGCCGGGGCCAGCTGGTGGCCCAGGGCCCCCGCGAAGAGGGCGCGATGACCGGCGCGCCGACCTGTCTGGCGCTGCCGATCCAGCGCGAGGGCCGGATCGCCGGCGCGGTCGGCATCCAGGTACGCGGCCTGCCCGCAGCCGAGGTGAAGGCGCTGGCGGGCCTGCTGGGCCACGGGATCCGGGGCCTCGAGCTCCTGCTCGAGACCCGCCTGGCCGGCGAGGACCTGCGCGCGCGCATCGGCATCGCGGCGACCCTGCTCGACCACCGCTCGACGCCCGCGGGCGGACACGCCCTCTGCGCCGAGCTCGCCCACGCCCTCGGCTGCTCGCGCGTGTCGCTCGGCCTCCTCGCGACGGGCCCGTTTCGATCGGGCATCCGAATGCTCGCTCTCTCCACGAGCGCGCGCTTCCAGTCCGAAAGCAGCGAGGTCCGCGATCTGGCGGCCGTGATGCAGGAGGCGATCGTCGAGGACGCGGTGACGCGCTGGCCGGATCCGGAGGAGCCGGAGCTCCCCGCTCACGCCCAGCTGCAGCAGGCCGCGGGCGCTCGTGCGCTGTGCGCCATTCCCCTGGTGGCGCACGGGCAGGCGCTCGGTGCGCTCGTGTGCGAGTGGACGGAGGCGGGCGACCGGAGCGAGGCGGTGCGCCGGGCGCGCGACGTGGCCGAGCTGTGCGGTCCGCTCCTCGACTGGATGCGGAAGGCGGAGGAGGGCGTTCCCGCCCGGATCCGGGCGGCCGTCTCGCGCCGCGTGGAGGGCGTGTTCGGTGCGGATCGTCGCATCGCCGTCGCGAGCCTCGCCGTCGTGGGCGCGCTCGTTGCGTTCCTGCTCCTCGCGCCCGCGAGCTACCGCGTCGCGGCGCGCGCCAGCCTCGAGGGGCGCGTGCAGCGCGCCCTGGTCGCCGGCGTCGACGGCTACATCGCCGAGGCCCACGCGCGCGCCGGGGACGTCGTGCAGGCCGGAGATCTCCTCGCGAGCCTCGACGACCGCGACCTGCGTCTCGAGCATCGGCGTCGAGCGAGCGAGAAGGCCCAGCTCGAGAAGCAGTACCGCGAGGCCCTGGCCGGCACGGATCGCACCCAGGTGAGCCTGCTCCAGGCGCGCATCGAGCAGGCCGACGCGCGCCTCGCCCTGGCGACGGAGGAGCTCGGGCGCACCCGTGTCGAGGCTCCCTTCGACGGCATCGTGCTGCGCGGCGACCTCGATCGCGCACTCGGGTCCCCCGTCGAGCTCGGGAGCGTGCTCTTCGAGATCGCGCCGTTGGATGGCTACCGGATCATCGTCGAGGTGGACGGACGCGACATCGCGGACGTCGCCGTGGGACAGACGGGCAAGCTCGCGCTCGAGGCCCTGCCCGGTGAGACGCTGCCCCTCGAGGTGGAGCGGGTCACCTCGATCGCGACCCAGGAGGACGGCCGCAGCTACTTCCGGGTGGAGGCGGTGCTGGGCGAGCCGCGAAGCGAGCTGCGGCCCGGCATGGAGGGCATCGCCAAGATCGACGCGGGCCGCCGCACCCGACTCTGGATCTGGACCCACGGCCTCGTCGACTGGCTCCGGCTGCGGGCCTGGTCCTGGCTGCCCTGACGGAGCGCGGTGATGGAATCCCACACCAGCGCCTCCTGGTACCGGGTCGCGGATCAACGGCCGCGTCTCGCCCGCGAAGCTCGCTTCGAGCGCCACGTGATCCGGGGTGCCGCGTGGTTCGTGATCCAGAGCCCGACCACGGGACGGGTCCTGCGGCTCTCCCCCGAGGCCCACGCCTTCGCGAGACGGCTCGACGGGGGGCAATCGGTCGCCGACGCCTTCCGGTATGGCGAGCAGAGGCACGGCGACGACGCCCTGAGCCAGGACGAGGCCATCGCCGTGTTGAGCCAGCTGCACGGGGCCGGCCTGCTGCGCGGCGAGCTCCCGGCCGATGCCGAGGCCCTGTTCCGCAAGGCCTCCGAGCAGGAGCGCAAGGAGCGGCGGAGCCGGCGCAACCCCATCGCGTTCCGCGTTCCGCTCTTCGATCCCGACGCGTTCCTCACGGCCGGCATGCCCTTCGTGGCGCCCCTCTTCAGCCGGATCGGTGGCGTGCTCGGCGCCCTGCTCATCCTCCTGGGCGGCGTCCTTGCGCTCGAGCACGCGCCCGAGCTGGCCGCCGCCGGCGACTCGCTGCTCGAGCCCAGCGGCGTGATGGCGCTCTGGTTCGCCTATCCCTTCGTGAAGGCCCTCCACGAGCTCGGCCACGGCTTCGCGGTGAAGCGCTACGGAGGCGAGGTCCACGAGATGGGCCTGCTCTTCCTGGTGTTCATCCCGGTGCCGTACGTGGACGCCTCGGCGTCCGCGGTCTTCCCGGAGAAGGGCCGGCGCATGCTCGTCGCCGCGTTGGGCATCCTCGTCGAGCTCGGGCTGGCCTCATTGGCGCTCTTCCTCTGGCTCGCGGTGGAGCCCGGCTTCGTGAAGCAGCTCGCCTACGCCGTGATGCTGGTGGGCGGGGTGTCGACCCTCTTCTTCAACGGCAACCCGCTGCTCCGCTTCGACGGCTACTACGTCTTCTCCGATGCCGTCGAGATCCCGAACCTCGCGAGCCGGGCGCGCGCCTACCTCTCTGCCTGGGCGCGACGGCGCTGGCTCGGACTGGTCGAGGTGCCCCTCCCGGAGACGGCGCGCGGCGAGGCGCCCTGGCTGGTCGGCTACGCGCTCGCTTCGAGCACCTATCAGCTCGTGATCCTGTTCGGGATCGCCTTCTACCTGGCCGGGCAGTGGTTCTTCCTCGGGGTCGCGCTGGCGCTCTTCACGGTGGTGGCGCGCGTCGCGCTGCCGCTCGGGAAGGGGCTCGTCTGGCTCGCGACGGATCCGCTGGTCGGCCAGCGCCGCGGACGGGCGTGGTCCGGGACGGCGCTCCTCGCGGGCGCGATCGTGCTCCTGGTGTTCGCGCTTCCGCTTCCGCTGCACACGCGCAGCGAGGGCGTGACCTGGCTGCCCGAGGACTCCCACGTGCGTTCGGGCGCGGACGGCTTCGTGGTCGCGCTGCTGGCCGAGCCCAATCGGCCGGTGAAGGCGGGCGATCCCCTGCTGCGCACCCGCGACCCCCTGCTCGAGGCGCGACTGCGCGCCCTGCGGGCCGAGCGTCGCGAGCTCGCCATCCGGGTGCAGGCGCTGGCCGGGGTCGACCCGGTGCGGGTCGGCATCATGCGCGAGCGCCTCGCCGATGCCGAGGCGGCGCTCCTGCGCGCCCGGCAGCAGGAGAGCGAGGTGCTGGTGGTGAGCCCGAGCGACGGGGTGTTCGTCCTCGAGGACGGGCGGGATCCCCTGGGACGCCACGTGCGCAAGGGAGCGGTCCTCGGCTACGTGGTCGACCTCGAGCGCGCGACGGTGCGGGTGGCCGTCCCCCACGAGAAGGTGGCCCGCCTGCGCCAGGGGGTCGAGCGCGTCGCGGTGCGCCTGGCTCACGATCCCGGCGAGGTGATCGAGGCCCGGATCGCCCGCGAGGTGCCGTCCGCGAGCGACCGGCTGCCCTCGCCGCTCCTGGGTACGGCTGGCGGCGGATCGGTCTCGGTCGATCCCGCGGATCCCGAGGGCTTGCGCACGCTCGAGCCCGTCTTCCAGTTCGAGCTGGCTCTGCCTTCCGGGCACGTGCGCGCAGCGGGCGCGGTGGCGTCGGTCCGTTTCTCCCACGGTGCCGAGCCCGTGGCCGGCCGCATGATCCGCGCCCTGCGCCGCACCTTCTTGAGGCAGCTGGGTGTCTAGCGCCGCGGCCCTCGGGGTCGGTCGCCCCGGACTCGTGCGCGGGCCGCGGCCGGAGCGCTCCGAGTCCGCGCCTGCCCTCGGCGAGCGGGTGGCCCGGCGCCTCCAGGGCCTGGTGGGCGTTCCGCGTACGCTTCGGGGCCGGAGCGTCCGCGCCCTGGCGGCGCGCGTCGATGCCGCGGCCGTGGGCCTGGACGCGCTTGGCGATGCGGCCCTCGACGAGCGCGTGGCCGGGCTGCGCAAGCACCTGCGCCGCGCCGGCATCGACGAGGCGCTCCTGCCCGAAGCCTTCGCGCTGGTTCGCGAGCTGGCCGGTCGGACCCTGGGAACGCGGCACTACGACGTCCAGCTGGCGGGCGGGCACATCATGGCGCTGGGTGGCCTGGCCGAGCTCGAGACGGGCGAGGGCAAGACGCTCACGGCCACGCTGCCTGCGGCCGTCGCGGCCCTGGCCGGCATTCCCGTCCACGTGATCACGTCCAACGACTACCTGGTCGAGCGCGACGCCGCGGCCATGAGCCCGCTCTACGCCCGGCTCGGCCTGCGCACCGGCCGGGTGATCGAGGCGGAGCCCGAGCCGGAGCGGCGCCGCGAGGCGTACGCCTGCGACGTCACCTACGTGACGAACAAGCAGGTCGCCTTCGACTACCTGAAGGATCGCCTGGCCCTGGGAGACGGCCAGCGTCTCTCGCGGCGCCTGTCCCGCCCCCTGGCCTCCGACGAGATCGAGTCGCCGCAGGCGGTGCTTCGCGGGCTCTGCTTCGCGATCGTGGACGAAGCCGACAGCGTGCTCATCGACGACGCGCGCACGCCGCTCATCCTGTCGAAGAGCGGCGCCATGCCCGACGTCGCGGCCGTCCGAACGGCTCTTAAGCTGGCGCGCTCCCTCGAGGACGGGGCCGACTTCCGGATCGAGCGCCGGCTCGGCCGCATCGCGCTCAGCGAGCGCGGCCGGGAGCGGTTGGCCGACGCACCGGCTACCGGCTCGTTCGTCGGAGAGCGACGCCGCGAGGAGTGGGTGCTGCGCGCGCTCTCGGCGCTCCACCTCTTCCGCCGCGACGTCCACTACCTGGTGCGCGACGGCGCGATCGAGATCATCGACCAGCCGACGGGCCGCCGCTCGCCCGACCGCTCCTTCGAGGGCGGAATGCAGCCCCTGATCGAGGTCAAGGAGGGCGCGGAGGTCACGCCCGAGCGCGAGACCATCGCGCGGATCAGCTACCAGCGCTTCTTCCGCCGCTACCTGCGCCTGGCCGGCATGACGGGGACGGCCCGCGAGGTTTCGCAGGAGCTCTGGAACGTCTACGGACTGGCCACGCGGCGCGTGCCGACGCGGCTGCCGTCGCAGCGCCGGAACGTCGGGATGCACCTGTGCGCCACCTCCGACGAGCGTCTCGATCGCGCGGCGCGGCGGATCGCCGAGCTGCAGGCGCAGGGACAGCCGGTGCTGGTCGGCACCGCCGACGTCGAGACGTCCGAAGGGCTGTGCACGCGGCTCCGGGAGCGAGGACTCGAGCCCGCCCTGTTGAACGCCAGCCAGGACGCGGAGGAGGCGGCCGTCGTGGCTCGTGCGGGCGAGGCGGGCCGCATCACGGTGGCCACGCGCATGGCAGGGCGCGGGACGGACATCCCGCTCGCCGAGGAGGTGGCCGCCGGGTCGGGCCTCGCGGTCGTCGCGACCGAGCTCTCCGAGGCCGCGCGCATCGACCGGCAGCTCTTTGGCCGATGTGGCCGGCAGGGAAACCCCGGATGCTTCGAGCAGTGGGTCAGCCTGGAAGACCCGGTGCTCGCCGCTCGTCTTCCCCGGCCGGTCGCGCGCTGGCTGGCGGCGTGCCTCGCCAAGGGCCTTTCCCCACGGCTCCTGATTCCGGTCACGAGGTGGGCGCAGATGGCCGAAGAGCGGAAGGGCGCCTTGACGCGCCGCCATCTCCTCGAGGCGGAGCGGAGCCTCGAGGAGATGCTGGCGTTCACCGGGCGAACGGATCGTTGACGATGGAACCGAAGGAAGAGAAGAGCCGACGCAGGCGGCTGCTGGGCGCAGGACTCGGTGTCGTCGCATTCGCGCTCAGCGGCGTGCTGCTTCTGCCCGGGCTCATAGCCCTTCGCGACGCCGGCGAGAGCCCGACCGCGGCCGTCGAGCCCGACGCGCCCGACGCGACAGACGGGCGTTCCGTCGGAGCCGCGCTGGACGAACCTGCCGTCACCGAGTCGAGAGCGGCCCCTCCCGCCTCCCTGGACCCGGCCTCGGTGGGAGGCAGCCGCTTCTTCGACTGCATGCTCGCGCCGAACGAGGTGATCGACGTCGGGAGCCCGATCACCGGATTGATCTCGGAGCTCCACGCCGAGCGCAGCCAGAGCGTCGCGGTGGGTGACGTGCTCGTTCGCCTCGACTCCGAGGTGGAGAGGGCGGCGGTGGCGGTCGCGCGGTCGCGCGCGAATCGCGACGTCGACATCGAGGCCGGGCTCGCGAGCCTCGACCTCGATCGCAAGCGAGAGGATCGCGCGCAGCGCCTCTTCGACGACAAGGCGCTCTCGCTGGATCAGCGCCAGGAGGTCGAGGCGCGCGCGCAACTCTCGGCCATCGAGCTCGACCGGGCCCGCGAGGATCGGCGGCTGGCCGCGCTCCAGCTGAATCAGGCGCTCGCCACCCTCGAGCGCCGCACCATTCGCAGCCCCATCGACGGGATCGTGGTCGAGCGCCTCATGAGCGAGGGCGAGGTCGTCGACGACCAGACGATCCTGCGCATCGCCCAGGTCGACCCCCTGCGCGTCGAAGCCCTGCTGCCCTCGGACTGGTTCGGCCGCGTGGCCCCCGGTGATGCGGCCGAGGTCACGGCCGAGGGGCACGCCGACGAGCCCCGCCGTGCCGAGGTCGCCATCGTCGATCGGGTGATCGACGGCGCGAGTGGCACGTTCGGCGTCCAGCTCCGCATCGACAACGCCGAGCAGGCCCTCCCCGCCGGGCTGCGCTGTCAGGTCCGCTTCCCCGATCCCACTTCCTGAGCGGCGAACGGGTCGAGATCCACGGTAGGCTCCCGATCGGGAGGAGCCGCAATGGACGTCTCGATCGGTGGCGACGCCACCGGGCCGCTCGCGGGCATTCGCATCGTCGACTGCTCGACCGTCGTTTCCGGACCGCTGTGCGCGCAGATCCTGGGCGACCTGGGAGCCTCGGTCATCAAGGTGGAGGCGCCTCGCGGCGACTCGACGCGGATGATGGGGCCTCCCTTCAAGGCCGGCATGACGCCGCTCTACGCCCACTGCAACCGCAACAAGCGCGCCATCGTGCTCGACCTGAAGCAGGCCGAGGCGATCGAGGTGGTGCGACGCCTGAGCCGGGACGCCGACGTCTTCCTGGAGAACTGGCGTCCCGAGGTCGCCGGGCGACTGGGGCTCGGCTACGAGACCCTGTGCGCGGACAACCCCGGGCTGATCTACGTCTCGGTCAACGGCTTCGGCCCGAGCGGCCCCTACGCGGAGCAGCCGGCCTACGACATGCTGATCCAGGCGCTCACGGGGCTCGCGCCGATCCTCGGGGAGCCGGAGCGGCCCAAGCTGGTGCGCAACCTGATGGCGGACAAGACCAGTGCGGTGACGGCGGTCTACGCGACCCTCGGTGCCCTCTTCGCACGGGAGCGCCATCCGGAGAAGCGCGGCCAGAAGGTCGACGTCCCGATGCTCGACGCCTACGCCGCCTTCGGGCTGACGGATGCGCTGTCCTATCACACCTTCGACCCCGTCGGAGAGATCCCTGCCGACGACGTGATGGACGGGATCTATCGGGCCTGGGAGACGGCCGACGGTCACGTGGCCGCCATCGTGATCGAGGACCACCAGTTCGTGGCCCTGTGTCGCGCGCTGGAGCGCGAGGACCTGATCGACGATCCGCGCTTCGCGAACCTGCTGCTGCGCATCCAGCATGCTTCGGAGATCTTTCCACTCCTGGCGGAGGAGCTGCGCAAGTGGCCCACGGCCGAGCTGCTCGAACGCGCTCGCCGCTTCGAGGCGCCCATGGCCCCGGTTCAGGACGTGGAGCGCTTCCTCGAAGATCCCCAGGTGAGCCACAACCGGACCGTCTTCGAGCTGCCCCACAGCGGCGCGGGAAAGGTCCGCCTGATGCGCAACCCGGTTCGCTATGCCGAGACGCCGACCAACGTCCGGCGCGAGCCCCCGGCGCTCGGGGCGGACACCGACGAGGTGCTGCGCGAGGCCGGCTACGACGACGCCGGCATCGAGGCGCTGCGCGCGAAGGGGGCGCTGGGCGCCGCCTAGCAGTTCGAGGCCGGAGGGCCGGCCTAGCGCGTGTCGGCCTCGGCGAGGGCCTCGTTCAACGCCTCGGCCACCTCGGGCAGGCGCAGGATGCCCGTGTGGTTGGCCGGGAAGCCGCGCAGCGCGCTCGCCTCGTCCTGCGCGGCGGGCAGGAGCTGGCTCGCGATCGCGACCACGCCGTCGTTGGCTCCACCGGCCCGGCTCCGGCGGCGGTGCCCCTCGAAGCCGAAGAAGAGGCGGAAGTCGACCTCTTCGGGCATCCGTTCGCGGTGGAGGGCCTGCAGGAAGGGGCTACCGGGCTTCATGTCGCGCCAGACCGGAAGCACGACGGGAGAGCGTTCGACACCCGACGCGGCCGCCGCGTGCCCACCCCAGGGAGTCGAGATCGTCACCAGCAGGGGGACCAGGTCGGTCCGGCCCGCGTGGTGGAGCTCGGTCAGAGCGGCCCGGGCGACGAGGCCCCCCATGCTGTGCGCCACCAGCATCACCCGCCGGAACTCGAGCCGCCCTTCGAGGTCGAGGAGGGTGGCGTGGAGATAGTCGGCGACGGGCTCGAGGCGGATTCCGGACGGGTAGTGGAGCACCCAGGGCTGGAAGCGCCCGGTGTCGAGGCGATCGATCAGGCTCTCGAACTCGGCCGGCGTGCCGGCGATCCCGTGGACGAAGATCACGGGCACGCGGTCCGGATCGAAGGGCTCGAGGAAGAAGAGGGCGCCGCCCACGTCGACCAGGAATTCCATGGGGCGCCACAGGCCCTTCTGGGCGTTGGCGCGGGAGAAACGTCCGTCGTCGAGATCGACCCGGGTGCCGGCCGGCTCTCCCAGGGAGCGCGGCCGGTCCAGGTCGAGGTCCGACAGGTCGATGCGCGGCTCGAGGGAGCCGTCGGAGCGCGCCGGGAGCTCGCCGTCGAAGCCCGTGTTGCGGACGCGGTCCCCGATCACGACCGGGTCGTCCTCGTGGAGCCACGCGTAGGGCTCGTCGGGCTGGCGCACCCGGTCGTGGTTCCCGTCCCGGAAGGCCAGGATCCGGAGGGGGCCGGGCCCGACCATCAGCGAGTACGACCCATCCCGATCGAGGTGGAAGAAGTCGAGCGGGTGGGCGTCGCCCGGTCGCAGGCCCACGACCCAGATGGGATCCCCGCCGCCCCCGCTCACCGTCCCGTGCACGACCCGCAGCTCCTCGATGCGGCGTACCTGCTCGCGGGCGCCGAGCAGCTGGCAGCCCGGCCCCGCGGCGAGCAGGACGAGCCACAGGGCCGAGCATGCGGCGCGTCTCGACATGGGGCCTCCCGAATCCCGTCTCTCCGGGCGTCGCGCCCGATGAGCCCGGCGTGCGAGACTGTACGCCATGGCGGACCCGTCGCTCTGTGTGCTCACCGCAGTGGAGCTCGCCTCCCAGCTGCGCCGCGGCGAGGTGTCGGCCCGCGAGGTCGTCGGCGCCCACCTGGAGCGGATCGAGGCGGTGGATCCCGCGCTGAACGCCGTCGTGACCCGGGCTCCCGAGCGCGCCCTTGCCGAGGCGGCGCGCGCCGACGAGCGCCAGGCGCGTGGCGAGGCGCTGGGCCCGCTGCACGGCCTTCCCATCGCCCACAAGGATCTCCTGCTCACTGCCGGCATCCGCAGCACCTCGGGCTCGCGGCTCCTGGCCGAGCACGTGCCCGAGCGCGACGACGCGATCGTCGAGCGGCTGCGGGACGCGGGCGCGATCTGCGTTGGCAAGACCAACGTGCCGGAGTTCGGTGCCGGCTCGCACACCTTCAACGAGGTGTTCGGCGCCACCCGCAACCCGTGGGATCCCACGCGCACCTGCGGCGGCAGCAGCGGCGGCGCCGCGGTGGCCCTGGCCGCGCGCATGCTGCCCATCGCCGACGGCAGCGACATGGGCGGGTCGCTTCGCAATCCCGCGAACTTCTGCAACGTGGTGGGGCTGCGTCCCAGCCCGGGTCGCGTTCCCACGGTGCCGGCGGCGTTGGCCTGGGAGTCGCTCGCGGTGCTCGGCCCGATGGGCCGGACGGTCGAGGACACGGCGCTCCTGCTCTCGGCGATGGCCGGCCCCGACCCGCGCGCGCCGCTCTCGCTCGAGACGCCGGGCCGGGAGTTCGCCGGGCCCCTCGAGCGCGACTTCTCGGGCACCCGGATCGCCTTCGATCCGGATCTGGGTGGGCTCCCCGTCGAGCCCGAGGTGGCCGATGCCATGGCCGCCGGCCTCGCGGGCTTCGAGGCGATCGGCTGCAAGGTCGAGCGCGAGGGTCTCGACTGGAGCGGTGCCGACGAGGCCTTCCACACCCTGCGGGCCTGGACCTTCGCGAGCGGCTTCGCCGAGGTGCCCGACGCGGCACTCGCCGTGGTGAAGCCCACGATCCAGTGGAACGTGGCGAAGGGGCGGGCGCTCTCCGGCGACGACGTGAGCCGCGCCGAGCGGCTGCGCAGTGCGCTCTTCCAGCGGCTCCACCGCTTCATGCAGACCTTCGAGTTCCTGGTGCTGCCCGTGAACCAGGTGACGCCCTTCCCGATCGACGTCGAGTACCCGGAGCGGATCGGCGACGCCCTGATGGAGAGCTACATCGACTGGATGAAGTCCGCGTACTTCGTGACGGTGACCGGACACCCGGCGATCTCGGTGCCCTGCGGCTTCACGCCCGGGGGCCTGCCGGTCGGCGTCCAGATCGTGGGGCGCCACCGCGACGACTTCGGCCTGCTCCAGCTGGCCTACGCGTACCAGCAGGCCACCCGCCTCTGCGACCGCCGGCCGCCCGAGCCCGCTCCCTAGGAGCATGGGGCGGGCCGGGGCAACGCACACGCGACCGCCCCAACCAGCCCCAGCGTCGGCCGCCGGATGCACGCAGACTGTGCCTCTCCCGGCACGCAGCTTGCGTCACCTCGGTTCGGGAGGAACCGACATGGCGAAGGCATGGGCTCCGGACCAGCTGGCGCGGAACGTGTTCTGGATCGTGGTGGTGGGGATCTCCCTCGAGATCCTGGCCATGGTGGTGATCGGGTTCTGACGCCCCGCGTACTCGCCGGCGTCACCGGGGATCAGCCGGGCGCCGGCTTCGCGGCGTCCGGATAGGCGAAGAGCGCCGGCGCGCCCCCGGTGTGCCAGAAGAGCACGGGCCCGCCGCTCTCGCGGCTCGCCGCACACAGGGCGGCCAGGCCCTTCGCGGTGTAGACCGGGTCGAGCAGGAGCCCTTCCAGGCGCGCGGCCTCCCGGAGCATCTCCTGGCCCTCGGCGGTGGGGATGCCGTAGCCCGGCCCCAGGAAGTCGTCGCGCAGCGAGGAGCGGCACGCGCCCGGGTCGATGCCCAGCGGCTCGGCCAGGGCTGCGAGCAGACGCTCGACCTCGGCCGCCGTTGCGGACTCGTCCTGGTAGACGCACGCACCGAGCACCGGGACGTCCCAGCCCACCAGAGCGAGGCCGGCGAGAAGGCCGGCCAAGGTTCCGCCGGTCGAGACCGCCACGCCGATGCGCTCGGGCTCGAGGCCCGATGCCAGCGCCTGCTCGGCCAGCTCGACGGCACCGGCGACGAAGCCGATGCAGCCGGTGAGCGACGAGCCGCCGGGGGGGATCGGGTACAGGGTCTCGCCGCGATCCTGGGCGGCTTCGAGCCGGGCCGCGATGGTGCGTGCGGCAAGGGCCACGTCGTCGACCTCGAACACCCGCGCCCCGAAGAGATCGTCGAGCAGTCGATTGCCGCTCGTCTCGTAGGCCGGGCCCGGGCTCTCGACGAGCCGCGGCAACACGAGCTCGCATCGCAGTCCGAGGCGCGCGGCGGCCGCGGCCGTCTGTCGCGCGTGGTTGGACTGGAGCGCACCCGTCGTGAGCACGACGTCGGCGCCCTTCTCCCGGGCCTCTCCCATCAGGAACTCGAGCTTGCGCACCTTGTTGCCGCCCAGGCCCAGGCCCGAGCAGTCGTCGCGCTTGACCCACAGTCCGCCGCCGAGGCCCCGCTGCGCGGCGAGCCGGGGCAGCGCCTCGAGCCGCGTCGGGTAGTGCCCGAGATCCGATCGGGGCCAGTCGGCCAGTCGCTGCTTCGCCCGTTCGACGCGGCCGGCGTCGGGAAGGCTCACTCCGGGACCCGGGCCACACGGATCGAAGACGTGCTGCCCGCTTCGTGGGAGATCCCGGCCGTCACGACCACCAGGTCGCCCGGCTCGAGGGTCCCCTGGTCTCGCGCCCACTCGAGGGTGTGCCGGAGCTTCGCGTCGTCGTCGTCCGCGCCCTCGGCGAGGGTCGCGGTGACGCCCCAGTTCAGGGCCAGCCGCCGGGCCACCGTCGGAGAGCTCGTCACCGCCAGGATCGGGCAGCGGGGCCGGTACTT
>JAAUYD010080884.1_pt1 | contig 17652 bp, 20 predicted proteins | sample 7278101 | NCBI WGS metagenome assembly JAAUYD01 (sample SAMN14350128, study PRJNA611818) | marine sediment metagenome | isolation source: surface marine sediment (0.6m) | place: French Polynesia: Moorea | collected 2018-08 | reverse complement strand
GGTCAGTGAAAACCTGTCGGCCTCTCGCGGTCGTATCCAGGACGCTGACTTCGCTGCCGAGACGGCCGCATTGACCAAGGCACAGATCCTGCAGCAGGCCGGCGTAGCCGTACTGTCGCAGGCGAACGCCCAGCCGCAGCTCGCTCTGAGCCTGCTGCAGTAAGGGTAGATGTAGTACACCTGAGGAGGGCGGCAGGGATGCTGCCCTCCACAGGGCAGGAGAGGTCACATGTCTGATCAGGACGTTAAGAACATCTCCGCAACCACGGGCACTTATGCAGTATTGAGACCCGGCAGGGAGCCCGTGAGTCAAGGCGGCAAGGAGGCGGCTGAGGCCGGCAAGAATGTGCCGGAGCAGTCCGAGCCTGACGTGGAAAAGCTCGTTCAGGAATTGAACGTCGCGGCCCAGAGTATTGGGCGCGACCTGCGTTTTCAGGTGGATCTGGAGAACGGGCGCTCGATCATCCAGGTGCTCGACCGGGAGACGGGCGAATTGATTCGCCAGATCCCGCCCGAAAACGCAAAAACCTACGTATCGGAAATCGGCGACGTAGCGCTGCGGCTCTACGACGCACGGGTCTGATGGAAATGTGGGCCTGCCAGCCAGATATGGCACGGATCTTGTAGGTACATAGGAAAACCACGGCGCCACTGCCAGATGAGGCGGTGACGGTGGCAATGATTGCAGACTGAGAACCAGGTATGCCCAGTATTGTTTCGACAGGAATTGGATCCGGCCTCGATATCGCCGGAATAGTGCAATCGTTGGTGGCGGCAGAGGGGCAGCCCGTGGAGACCAGAATCGCACAACAGGAAGCGCGCGCTCAGGCCAAACTTTCCGCGTTTGGCAGCCTGAAGTCGGCGCTATCCGATTTCCGCGACAAGCTGGACACCATGAAGACCCTCGAGAAATTCCTGTCGCGCAAGGCGTCGTCGGGGAACGAAGACTACTTCACGGTATCGGCTGGCACGAATGCCCTGCCGGCGAGCTACGATCTCGAGGTCGTGCAGCTGGCACAGGCGCAAAAACTGACGTCCGGCGCGTTTGCCGATGCAGACACTGCCGTCGGCACCGGCATGCTCAAGCTTGAAGTCGCTGGCGAAGAGATGGACCTCACCATCGACGGCACCAACAACACACTCGCCGGTATTCGTGACGCGATCAATGCGGCCACCGACAATCCGGGAGTTTCGGCGACGATAGTTAACGCCGACAGCGGCAGCTACCTGATCATTACCGGCGATGCGACTGGCTCAGCGAATGACATCACGATCTCGCAGGCCGGCGGTGACGGCGGACTGAGCGCGCTCGAATACGACCCGGGCAAGGGCCTCACCTCGATGACCGAATCGATCGCCGCGCAGGACGCAATGATCCGCATCGACGGCCTCGACATCATGAACGAGTCGAATACGTTCACGGGCGCCGTTCAGGGCGTGACGATTAATGTCCTCGAAACGTCCGGCGGAACGACGGATACGCTACTCGTTGAGAACGATGATCAGGCCGCGAAGGATCTCGTCTCGGACTTTGTCGAGAGTTACAACGCGCTCGTCAACATCTTTGACAATCTGACTTCGTACGACGCAGAAAATGAAATTGCGGCACCGCTTGTCGGCGACTCAACGTTGCGCGGCATTCGCGACCAGATACGTCGTGAGATGAGTGTCGGCGTGCAGGACCTCGAAGCGAACTTCTCGACGTTGAGCGAAGTCGGCATCGAGGTGCAACTGGACGGTACGCTCAACGTGAACAACGAGCGTCTTGACAGCATCGTTGCGGACGACTTCGTTAAGTTCGGCCAGTTCTTCTCGACGACCGATGGTTTTGCAACGCGGCTGTACGACCTGACGGACGGCTACCTGAGCAGCGAAGGCATCATCGAATCCAGGACTCAGGGCCTCACCACTACGATCGAAGGCTTCAGCGACGATCGCCAGGCGCTCAATGATCGACTTTCATCCCTCGAGACGCGACTGCTACGGCAGTTCAATGCGCTCGACTCGTTGCTGGCTCAGCTGACGTCGACCAGCAACTTTCTGACACAACAGTTGAATGCTCTGCCTGGTGCCGGAAACCAGGAAAGCAGCTAGGACACGATAGAGGAATAGACCCATGCACTCAGCCAGCGGCGAAAACGCACTTCAGCAGTACCAGCAGATCGGGATGCGCAATGCCGTTGACGAGTCATCGCCGCATCGTCTGATCCAGATGATGATGGAGCACGCGCTGTCCAAGATGAACTTTGCGCGCGGTTTCATCGAGCGTGAACAGGTTGCAGAGAAGGGCAAGGCTATCGGCGACGCTATTAGCGTCATTAATGGCCTGCAAGCCAGCCTGAATCACAAGGCCGATGAACGCATGGCCGCGAACTTCGACTCGCTGTACGCCTATATGATGCGTCGCCTGCTCGAAGCTAATCTCAACAACGACGTTGCGATCATCGACGAAGTTATCGTACTCATGAGCGAACTCAAGGAAGCCTGGGACGCGATTGCAGAGGAAGCGGATGCGGTTGCCGAACAGGAGGAGAGCGAAGGGAGGCAATAATGGTAGCCAACCGAGCCACAACGGAAGTGAGTCCCGGGCGCATGGCCAGGGAGATGGCGAAGAACATGGAAGAACTCGCCGCGAAGGGCCAATGGGACGGAGTAGAGCAGGTCGTTTTGCGGCTGCGCTCGGCTGTTCTCGAAGTGCCCGAGGATGAGCGCCGCGAGGTCATGGAGCTCGTCAACCACAGCCTCGAGCGCGTGCGTACGCAGGCGCTGACGTCGCGCGGCGAAGTTACCGGCAAGCTGTCGGAAATCCGACGCGGTCGCGATGCGGCCCGCGCGTATGGCGGATCCCTGGCACCGCGTCAGGAAGCCGAATCGGAGCTCCGCTAGGCGTCGACACCGTATTACGTTAAATTTGCGGCCAATTGTGACCGTGATCACAAAGCCGCTGCATCATTGCGTCTATGCTAGCCGCAAGTCGAGCTGCACAATAGGTTCAGACAGAGGGCTGGCATGGCAACGCAACAGGCATCTTTGGGGAAAGTGCTGATTCTGGACGCGGATACAGACCGCGCCTCGCAGCTCGTCGAGCGCCTGCGTTTCCTGAATTTCGAAGCAGTCGCTGCGGCCGCGGACGCCGCCGCCGGCCAGTTCGATTCCAACCGGAATGCTGCCGTGATTGCCGGGAACCTCGGCAATGGCTTCGATGACCTGTCTCTTGCGATGCGGGAACGCAATCCGGACCTGCCGTTCCTGTGCATGCCCGAGGCGTTCGAGACGCTCACCGACAATGGTCCGAACTGGCCACTCGAGTTGCCGCTGCGCAGGGCGCAGCTCCAGCGCCTCTTGCAACGAGCCATACGATTCCAGGGCCAGGACCGTCGCCGGCGTATCACGGGGACCTCCCGTTCGATACGTGATGTTCGGCGACTGATCGAGCAAGTTGCGGATTTTGATACAAATGTACTGATCACGGGTGAATCGGGAACGGGCAAGGAACTCGTGGCCCGCACGATTCACGAGCTGTCCGATCGTGCCGATAAGCCGTTCGTGCCGATCAACTGCGGTGCGATTCCGCCGGAGTTGCTCGAGAGCGAGCTGTTCGGGCACGAGAAGGGCGCGTTCACCGGCGCGATCACGTCGCGCACAGGCCGCTTCGAACTTGCCGAAGGCGGTACGTTGTTCCTCGACGAGATCGGTGACATGAGCCTCGACATGCAGGTGAAGCTGTTGCGCGTCCTGCAGGAACGCACCTTTGAGCGCGTTGGCAGCGGCAAACTGCGTGACTGCGACGTGCGCATCGTTGCCGCGACGCACAAGGATCTTCCGGCCGCCGTCGAAGCCGGCGAATTTCGCGAGGATCTTTACTACCGACTCAACGTCTTCCCGATTGTTATGCCACCGTTGTTCAAGCGTGTGTCGGACCTGCCAATGCTTCTCAGCGAGCTGCTGGTCACACACATGGGCGACGAAGAAGGGGAGCTGCGTGTCAGCAAGGAAGCCATGCGCGTTCTCGCGGGCTATCGCTGGCCCGGGAACATCCGCGAGTTGTCGAATCTCGTTGAGCGCCTCGCCATCATCAAGCCGGAAGGCACGATCGAAATCGACGATTTGCCATTAAAGTATCGCGAGGCGCAGCCCGAGGAACCCGCGGAGTCGAACAACGTTGCGGAAGCGATGCGCACTACCAGCGCCAACCTCAAAGAAGCGCTGCAGAACGTCGAGCAGGAGCTGATCGGCCAGGCGATGGAAGCCTCGGACGGGGTTGTCGCCCAGGCGGCTCGCCTGCTGAACATGCGTCGCACGACGCTCGTCGAGAAGATCGGCAAGTACGACCTGGGCTGAGCCGCCGATTGCGGACTCTCACTTGCCCGAATTCCGTCACGAAACCACCAATGTCGGATTTTTGACGCCGAACTGGTGCGCCGGTAAATCGTTAAGCTACTGAAATAAATAGAAAAAAAGTTCTGGCATGCAACTTGCAGTTCTTACGGCAGAGAAACTGATTTCTGTCGGAGAACACCTTGGCATCACAGAGTTTGCAATCGCAGCAACTGCAGAGCGCGTTCCAGGTCTTCAATCACCAGTCCGAGTTGCTGGAAGAGTCCTACCGCGAGTTGCAGGATACGGTGGCCGGGCTGACGCGGCGCCTGCGAGCCGCGCAGCGCGACCGCCTGGCTGAACTCACCAAGAAGGAACGGCTGAGCCGTCGCCTTGCCGATCTGCTCGAGAGTCTGCCGGGCGCCATCGTCGTTATCGATGCCGACGGCGTCATCCGGCAACAGAACACCGAGGCTAGCGACCTTCTGCATCAGCCGCTGATCGGACACGCATGGGCATCGATTGTTCGGCGCGAAGTCAGCAACGGTGGCAGCCAGGATGGCAACATTCAGTTGCGCGACGGGCGCTGGTTCAATCTTGCACGTCGTGTGCTCAAAAGCGGCTCCGGCGAAATCCTGCATCTGACCGACGTTACGGAGGAGCGGCAGTTGTCCGAGCTGCGGCAACGTAACGAACGCCTGACGGCAATCGGTGAAATGACCGCGGAGTTTGCGCATCAGGTGCGCACGCCATTGGCGTCGACCATGCTCTATGTTGGACAGCTCAGCAAGGACACGCCCAAGCAGGAGCGTGTCGTTGGCAAGATCGTGGATGGGTTGAACGACCTCAAGCGCATGGTCAACGATATGCTCGGCTTTGCTGCAGGTGCGAAGCGGGCGCAGGAGCAGGTTAACGTCACGGAGCTGCTCGCCGACGTGCGCGACAGCATCGAAGGCCAGCTCAAAGCTGGCACGACCGTCAGTGTTTCCGTAGCCGACAGCGACCTCTGCGTGGCGGCGAACCGCGATGCGTTGAAAGGCGCGCTGCTCAATCTTGTTACCAATGCAGACCAGGCTGCCGAAGGTGCCGCGAGCATTCTCCTGCACGGCCACCGTTTCAGCGATTCGGTGCATCTGTGCGTGACCGACGATGGTCCGGGCATTGCCGACGATGTGAAAGCACGTCTGTTCGAGCCGTTCTTTACGACGCGTCCGCAAGGCACTGGCCTGGGTCTCGCCGTCGTCAAAGCCGTGGTATCGGCGCACGGCGGCGAAATTGCGGTGCACAGCTCGGACCGTGGCACAAATTTCAGCCTGCAACTTCCGGCCGAACGGCAGGAGAGCTGACGTGACTACGCCCGCCGTACTGATTGTCGAAGACGACGCAAATCTGCGCGAAGCGCTGTTCGATACATTAAACAGTGACGACACACCGGTGCTCACGGCAGACGACGGCACGGCAGCGCTGGATATTCTCGAGCGCGAACGGGTCGGGCTGGTTGTCACCGACTGGCAGATGACTCCGATGGACGGCATTACGCTGCTCGGCAGGATTCGCGACGAATACCCGAATCTCCCGGCGATCCTGATGACCGCTCATGGCACGATCGAGAACGCTGTCGATGTCATGCGGAACGGCGCAGCTGACTACCTCGTCAAGCCGTTCGAGGCCCAGGAACTCAAGAGCATCGTTGGCAAGTACATCAGCGAAGAACCTGTCGACAATGATGTAATCGCAGCTGACCCTGCCACGCAAAACCTGCTACAGGTTGCGGAGCGGGTCGCCGGGACCGAAGTCACGGTGACCATCAGCGGCCCGAGCGGCTGCGGCAAGGAAGTTTTCGCTCGCTACATCCACAATCATTCCTCCCGCCAGGAACAGCCGTTCATCGCGATCAACTGTGCGGCGATTCCCGAGAGCATGCTCGAAGCTGTCCTGTTCGGCTATGAGAAGGGCGCGTTTACGGGCGCGACCGGGGCGCATGCCGGCAAGTTCGAACAGGCGAACGGTGGCACGCTGCTACTCGATGAGATTTCCGAGATGGATCTGAGCTTACAGGCAAAGTTGCTGCGCGTTATCCAGGAAAAGGAAGTGGAGCGTATCGGCGGCCGCGAGGTAATCCCGCTGGACGTGCGTGTTCTCGCAACCACGAATCGCGATCTTCGCCAGCACGTTGCAGACGGCAAGTTTCGCGAGGACCTGTACTACAGGCTCAACGTCTTCCCGCTGCAGATTCCGGCGCTTGCGGAGCGACCCGGCGACATCCTGCCGCTGGCAGAACGCGCTATCCGGCAACACGGGTCAGGCGCCGTCACGCTCGAGAATTGCGCCCGCGGATCGCTGCGTGCTCACAGCTGGCCCGGAAATGTCCGCGAGCTCGAAAATGTCATGCAGCGCACGTTGATCCTGCTGTCCGGTAATGAGCTGCGCGCCAGCGACCTCGTTTTCGAGGACATCAACGAATTACCTGATCTGTCCGATTCAGGCCTGAGCGAAGGCCTTCGGAATCGCGAATTTCAACTCATTCTCGACGCGTTGAAAACGCAAACCGGCAAACGCAGCGACGTCGCCCGGGCGCTGGGCATCAGTCCGCGCTCCCTGCGTTACAAGCTCGCGCGCATGCGCGAAGCCGGCATTGTCATTCCGGGAGAACCCGCATGAATACGATCACCAACGAGCACCTGCTCAGCCAGATTCGCACCATGGGCCAGGAGCTGCGGCCGACCGAGTCAGCGGCGCAGCCGGCCAACCCGGAGGGGCCCGATTTCAGCGCAATGCTCAAGACGACGATCAATGCCGTTAATGATGCGCAGAAATACTCGAGTGAGCTCAAGACGGGCTTCGAGAACGGCACGACAGACAAGAGCCTCGCTGAAGTGATGATCGCTTCGCAGAAGGCGAACCTGTCGTTCCGCGCGGTCACCGAGGTTCGCAACAAGCTGATTACTGCGTACCAGGACATCATGAACATGCCGGTCTAAGCCCGGAATAACGAACAAGGAAAAGTCAGGACATCATGGAAACCGGAACCGTCATCGAATCCACCGCCGTTGACACCAGCCAGCTGAATCTCGCCAGCGTGCTGCGTATCCCGGCGGTGCGTCAGATTATGCTGCTCATCGGCGTCGCAGCCGCTGTTGCGGTCGGATTAGCTGTAGCGCTCTGGTCGCAGTCGCCGGGTTACAGCCAGCTTTACGGCGACCTCGACGCGCCCAATGCAGCCGCCGTTGCCGAAGCGCTGCAGTCGGCCGGTATCGACCACAAAATTGGCGCATCTGGTGCCATTCTCGTGCCCGAAGCGCAGCTGCATGCCGCGCGGCTTGAACTCGCATCGCAGAGCCTGCCGAGTGGCACGGGTTCCGGCATGGACCTGATGCAGGAGCAGTCGAGCTTCGGCGTTAGCCAGTTCATGGAAAACGCCCGCTACCAGCACGCCCTCGAGGCTGAGCTGGCACGCACAATCTCCGCGCTTGGCGCGGTTCGCGAGGCTCGAGTACACCTCGCGATACCGAAGCAGAGCGCCTTTATCCGCGATAACAATGGCGCGAGTGCGTCTGTCCTGTTGCACCTGTTCGGCGGCATGGGTCTGGAGGCCGGTCAGGCGTCGGCCGTCATCAACCTGGTTGCTTCCAGCGTGCCGAATTTGCACGTCGACAATGTCACGCTGATCGATCAACACGGCCGCCTGCTGAGTTCCAGCGGCGAGCAAATGGCGGGAGCGCAAGCCGCAACGCAGCTCAAGTACAAGCTGGAGCTCGAGGAAAACTACATCGGGGCCATCGAGGATCTGCTGACGCCTCTCGTCGGCGTGGGTCGCGTTCGCGCCGAGGTCGCCGCGGATATCGATTTTACTTACACCGAGGAAACCAGCGAAATTTTCGATCCCAATCGCACCGTCGTTCGCAGCGAGCAGACCAGCGAGAACCAGTCCAACAGCAGCGGCGCGCTGGCAGGCGGCGTGCCAGGCGCGTTGAGCAACCAGCCGCCTCAGGCGGCGGGCGCACAGCCGGTCGCTACGGAGGCAGAGCAGGTCTCGCCCCGCAACAGCTCGCGCAGCGCCACGCGCAACTACGAAGTAGATCGCACAATTCGACATACGCGCCCGCAGTCCGGCGCGGTTCGTCGCCTTTCGGTTGCCGTGTTGATCGATGACACGCCGGTCGAAGGCGACGATACACAAACGACGCTAACCGACGCTGACATCGAGCGTTACACGGCGCTGGTCAGACAGGCTGTGGGCTTCGACGAAGCCCGTGGCGACACCGTCGTGGTCCTGAACGAGTCCTTCCGCCCGGCTGAGCCGATGGAACAGGTCGCACCGCCGCCGCTTTGGGAGCGGCCGGCTCTCGTCGATGCAATGAAACAGATTCTTGGTGCCATTCTCGTGCTCGCCATCGCATTCGGCGTCGTTCGACCGATGCTGCGCAACGTCATGTCCGGTGGCGGCAGTGGCGTCCCAGGTCAGTTGGTGGCCGGCGGCGGACAGATCACCGGCGGCGGTAGCGCACAGCTGGCCGGCGGTGGCGTTGCAGCAATCGCCGGACCGAGCTACGACGAGAAAGTCGCAGCTGCGAAGAACCTGACGGGACATGACCCGGCGCGCGTCGCACAGGTGGTCAAGAAGTGGATAGCGACCGATGAATGACGTTGCCCAGTCCATGAACGGCACTGAACGCGCCGCACTGCTTCTCATGACGCTCGGCGACCAGGAGGCCGCCGAGGTGCTCAAGTACATGGGTGCCGACGAAGTGCATCGGGTCGGCAGCGCGATGGCCAGTCTCAAGAGTGTGAGTCGCAATGATGCTGATGCCGTACTCGACATCTTCATCATCGACGTGGAGGACCAGACGGCCCTCGGCGTGGACACTGAAAACTACGTCCGCAAATTGCTCGGCAATGCGTTCGGTGCCACCAAGGCAAACGCGTTCATCGAGCGCATCGTCACGGGCGACGACGCCCAGGGACTCGACGCGCTCAAATGGATGAGCTCACGTGAGGTGATCGACATCATTCAGGAGGAGCATCCGCAGATCATTGCCATCGTGCTCGCTTACCTTGACCCGGCTACGGCAGCCGAAGTGATTGACTTGCTGCCTGACGAAATCCGGGCCGACATCGTCATGCGTGTCGCGAGACTCACTGATATTCAGCAGAGCGCGCTGGCCGAGATCGAGAGCCTCATCGCGAGCAAGTCAGGTGACGCCGGGCGTGGCGGCACGCGCAAGGTTGGCGGCGACAAGGTTGCCGCCGCCATCGTCAACTCGCTCAAGCCCGAGAACGGCGAGAAGCTGCTCGAGCAGATCAAGGAAAAGAACGAAGAGTTGTCACAGCGCATCGAGGACATGATGTTCGTCTTCGAAACCCTGCTTGAGGTCGACGACCGCGGAATTCAGGCACTGCTGCGTGAGATCTCCAACGACCTGCTCGTGGTTGCGCTCAAGGGCTGCGACCCCGAGATCAGCGACAAGATCATGGGCAACATGTCGAAGCGTGCAGCAACGCTGCTGCGCGAAGACATGGATGCCAAGGGACCGATGAAACTCAGCGATGTCGAGGCGGCGCAGAAAGAAATCCTCGACGTAGCACGCCGTCTGGCGGACGCGGGTGACATCAACCTCGGCCGCGGCGGTGAGGAATATGTCTGAGAAATCCGGTGCCGCCCGCTGGCGGGTTCCTGCTATCGATGGTTCCGATGGCCAGGGCTACCTGACGGCCGGCAAGCTGGAAGAACTGCAGAAGACCGCGTACGAGGAGGCCTTCGCCAAGGGCCATGCCGAAGGGCTGGCCGCCGGTACCGAAGAAGTCCGCAAGCGCGGCGAGCGCTACGACGAGCTGTTGCGCGCGCTGTGCGAGCCGTTCGACAACCTCGACGAATCGATCGAGAAACAGCTCGTCGAGCTTGCCACGACGCTGGTAAGACAGCTGTTCCGCCGCGAAATCCGGCTCGATCCAACGCATATTATCGGCGTGGTTCGCGAGGCGATTCAGAAGCTGCCGATCGCGAGTCGCAGCGTTCAGGTGCACCTGCACCCCGACGACGCAACACTCGTACGCGAGTCGCTGGCGCCAGCGGAAGGGGAACCGGCCTGGACGATTGTCGAAGACCCGCTGATCGCGTGTGGCGGTTGCAAGGTGACGACCGAGAGCTCGCAGATCGATGCAACGACGGAAGCGCGCCTGAGCGCGGTCATCAGCGCCGCCCTCGGTGACGAGCGTGGCCGATGAGCGACAACGTCACGTTATTTCCCGGCCCCGACCCGGACCGTAATCTCGAGCGCGCACTGCGGCTCGGACCCTATATTGATCGCGCCTGCGACGATCCCCCATCGCTGGTTGTCGAAGGCGTGCTGCGGCGCACCGTAGGACTTGCGATGGAGGCAGAAGGTTGTCACGCGCCGCTCGGCGGTCGCTGCGACGTAGTCGCGACGGATGGCCGTCGCGTTGAGACCGAGGTCGTTGGTTTTTCCGGGGAACGCCTGTTCCTGATGCCTGTCGGCGACATGCGAGGCATCGTCCCGAATGCACGTGTCATTCCGGTTTCAGGTGCTCCCGAGGTCGTTGTCAGCGACGAGCTGCTCGGCCGCGTGCTTGATGGCAGAGGCAGGCCGCTCGATGGTGGTCGAGCGATTGCTCACGGGCACACGGTGCCGCTCATGGGTGAGCCAATCAACCCGCTGTTACGCAAGCCGATTCGACAGCAACTCGATGTCGGCATTCGCTCGATTAACTCATTGTTGTCTGTGGGACGCGGCCAGCGCCTTGGCCTGTTCGCGGGCTCGGGCGTCGGCAAAAGTATGCTGCTCAGCATGATGACGCGGAATACGGAAGCTGACGTCGTTGTGGTCGGGCTCGTCGGCGAACGTGGCCGAGAGGTAAAGGAATTCATCGAGCACTCGCTCGGTGAAGATGGCCTGCGACGCGCTGTCGTGGTTGCTACGCCGGCGGACGACACTCCGCTGATGCGCCTGCACGGCGCGTGGCTGACCGCTGCGATCGCCGAGCACTTCCGGGACCAGGGCAAGAACGTCCTGCTGCTCATGGATTCGCTGACACGTTTCGCGCAGGCACAGCGCGAGATCGCGCTCGCGATCGGCGAACCGCCCGCGACCAAGGGCTATCCGCCATCCGTATTTGCGAAGTTGCCACAACTCGTCGAGCGCGCCGGCAATGGCGCTGACGGTTCTGGCTCGATCACCGCCATCTACACCGTGCTCGCCGAGGGCGACGATCCGAATGACCCGATCGTCGATGCGTCTCGTGCCATTCTCGACGGCCATATCGTCCTGTCGCGGTCCCTTGCCGATGCGGGCGTGTATCCCGCAGTAGACGTCGAGTCATCAGTCAGTCGGGCGATGACACTGTTCACGAGCGACGCCCAGCAGCAGCTCGTGACCCGGTTCCGGCAAGTCTGTGCGATATATCAGGAGAATCGCGACCTTGTCGCCGTCGGGGCCTACCAGCCGGGATCGAATCCGCAGCTCGATGAAGCTATTGCGTTGTGGCCGTCGATCATCGAGTTCCTGCGTCAGCATCAGAATCAGAGCGTCGACACGAAGAGCAGTCTCGCCGGGCTGCGCGAGTTGTTCGACGCTTCACCCGCGGCCGATGCAGTGCCGGGCGCCAACGTAGATGAGTGACATGAAGAAGCGGACCCGCAAGATTGACAAGATTGTCGCGCTCGAGGCATCCGAAGAGCAGCGTCTCGGTCAGCAGGCGGGTCGGTCACGCCGGCGACTTGATGAGCAGCTCGCGCGGCTTGGTGAGCTGAACGCCTATCGCCACACCTACGCGAGCAAATCCCCGTCGGGGCCCAGCGTCAGCTCGGCTCAGTGGCAGGATTACCAGAACTTCCTGCAGCGCCTCGATGGCGCGGTCCAGGCGCAGCAGCAGATTGTCAACGACTGCGAACAGAACCTCGAAACACATCGCCAGCGCTGGCTGGCCAAGCGGCGTCGTCTCGAGTCGCTCGAGCGCGTACTGGAGAAATACCAGCAGCAGGATCGAGCATACGAAGACAGGCTCGAGCAGAAGGTACTCGATGACCTGCCGGCACCGCAGAACGCAGGCTTCAGCAACGACGACTGACGCGCCCCAGAAGCTGGCATACATCTTGCTGCTCTATTTGCATAAGTCATTACATTTGTGAAAGGACCGCACATGCTGGCGACATTGAACCTGCAACTCTCTACTCTCGACCTGAGCGCTGGAACGCCTGCCGTGCAGGGGATTCCGCCGATTGATGGATCTCCCGAGCCGGCCGGGTTCGCGGCACTGCTTCAAGTTCGCGTTGCCGATACGGCAGCGATCGACGGCGTGACCGGCGATGCCTTGCCGGCGACCGGCAACCCTCTGCCGGAACTGGACATCGAGATCATGGTGGACGGCGTCGCGTTCGAGGGCGGCGAGGCGGACACACCATTGCTGCCAGTTGCCGACGAGCAGCCGTGGGAGTCACTGGTTACGCCACCGGGGCTCGAGCTGCAGGAGAGTTCGGTAGCCGTCGTGCCCCCGACAACGCCGGAGGTCGAGACTGCACCATTAGCCCCGGCAGCGCCGCTGCTCGACACCGGCAAAACACTACGGCAGGCGGCCGGGACGGCCGCAGGTGAGCCTGTGGCCGAGATGATGGCCGGGCAGACGGAACGAGCGCCGCTGAAGCCGACTGTAACGCCGATTCCCGCGAACATGGCAGAGCTGTCTCGCGAGATCATCGGCGACGCGCGCGACACGCGTATCGTGCCCGGGATCCAGACTGTAGTACCGCGAGAGATACAGCCGCGCGATATGAACGTGACACAGGTCCAGCAGGGCCTGGTGCAGGACGATGGGCAGCCAGTATTGCAGGACACGATCGCCCGCCCGACAGCTGCAACCTTGCAACAGACGGCACCGGTGATCGAAGAGGGCGCAGAAATGCCGCGTCCGGTCGTCCAGCCAGGCGTAACGCAGGGCGCGACGCCGACTCCGGTGTTCCAACCTGGAGCTTTCGCCACCGTGGCACCCACGGCTCCGCAGGCTGACAGCACATTTGCCTCGACCCTGCAGAACCAGCTCCCTGATCTGATCGAGACACCGGTTCGCGATGCGAACTGGGGCGACAAGGTTGGTGAGCGCGTCGTCATGATGGCGAACAACCAGCTCAAGACGGCCGAAATCCGGCTGACGCCCGCCGAACTCGGCCCGGTCCGGGTGCAGGTGAACGTCGAGGATGGTGCCGCCAACATCACGTTCCAGGCGCAGCATGCGGCGACACGCGAAGCGCTCGAGCAGGCGCTACCCAGGCTGCGTGAGATGTTCGCCGAGAGCGGGCTCTCGCTCGGGCAGACCAGCGTCGGGGAGCAAAACGTCGCCGGAAATCGTGACGGTAACGAGCGTGGCGAGGCTCGCGCAACCGGGCAGGGCAACGAGTTTCTTGCGGCAGACAATGAAACCCCGGCCGAGCAACGTCTGACGCGTCGCCACGAGGGACTCCTCGATACGTTTGTCTGAGGGAGTGTCAGAAATCCGGCGCCAGAGTGCGCCACCGCCCAACTGTCGGATTTCTGACGCTGATTGGCGCCTCAATACAGTCTCGGAAAAGACCATAAGATGCTGAAAAATATAACTAAAAAACCTTAGTCAATCCTTTGGCACGGCACTTGCATTTACCGGGTTATCAACACCAGGAGCAAGTGATGGCTGACGAAGACACAGCAACTGAGAATGCCGCGGAACAGAAAGGCGGCATGATGAAAATGATCATTTTCGGCGTCGTAGGGCTGGCGCTGCTGGGCGGCGGCATTTTCGCCGGCATGACCTTCATGGGCAATGACGAGCCGGCCGAGGATGAAGCTGTCGCCGAGGAGATTGCCCCCGCGAAGGGCCCGGCAATCTACCAGAGCCTGCATCCGCCACTCGTCGTGAACTTCCTTGACGAAGTCGGTGACGCCCATTTCATGCAGATCACGATGGAAGTGATGTCCCGTGACCAGGGCGTTATCAACGCCGTGCGCGAGAACATCCCCGTGATTCGCAACGGGCTGATCCTGCTCTACGGCCAGTCAATCTACGAAGAGGTGACGACGCGTGAGGGCAAGGAAAAGATGCTCGCGGACGGACTCGCCGAGATCCAGAGGATCATGACCGAAGAGACCGGCGACGGCTCTGGCGTCGAGGCCGTTTACTTCACGGCCCTGGTTATCCAGTAGGACGCAGCGCATGTCAGATCCCGTACTCACAGACGAGGAAAAAGGCGCACTGCTGGACGGCATGTCGAGCGGCGAGGTCGAGGTTCACTCGGCGTCGGGCAAAACCTACGCAGAAGTGAAGCCGTTCGAAGTCGGGCCGCGTTCACGCATCGTGACGAACAGCTACCCGCGGCTGCAGAGCCTGAACAGGCAGTTTGCGAGCCGTGCCGACAAGGTTATCGAGAACCTCCTCAACAGCGAATGCGCCGTGACCTTCAATCACGTCGCCAACATGACCTTCAGCGAATTTGGTGAAGTCGGCGAGGGCCTCTCGCTGCTACTCGAATTCGACATGAAGCCACTCGAAGGCGTGGCGCTCATGAACCTGAACGCCGATCTCATTGAGATTCTGGTCGAGACGTTTTATGGCGGCGTCGGTAACGAGCCGGCCCGCGAAGGAGCCGAGTTCTTCACGCCCGGCGAAATCAGCGTAGCTCGACTATTCGGCAACGCGATCATGTCGGTGATCGCCGAAGTCTGGCAGCCCATGGTCGATATCAAGCCCGAGTACGACACCGGGCACCTGTCATCCGGCGTTATCGACTGCATCGACGGTAGCGACTCCATCATCAGCACCGAGTTCGATCTGGAGATCGGCGAGAAGGAACAGCACTTTCACCTGCTCTGGCCCACGACGACGGTCGCACCCCTGGTACCCGTGTTCGACGGGCAGAAACGCGAACGCGATGCGGCTGAGGACTCCCGCTGGCAACACTCGTTGCGGGGACGCGTGATTGACGCGGTCGTGAACGTCGCGTCGCATGTCGGCCGGACGCAGATGACGCTCAAGGACGTCGCCGAGCTCACGCCGGGCGACGTCATCATGATTACCAATCCACAGCGCGGCACCGTGCACGCGCAGCGGGTGCCTGTCCTCGAAGGCCGTTTCGGCGTTCACGACGGGCGCTACGCCGTAGAAACCCGCCGCTGGCTCGACAACAAGCCGGGCGGTGATGCCAATCGCACCGCATAAGCAAAGGAAAGTACACCATGGCAAGTGATGAACAGACACCCGAATCCGGCACCGAACAGCCCGAAGGCGGCGCGCCCCAGTACTCGCCAGACGAGTTGGAAGCCGGCGCGGCAGGTAATGCCAACGCCGGTGCCGACGTAAATCTGGACCTCGTACTCGACATTCCGGTTGACGTGTCTCTGCGCGTTGGCTCGACCGACATTTCCATCCGCGATCTCGTATCGCTGGTGGAGGGTTCTGTCATCGCCCTCGATCAGGATGCCGGCGAACCGATGGACGTGCTCGTGAACGGCACGCTAATCGCGCACGGCGAGATCGTAGTCGTCGATGACCAGTACGGCGTGCGGCTGACCGACGTCGTGAGCCCGGTCGAACGCATCGAGCAGCTGAACTAAGAGAACGACTCACCATGGGATCACGCGTGTTGCAAAGGATCGTGCCACTCATCGCGATGGCGTTCACGCCACAGCAATTACTGGCGGCCGAGGCTTCCGAGAGTCTGCCGGTCACGCCCGGTATTGGCGGCGGCGACATTCTGAGCCTCGGGCTCAGCCTGCTTGTCGTCGTCGGCGTCATCATCGCGCTTGGGTGGTTCTACTCGCGTTCCCGTTTCGTCTCGGGCGGCGGCGCCGACCTGATCACGATCGTCGCGTCGCGTCCCCTCGGACCGAAGGAACGACTCATGGTGGTCGAGGTGGCTGACCAGCAGCTTCTGATAGGCATGACCTCAAGCGGTGCAAACACACTGCACGTCCTCGACAAACCCATCGAGGTCGCGGCGAAAACGCCTGCGACCGGCAGTTTTGCAGGTCGCCTGAAATCCGCCCTCCTGGAGAACAGTAAATGACTCGCGCACTCTTCATCACGGTGCTCCTGCTGTTCTCCGGGGTGGCGCATTCTCAGGCGGAACCGCTGGCGCTGGTGAACGAGGTTGCTGGCGACCAGAGCTATTCCCTGAGTCTGCAAATCCTCATCCTGATGACGCTGCTGACATTGCTGCCAGCGGCAATCCTGTCAACGAGTGCGTTTGTAAGGATCATCATTGTACTTTCCATTCTGCGCCAGGCGCTGGGTACGGCGCAGACGCCGCCGAACCAGGTGCTGCTCGGTATCGCGCTGTTCCTGACGTTCTTCGTTATGGCGCCAGTCATCGGCGAAATACACGAAAGCGCGGCATCGCCTTATATCGAGGGCGAAATCTCGGCTGGTGACGCGCTGACCAAGGGCGTCGCACCGTTGCGCAAGTTCATGCTTGCCCAGACGCGTGAAAGCGATTTGCAGCTGTTCGCATCGATCGCCGGTCGCACCGACATCACGTCGACCGATGAAGCGCCGCTATCGATCATTGTGCCGAGTTTCATGGTGAGCGAGCTGAAGACTGCGTTCCAGATCGGCTTTCTGATCTTCATTCCTTTTCTTGTCATCGACCTGATCGTGTCGAGCGTACTGATGTCGATGGGCATGATGATGTTATCGCCCATGATCATCTCATTGCCATTCAAGATCATGCTGTTTGTCATGGTCGATGGATGGGCGCTCATGCTCGGCACGCTCGCTTCGAGTTTTTATTCCTGAGGGCGCGCCATGACACCGGAAACCGTAACGACAATCGGGCAACAGGCGCTTTGGGTGACGATGTTGATCGCCGCCCCGATGCTCGTGTCCGCACTCGCCGTTGGCCTGCTGATCGGCATGATCCAGGCCGCTACCCAGATTAACGAAATGACCCTGAGTTTCATCCCGAAGCTGCTCGTGCTGGTCATCTCGATCGTCGTCGCCGGGCCCTGGATGCTCAGCGTCATCATCAATTACACGCGCCAACTGATTCAGCACATTCCATCCCTGATCTCATGACGTATGAGAGAGGCATGAACATGTATGTGAGCAATGAACGTGAATATAGAGATCGCACTGGCACCCATCATCGAGACGCTATCGATCTACATCTGGCCCTTCGTGAGGATCGGCGCCTTCCTGATGGTGATGCCGATCATTGGCGGGAGTTTCGTACCGGTGAAGGTGCGACTGCTGCTGGCCGTTGTATTGACTATAGCTATCGCCCCGATTGTCCCCCCCACGGCCACGCAGGACGTGTTGAGTGCGGCGGGTCTGGTCACGGTGATTCAGGAGATCGGG
>JAAUYD010026727.1_pt1 | contig 17653 bp, 11 predicted proteins | sample 7278101 | NCBI WGS metagenome assembly JAAUYD01 (sample SAMN14350128, study PRJNA611818) | marine sediment metagenome | isolation source: surface marine sediment (0.6m) | place: French Polynesia: Moorea | collected 2018-08 | reverse complement strand
CGGTGATCGTGGGCGACGAGATCCAGGGGATCGTGGCGAACGATCAGCTGGTGCAGCGGGGACTGGCGCGGCCTTCCTGATCCAACCGTCCCAGCCCGAGGGCGCTCCACGGGCTCTGAGGTCGGGTCTCAGCGTACGTCCTCTCGCAGCGCCGACTGTCCCAACCGTGCATGGTTGATCGCCTCGCCGAGCAGCCGGGCACCCTCCTGGGGGGCGTGGAAGCCCGTCGAGTTCTCGGCGTCGACGAAGTCGACGTACCAGCTGGCCTTCCGGTGGAAGCTCCGCGCGCGTTCGAGCTGCGCGTCGGTGGCGCCGGCCTCCTTGGCCGCGACGATGTCGTCGATCAGGTCGAGGACGGCGTCGAGAGCGGCCTTGGTCAGCTCCTCGTGCTTGCCCTGGGTGGTCTCGACCCACTCGATGAGAGCCTCCTCCGGCCGGTTGTGGCAGGTCTGGCAGGCGGCGTTCACGTCGAGCAGGGGGCTGCGCACGTGGTGGTTGCTGATCTTCTTGGCGCCCACCCGCTGGTAGGGCATGTGGCAGTCGGCGCATGACACGCCGGATGCGGCATGGACGCTCTGCGACCACAGCTCGAACTCCGGGTGCTGCACCTTGAGCATGGGTGTCCCCGTCTCGGCATGCGTCCAGTCGACGAACCCCGACTCCTCGAAGTACTCGAGCTGCTCCTCCGCCTTCAGGCCCTTGGCCCAGGGGAAGACCAGGTTCTTGTTCGGCCCGGAGAAGTAGTACTCGACGTGGCACTGGCCACACACGAACGAGCGCATCTCCTGACGCGTGGCGTTCGCGAGGTCGTAGTCCGGCTCGCCCTGCGAGGCCTTCCAGGCCTTCACGCCCTCCATGAAGGAGGGTCGGGTGATGCGCAGCGCCATCGTCTCCGGCTCGTGGCAGTCGATGCAGGTGACGGGGAACTCGACGTGCTTCAGGGCCTCCTGGTAGGGCTTCTGGTTGATCATGTCGAAGCCCTTGTAGAGGTCGCCCTCGCCGAGCTTCATCATCGCCACGTAGGAGCTGGCGTGGCACTGCATGCAGGTGCCGGGCTGCTGGACCACGCGCTGACGCCCGGTGAAGGTCTGGTCCTCGAGGGCGTAGGCATGGCCCCGAGCCTGGCGATAGTCGACGGCGAAGGCGTAGCCGGCCCAGAGCCGCTTCAGCTGGGGGATCAGCTCGAGCTTGCTGCGGCTCACGACGGTGCGCGGGTCGTCTTCGGTGGGCTCGCGGGGGAGGGCCTCGCTGCCGCCGTACGCGGTCCTCTCCATGTCGACGGTGCTGGCATAGCCCTCGTAGTGGAGCGGGAAGTTCTGTCCCCAGACGGCGGGGTCGGTCGTCTCGTCGTCGATGTCCACGACCCGGAAGTGTGTGAGGCTCGACTCGGCCTTGCGCTCCGAGATGTTGAGCAGGAGCGCGAGCACGCCGAACGCGACGATGGCCACCGCGAACAGGATGGCGACCAGGCCCGTCGTCGTCGCGCCTCGCTTCAGGTCGTGGATGGACATGGGGACACCTCGTCTCTCGTTCAAGGTCCGTGGCCGACCGACGCGTGGCATCGGATGCACTCGAGGCGCTCCGATCCAGACGCGACGGTCGCGATCGTGTGGACGATCGGTGAGTGGCACTCGCGGCAGGCCGACTCGGCGATCCCGCGGTTGTACGAAGTGATCACGATGTGCTCGGGAAACCGACCGCTCGTGAAGGCCCAGGAGTGGGCGAGACCGTTCACTCCTTTGGACCAGTACTTCGCCACGACGTTGTGCGGGGCCGCGTGGCAGTCGTTGCACACCGCGACCGACGCGTGGCTCGAGTTGAGCCACGCGTCGTAGTTCTCCTGCATGACGTGGCAGTTGATGCAGGCGTCCGGATCGTCGGTGAGGTAGGACGCGCCGTCGGCGTAGGCGAAGGTGAAGGCCCCGAGGCCGAGCAGCCCCCCGAGACTGACGGCGACCGCCACGAGAAGGGTCGTCGATCCCTGAGATCCGGCCACGCCTCACTCTAGAGCAGCCCGAGACGGCGAATCAACCAGGTGGAGACGGGTGTGCTCGAGAGTGCGCGATCAGGCCGCCCCGTCCACCCCGAGTCGACGCCGCTGGCACGGGGGCATACAGTCGCTCCCGAGCCGTCGGCCCGAGGCGGCCCGAACACGAGAAGCCACGGGAGAGTCGAAGCATGTCCGAAGACGAAGGCGCCATCAGCGTCGAAGAGCGCGGCCACCTGCTCCTGATCGGGCTGGATCGGCCGGCGAAGTACAACGGCTACACGCCGACGATGGCGCGGGAGCTGGTCGCAGCGGTGACGCGCCTCGACGAGGACGACGCCCTGCGATGCGGCGTGATCTTCGGACACGGCAAGCACTTCACGGCGGGCCTCGACCTGCCGAAGTGGACGGGGCGCATGGCGGAAGCCGAAGAGGGCGGGCGGAGCGACGCGGTCGACCCCATCGGTTTCGGGCGCGCCTGCCGGAAGCCGATCGTGACGGCCGTCCACGGCATCACCTTCACCCTCGGCATCGAGCTGGCTCTGGCCGGAGACATCGTGATCGCCGCGGACGACTGCCGCTTCTCCCAGCTCGAGCCCAAGCGCGCTATCCATGCCACGGGCGGGGCCACGATCCGCTTCGTCGAGCGCGGCGGCTGGGGCAACGCGATGTACCACCTGCTGACCGCAGACGAGTTCGACGCGGCCGAGGCGCACCGCATCGGGCTGGTGCAGGAGGTCGTGCCGGCGGGCACCCAGCTCGACCGCGCCATCGAGATCGCCGAGCAGATCTCGGCCCTGGCGCCGCTTGCCGTCCAGGAGACCAAGGCATCGTCCCGGCGCTTCGTCGTCGAGGGCTTCGATGCCTGCGTCGCGGCGCTCGGGCCGACGCAGAGGCGGCTGATGGCGAGCGAGGACGCGAAGGAGGGCGTGCAGTCCTTCATCGAGCGTCGCACGGCCGTCTTCAAGGGCCGGTAGCCTAGGGAGTGGGCGGGCCGCCGCCGGCGCCCCGGCTGCGAGGCGGGATGGCAGCGCGGCAGTCCTCGGAGAGCTCGGCCTCGTGCGGTCGCAGGCAGCGCATCATGCCGCCCTCCCCGGGCGTAAGCTCGGGGCAGAAGCGGGCCAGCTCGGCGGCGCAGGCCTGGCGCACGCGCTTTCCGACGCTGCGCGCCTGCTCGCTGCGCTGCGCGATCTGCGCGCGGCAGTCCTCGGTCAGCTCGTCTTTGTGCTCGGCCAGGCAGCGTCGCACGGCGCCGCGCTGTCCGCGCACGTCGGAGCACAGGCGCATCACGTCGGCGTGGCATGCGCCTCCGCCAGCCCCTGCGCCGCGCGACGGCGGCTGGCCCTGCGCCGCGGCGCCCCACGGCGTGAGAACGAGTGCAAGTGCGAAGCAGGCGGCGATGCGGGCTCCAGGCATGGTTTCCTCCGACTCGGGGAGTCGCCCAGTGCACAAAGGGTAGCGCTCGCGAGCAGGCGAACTTCGACTCGACCGAAGCTACTCCAGGTAGCGCGCTTCGATCGCCTCGAGGAGCTCACGCCGCAGAGCTTCCGTCGGAGCCGCTTCCTCCGCGCTCGCCTCGATCGATCGGCACGCCGCCGCCAGCCGAACGTCCTGCACGACCCGTTCCAGCCAGCGGGAGAAGTCGCCGTGCGACAGGTGGTGCTCGACCACGTCGGCAGAGCAGACCAGCAGCTCGCGGTGGAAGTCGGAGAGGTTGGCCGCGACGGCGCCCGTGAGGGCGATGGGATTGCGGAAGTAGAAGCGTCGCGGCTCCGGCAGCTGCGAGCTCGCATACTTGTGCCAGTGCCGGACGTGCCGGGACCAGCGGGCGCCGAGGTTCAGCACGCGGAATTCCGGCCGCGGGCCCAGACGCACCAGCACCGCCTGGCCGAGCTCCAGCGCGCGGATCGCCGACTGCGAGCCCAGGGCGGCGGGCTGGACCAGGCCTTCCAGGTACTCGAGAGAGGCCGCCTCCAGGCCCTTCTCGGCGGAGACCGCCAGCAGGAAGTCGAAGCCCGAGCCGGCCGCGCCGCACAGCTCCTCCGGCCGATAGGTCACCAGGCAGAAGCCCTTGTCCTCGGGGTCGAAGTGCTCGCAGGCCAGACTCCCCTCGCGGAGAGGCACGTGCGCCTCGTCGATGAAGACCCAGTGGGGGACGCCCGCGGTGCGGCGTTGCTCATGAAGCGCCTGCAGCGCCGCGACGAGATAGGGCTCGCGCTCGTCCGCCGGCATGAGAGAGAGATCGACGACGAGGCTTCCGAGACGGTGCCGGATCAATCGAGGCAGCTCCTCGGGAAGTGGAAGCCCGCTACGGGTCCCGACCGAGACGACCCCGCGCAGGCGAGCGAGCGGCACGTGGTCTCCCTCGGGGTCGAAGATGCAGACGGAGTAGCCGAGCTCGATCAGGCGTTCGGCGAGGAGCCCGGCGGCATAGGACTTGCCCGCGCCAGTGCCGCCCGTCACGAGCACGCTCACCTGGGAGGCGGGAAGCCGAACGCTCTCGCCGTCGGGGGATCGTCCCAGCTCGACCTGCCAGCGCTTCGGCTCGACGAGGAGCTCGTCCCTCAAGAGCGGCCCGCGCAGCAGCTGCTCGACGCCGCGGCCGTTGCGCTCGGTGAGCACGACGTCGGCGTGCTGCTTCAGGTTCGCCAGTGCGTTGCCGACCGCGACCCCCAGCTCGCACTGCTCCAGGAGGGAGAGGTCGTTCTCTGCGTCGCCGATGCCGATCGTGCTGTGGTGGGAGATGCCGAGCTCGCCGAGCGCCTCGAAGAGCCCCGTCCCCTTCGAGATTCCGGCCGGCAGCACCATCAGCGCGCCGCGGTTGCGGACCAGTTGGCAGTCCGATCCGATCCGGCGAAGCTCTCGGAAGACGCGGAGCTCGTGCTCCGCATCGCAGTCGAGCAGCACCTGTCCGCGGCGGAAGGTCACCCCCTGGGCGACCAGAGGCTCGTCGAGCTCGAAGGGCACGGGCCCGGTCAGCGCCCGGGAGACGCCATCCCGGTGGAGCACCGCCCCGTTCTCGGCCACGACCACGTCGAACCAGTCCGCGAAGTCCGGGAAGACCCGCCGCAGCTCGGCGACGATGCGCCCCGTGACCAACACGAGCTTGCGGCCGCTCGAGCGAACTTCGCCCAGGGCCTCCAGAAGCCCCCCTGACGGACGGTCGCCCTCGGTCAGGGTGCCGTCGTAGTCGATGGCGACGGCGCGGAAGTACTCGGACATCGTCGGTCTCCTGCACCACGAGCCCGGCTGTGGGCAAGAGGGCAGCTCCGTCGTCGGCTCCCGTGAGACTAGTCGAACCTGGAGGGCCCGCCGCGGACTGGCTGTGGCGCGACGGGCGGCGGCGGACCCGCTGCGCGGCCCATCTCCTGCTCCGTCACCCGTTCGGCTAGCCTGTCGGTTCCCGAAGCGGAGAGGTGGCCGAGCGGTTGAAGGCAGCGGTCTTGAAAACCGCCAGGGCGAGAGCCCTCGTGGGTTCGAATCCCACCCTCTCCGCCACTCCCCCTTTGCCTCCCCACTCGCGCCGAGGATCTCGTGTCGACCCCCGTCCCCCCCACCGACGCTGCGGACGTCGCGCGCTGGCATCAGGAGCTCTCCAACTGGGAGCGCTTCGGCCCGGACGACGCCCTCGGCACGCTCAACTGGATCACGCCCGAGAAGCGCGTCGCCGCCGCCGCGCTCGTGCGCAGCGGGCGCACCGTGGGCTGCGCGCGAGCCCTCGACACCGAGCCCTCCGCCGACAACTTCCGGCCGGTGCTGCACCACATGGTGGGGACGGCGACCGAAGGCTACGGCGGAGACTGGTTCGGCATCGCACCCCACGGCTACGCCATCTCCCACATCGACGCGCTCTGCCACATCTTCCACGAGGGCAAGGTCTACGGCGGCCACCCCGCCGACAAGGTGACGGCCCACGGAGCCCTTGTCCTCGGCATCGACGCGCTGCGCGAGGGGGTCGTCTCGCGTGGCGTGCTGCTCGACATGGCCCGGGAGGCCGGTGCGCCCTTCCTCGAGGCCGGCCACGCCCTGCTGCCCGAGGACCTCGAGCGCGCCGAGAAGAAGGCGGGCGTGCGCGTCGAGTCCGGCGACATCCTGCTGGTGCGAACCGGGCGCTGGGCCCAGCGGGAACGCGACGGTGCCTGGGATCCCCACGAGAAGCTCGCGGGCCTCCACGCCCGCTGCCTGCCCTGGCTGCACGATCGCGGCGTCGCCGCGCTCGGCTGCGACGGCGTCTCCGACGTCACCCCCTCCCAGGTCGATGGCGTGCGGCTCCCGATCCACAGCGTCGCGATCGTGGCGATGGGGCTCCACCTGCTCGACAACCTCGACCTCGAGAAGCTCGGCCGGGCCTGCGAAGAGGAGGGCCGCCACGAGTTCCTGCTCACCCTGGCGCCGCTCGTGCTCGAGCGCGGCACGGGCTGCCCGCTGAATCCGGTGGCCCTCTTCTAGGTCGCCGGCCGGCCAGCGCGATCGAGCGGACTCGCGGTAGCATGCGAGTCGTGACCTCTCCCCCGACTAGCAGCAGCGACCCGTTCGAGGGGCGTCTTCCCATCGGACGCTTCTACCTGCTATGCCTCGCCACACTCGGACTGTGGGTCCCGATCTGGGTCCGCCGTCGCGCGCAGGCGGATGGTGAAGGCCGAGAGGACCCGGCACGCCTCTGGCTGTGGCCAATCGCCTCTCTCTTCACTCCCCTCGCGATGGTCCTGCTCTTCGAGTTCGCGCGAAGCGACCGCGAGGCACTTCGTCAGCATGGCTCGAGCGCCATCAACCCCTGGGGTCCGGCCCTGCTCCACGGGGCGGTCTTGCTCCTCCTTCTCTTTGCCCCGGAACCCACGCTCTGGCTCCCCGTATGGCTCCTCTTCCCGCTTCCCTTCGTCTGGGTGCAGCACCAGCGGAACCGGAGGATCGCGCTGGCCGGCGAGGGCGACGGCCCTGTCGGGGGCCGGACCCGTCTGCAGTGGGCCACGGTCGCCTGCGGGCTCCCCCTGGCGGCGGCGCTCGCCTGGTGGATCGACGGGGACACGCTGATGGTGATGGCAAGCCCTGCGGAGCGCGTCGGAGCCCTGCTGACGGGTGCAGCCGGTCTCTACACGGTCGAGGCGCCGCGAGATGGCTGGCGCGTCGTGAAGTCGGGAACCTTCGGGGACGACGACTCGGACATCGAGATCGTGGCGCCGTCCGGCGACAGCTGGGCCGTGGGCTACGTCGTCTCCGGCCCCGATGAGACCCTCGACTCCCGGGTCTCCGTTCGTCGCTCAGCGATCCGAGCCGAGGCGACGCTCGGGAACTACAAGGAGAGCCGCCACTTCCTCCCGGAGTCGGACTTCATCCCGATGTCGCTCGCACTGTACGAGCAGGAAGCGCTGGGCGTGCGGCGGGCCTATGCCGTGCTCACCGTCGAGCTCGACGAAGCGCTGATCGAGATCGTCGGCTTCACGCCGGCCCCCGGAGAGCAGCTCGGGCCGCTCGTCGAGCTGCTCGAGAGCCTGCGGCTCTCCGAGGGGGCGGCGCCGTGAGGTGGCTGCTCGTCTTCCTCCTCGCGTCCTTCAGCGCGGCCGCCGGGGCCGAGGCGCTGCCCGAGTGGCTCCGCTTCGCACCGAACCTCGCACAACCGTTGGAAGCGGCGAAGGCCGTCGAGATCAGCGAGGAGCGAGTCGAGGCTCTCGAGTCCGAAGGCCACGCATTCGTCGAGGCCCTGCGGAGCTCCTCGATGAACTTCGGAGTCGGCGGTCGACTGGTCGAGCGCGTGACGGTCGCCCGACGGCTCATGACGAAAGAGGGGGTACACGCCGCGGGAACTCTGCGTGCCTCGATCCGTTCGGACTTGACCCGGGTGCTCGTCGAGTCCGCCTACGTGCTGGCGCCGGATGGCCGACGGACGGCCTTTCGTCCCGAGACGATCCAGATCGTCCAGAGTCCCGATCCAGACGTCTTCAGCGACGTCCACGACCTGGCATTTCCCTTCTCCGGCCTGGCTCCCGGGTCGACCGTCGTCCTGGTGCTGGTGAAGACGGTCGAGCTCGAAGAGTGGCCCCTCCCGTGGTCGCAGCTTCACTACCCCCAACGCGGAGCGCCCGTCGAGCAGTTCCGGGTGGACGTGTCGTGGGCAGCGGGGGAGACGCCCATCGCTCTGGTGGCCAACGACCCGCAGATGGAGTGCCGGCAACCCACGCCCCGCTCGCACCAGTGTCGTCGGAGCCTCGTCCCCGCTCTCGCGAGCGACCCCGAGGTGGACTGGCTCGACGTCGTTCCCCACGTGGCCATCGCCCAGGAGACGCGCTGGAAGGATCTCGCGCGTCGGGAGTGGGAGCTGGTCACGGGTGCGCAGGACCCGTCGGAGCTGGTCCCGACCGTCCGCCAGATCGTCGATGGTGCGCGAGGAGAGCGCGCTCTGAGGCGCTTGTATCGATTCGTCTCCGACGAGATCCGCTACGTGGCCTTCGCCCATGGGACCTCCGCGGTGGTTCCCCATCCGCCCGGCGTGACTCTGGAGCGGCGCTTCGGAGACTGCAAGGACAAGGTCGCGCTGTTCGTCGCTCTCGCGCGCGCAGCGGGCTTCGAAGCGGCGCCCGTCCTCGTTGCGACGAACCGCTACGAGCTCGGCGAGCTGCTGCTGCCGAGCTGGACGTACTTCAATCACATGGTCGCGTGTGTCGAACGCGGCGGGCGCGTCTGCCTCGAGTTCACGGATCCCTCCCTCTCCTTCGGCTCCCTGCCGATCGGTCTGGAAGGGGCCGTCTCCCTGGATCTCGCGGCCGAAGCGCCGTCGCCAGCGACGCTTCCGGCGCGCGCCCACGGCTGGTCTCTCGAGGTGAAGACGGAGAACATCCTGCGATGCGACGGCGGCGTCGACGAGAAGAGTACGCGCCGCTTCGCGCGTGGCGGGGCTGCTCTCTATCGCTCGGCACTGCGGTCGATGAGCCGAGAGGCTCGCGACGCCTGGCTTCGCGAGAACTACCAGGATGTCATGGGGGACCGCGGGAGCGACCTTCGCGTCGCCGTTGAAGGCGTCTCGACTCCGACGAAGACCCTGGACATCGTCTCCCAGGCCTCCTACGCGCCGTTCCACCCACTGGAGCAGCAGACCGAGTTCTACGACTACGACTTCTGGCTCCGTGACATGGGCTTGAGCATGCGGACCCAGAACCAGCGACAGCCCCTCCGGAGCGTCGGCCTGCGCGTTGCGAGCACCGGTGAGTTCCGGCTGTGCGGAACCCGGAGCTTCTCGTTTCTCGGCCCGGAGCTCGACTTCGAGAGCCGCTTCGGCTCCCTGCGCCGCCAGTACGAGCGCGTGCACTCGGGCCTCGTGAAGGTACGTACCGTGCTCGAGATTCCGCGGCAGGTCGTTCGTCCCGAGGACCTGAGCCGCTACAACCGCTTCATCGAACAGGTCGTCGGTCAGTCGAACGTCGTGATCGGCTACGACGCGGCAGGAGCTCCCCAGTGAGCGACGTTCCTCACCCGCCCTTCGCAGCGGCTCCCGTCGAGGTGGCCGGCGTGGAAGCCCGCGCCACGGACCTGATCCTGCGGCCCGATCGCTTCGCACGTCACTTCGTCCCCACGCTCTCCCGGGGCGCCGTCGTCGCAGCCGTCCTGCTGGTGGGATTCGTGGGCACGGCGGACCAGATCGACCTGCGGATGATGGGACTGGGATCCTCGCTGCAGGGCGGGGCCGAGAGTCTGGCCACGAGCTGGCCCCACTACCTGGGAGCGGTCGGGTTCGGCGCGCCGATCGCCGGGCTGATGCAGTACTGGCTCGGTGGAGCGTGGTACGCACTTCGGCTCCGTTTCTGCGGAGCGCGCGGGGCGAGCGGGCAGAATGCTCGGCGCTGGAACATCGTGACGGGGGCGGTCGCGTCCATCGCCTCCGTAACGTGGCTGGCGCTTGGCATGATCCGCTACGAGACGCCCGGAGCGTACGCTCAGACGGACGATCTCGCGAATCTCATACCACTGGGGGTCGTGCTCTGGTCGGTCTGGCTCTCCTACCGTGGTGCCCACGCGCTGTTCGACATCGGACGTTGGTCTTCCCGCTTCTGGTTCCTGGCCGTCCCCTTCCTCTTCTACTCCGCCATCATGGTCGGCGCCATGGCAAGCCTCTGAGGACGGCCTTTGGCAGGCCGCCGCAACCAGCTCGGGCTCTTCGAGGATCCGGACGCGCCGCCCGTCGAGGCCGCGCCCGTCTCCGACCGGGTCCGCGAGCGGGCCGAGGCCCTGCCCTCCGGGCTCTACCTCGGCACGTCCTCGTGGTCGTTCCCGGGCTGGACGGGGATCGTGTGGGGCGGCGAGGGCATGCCGGACACGAAGCTCCTGGCCCACGAGGGCCTGCGCGCATACGCCCACCACCCGCTGCTGAACGCCGTGGGCCTCGACCGCACGTTCTACGGCCCCATCGCGACGGCGGACTTCGAGCGCTACGCCGAGCAGGTGCCGAGGAGCTTCCGCTTCCTGGTGAAGGCGGACGGGGCGCTCACGAAGCCCGGCTCCGAACGCTTCCTCGACGTGCAGCACGCGACGCATCGCGTGATCACGCCCGCGCGTCAGGGGCTCGGCGAGCGTCTGGGCCCGGTGCTCTTCCAGTTTCCGCCCGCCTCGGCCGAGGCGCTCGGCGGCCGGGACGCCTTCCTCGAACGGCTGGGTCACTTCCTCTCCGCCCTGCCGCGTGGCCCGCTGTACAGCGTCGAGCTGCGCACGCCGAGCCTGATCCACGGCGAGAGCGATGCCGTGATCGAGGCGAGCGGCGCCGTGCCCTGCTTCAACCTCCATCCGGATGCGCCGCCGCTCGCGCGGCGCCTCGAGAACCGCCGCGGCGCCCTGCCGCCGACGGTGGTGATCCGCTGGATGCTGCGGCGCGGCTTCCGCTACGCGGAGGCGCGGGATCGCTACGCGCCCTTCGACCGCCTGGTGGACGAGGACCCGGAGAGCCGCGCGGCCGTGGCCGAGCTCTGCCTGCGCGCCGCCGACGCTGGCCGGCCCGTGTACGTGATCGCCAACAACAAGGCGGAGGGCTCGGCGCCACTCACCCTCTCCGCCCTTGCTGAGGAGATCGAGCGCAGGCGTCGCTAGTGGCGGTGCGTGAGCCGCGAGCCGCTCTTCGCGTCGTGCGCCGGGAGCAGGATCGTCTCGAACTCCGCGAGCTGGCGCTCCAGGAGCGCGACGGTCTCCCGCGCTGCCTCCACGTCCTCGACGATGCCGGCGATCGCATCGTCGTCCTCGAGGCGGGCGAGGTCGAAGACGGCGTCGCCGGCGAAGAGGTAGTGCCTCGCTCCCTCGCGGTAGATCACCGACTGGTGCCCCGCGGTGTGCCCGGGCGTGGGAACGACGCGGACGGCGCCATCGCGCGTGACCGCCGTGCTCGAAGGGAAGGCGCCGATCCCTTCGCCTTCGTGATCGACGAGGGTCGGCTCCACGCCCTCCGGGATGCGGCACAGCAACGCGCCCCGGTGCCCCGCCCAGTCGCGCCGTGAGATCAGGAACTCCGAGCTCGCGACGTGGCGCATCCCGCCCATGTGGTCGGAGTGGAGGTGCGAGGGCACCACCCAGCGCACCTGCTCGGGCTCGAGCCCCACCGCGCGGAGCTGATGATCGAGCTCGTCCTCGCGCGCCACCGAGAAGCGCAGCTGGTTCTCGTAGAACCACTCGGTGGCCGCGTCGCAGCGGAAGTAGCCCGCCTCGTGGACGCGCGACGTCTCGCCCGTGTCGATCAGCACGACGCCCTCGGGATGCTCGATGGCGTAGAAGTGGATCGGCATCCACTCCGTCCAGTCGCCGTCGGTCACGATCGAGAGCACCCGCAGCGCCGCCGGCCCGCGCAGCTCTCGGAAGCGCTCCTTCACCGAGACCCAGCCCGTCTGGAGCACGTGGATCCGCGTGCCCTCGGGCGTCGTCCACAACCGCGGCGCCGGGTTGAGCGGGGAGGGCCCCGGCCCGCTGGCGCAGGCGGTGGCCAGCGCGAGAAGGAGAAGGAAGGGGACAGCCCGCCGCATGGAGGGTGGATAGCCCGTCCTGCCAGTCTGCCGGTCTGCCAGTCTGCCGGTCTGTCCGGAGGCCTGCCCGGAGGCGCTCCGCGGCCGCCCTCCACCGCAGGCCCCCCTGGGCGATTCTCGCTAGGATCCGTGGTCCTCGCGGAGAGGTGGCCGAGTGGCTGAAGGCGCGCCCCTGCTAAGGGTGTATAGGGTAACCCCCTATCGAGGGTTCGAATCCCTCCCTCTCCGCCAGACTGCTTCACGGGGCCTCGAAGGCCCCGTTTTCACGAGGGATTTCAGATCGGCTCCCGACCCGCCCCGGATTCGGCGCGGTGGGCCGGGACCTCGGAGAGATGGCCGAGCGGTTTAAGGCGCACGCTTGGAAAGCGTGTGTAGGGCAACCTACCGTGGGTTCGAATCCCACTCTCTCCGCCACCCTTCGTGAACTGCGGCCCCGCCCTCCGGCTGCTGGCAGCAGACGCGATGCGCGTGCCTGCGGAGGCCAGGTCAGTCGGCGGGAAGAACCGTCCAGTGGAGCCGGCTCGAGTCTCCGTTGTAGCGGCAGAGCTCCAACGCGAAGGCCAGGTCATGGCCTTGGGAGGCGGCGACCGCTTCGACGTTTCCGGAACTGCAGTCGTCGAAGGGGGCCCTCCAGAGCTCCTGGTAGGTCTCCGTGTCGAAGAGCACGAAGTCTTGCGAGCTGCTCGCCACCAATCGTGTTCCGTCCCGAGTGAAGTCGCCGCCGAAGTGGAGGGGGCCGGTGGTCCAGCTTCCCTTCAGCACGTCGAGATCGAGGCGATCCAGATCGGCAACGGCATAGCTCGCCACGTTCCAGGCGCTCACGGCGATGTGCTCCCCGTCCGGGCTGATGGTCAGGTGCCAGGCATCGGACGAGAACGTGCGAAGCTGGATCGAGCTCGGGCCGGTCAACGGGTCGAAGGCGAGTCGCTCCAGAGAGCGTCCGGCGCCGGGGCGACTCGGGCCGAGGATCCACACCTCCGGGTAGGCCGGGTCCGCCAGACACAGGCTTCCGTCGACGTCGTAGGATCCCGTCGGCTGCAGGGCGCCGGGCTCGAGCCAGCGCAGGCGCAGAACGGTGTCGGGGTCCTCGGAGACGACGAAGAGGCGGCCACTCGGATCCGCGCTCAGAGAGAGGGGTCTGCCGGGCCAGGGCAGGGTCTCGACATGGCCCGTCCCGAGGTCGATCGCAGCGATCGTGCCTGCATCGGGTAGAGCCGCGAAGAGTCGCCCGCTCGTGGCATCCAGCTCCAGGTCACCAGGCGCGTCGCTCAAGGCGAAACGGTCCGCTGCCTGCCCCTCGGTGACGCGCCAGGCCGTCACGCTCTTTGCCTTCTCTTCACCGATCAACACCCAGCCGTTGCAGAGAGGCACGATGTCGCTCACGACGGGAAGGTCGAGGAAGCCCTCCGAAGCGATCGGCAACAGCTGGTCCGTGCAGTTCGTGCCGCTGTCGATGCCGGCCCAGATCACGCGAAGGTCGCAGACACCCCCGAGGCCGTGCTCCGCCAGCTGGCAGGCAGCATCGTCCGGATAGGCGTCGAGGACGAGGCCCGTCGTGCTGTCGGCGGCGTCGTAGCCGGGGTTCCAGACGCTCGGGGCTCCATCTCGGTCGGGGTCCACGGAGGCCGCCGGATCGAGGGGGAACGCGTCGGCCGCGTTGGGAATCCCGTCCCCATCTCCGTCGGGAACGGCGAAGACCGGAACGAAGGCGGGAGCCCCTCCTCGCTCGAGAACGGCGTAGGCCTGGTCGTCGAAGGCATGGAGGCCCAGCGGTTCTCCGTCCAGGATCGAAGTCGCTTCCAGGCGGAGCGCCGCATCTCGCTGTTCGAGCCGCGCACCCTGCGGGTCTGCGTGCAGGCTCAGCAGGGTCCCGTCGTCGAGCCAGCCCGTTCCGAATACCGGAGAGCCGAGATCTCCCACCGGAGCCAGATCCGTCGGGTCGACCACCTCGCCGCCGCCGGCGACGAGGAACTGCTCGTCCGGGCTCAAGGCGAGCGTGCCCGTAGCGAGCTGGAATCGCGCCGCGGAGATGACGTCGTTCCCAGCCAGTCCCGTCAGCGGATCGACCTCCAGCGAGCCGAGGATCGTGGAGGAGATGGTCGACGACAAGTAGTAGAAGACCCGTCCGTGGACCGGGCTGTAGGCGAAGGCGGTCGACGATGCGAGATCGTCGACGAGGTCGATACTCTGGCCTGCGCCGTCCAGGATGTGGACGTCCCCGCGCGAGGGAATGTCCTCGCTCACGACGACGAACGCCCCGAACTCACCGAAGCCGGCAGCGGCGCGCGGAAGCGCAGCGAAGGGGACGGCGGCGGGGTAGCGCGGGCTCGGGTCGAGCTGTCGGACGAGGCCGGTGTCGAGTCCGAGGTAGAGCCGGTCGTGGGCCTCCGAGTACCCGATCCTCACCACGTCCTCCCCCACCGGAATGGGCTCGAGGTAGGCTGCGGCCGGGAGGGACCAACGGAAGACCCGTTCATGAGCGAGGCTCAGCATGTGGAGAGTCCCATGGGCGTCCATGAGCATCTGGTCGGGCACGTAGGCCGCCGGGACTGCCGTTGCCGGGTCGCAGGTGGTCGGATCGTCGGGCAAGCCGTGGCTCGCCAGCTGACAGCTCGGATCGAAGGGGAAGGCATCCAGAACGAGCCCGGTCGTGCTGTCGGCGGCGCTCATTCCGGGATTCCAGGCATCGGGCGCGCCGTCGCCATCGGTGTCGACGGATGCCGCGGGGTCCAGGGGAAGGTCGTCCGTCTCATTCGGGACGCCGTCCCCGTCTCCGTCGGAGGTCGGGGTGTAGACGTGGAACGCGGGCTTGCCGTTCGACAGCGTGACCACGGTGAGTCCGCCCGGCCAGTGGAGCAGCCGAAGCGGAGCTCCCGGGAAGGTACGGATCACGTGCAGGGTCAAGTCGGCGCCGCGCTGCTCGAGGCGAGTCGCACCGCCGTCGGGCTGCAGGGTCACGAGACTTCCGTCGTCGAGCCAGGCCGCGTCGGAGACCGGGCCATCGAGCTCGTCGAGGAGCACGAGGGAGGTCGCATCGATGATGGCGCCTGACGCGGCGGCGATTCGTCCTCCGGTCGGCTCGACGCGCAGGAAGTCGCCGAGCGGGGTCCGATCTTCGTACGGCGTCGACCGTCCGGGCCCGAAGCTCCCGGTCGCCGGGTCCAAGGTCAGGTACGCGATCGACTCGCGTCGGTAGTCCATCCAATAGAGGACGGACGCAGCGCTGCCGTAGACGAAGGCCGTGTCGTCGCGACGAACCGAAGCGTTACCGACCGGCTCGCCGGTCGCCGCGAAGGTCACGGCTTCGCGATCGGGAACTCCGATGAGCCAGGGCTCGGCGGCGGCGATGGCGCGGATGTCGTCGGTTGCGGCGGTGAAGGTCTGCACCGGGGGGTGCAGCACGGCGGGATCCAGCGTCGCCAGCTCGCGCCCACGTTGACTCAGGTAGACCGCCCCCGAGTCGCCCACGCTGAAGTGCTCGGTCGGTTCGCCGAGCGGGATCGGCTCGAGCGAGGTTCCGAGCGCGGGGGACCAGCGTCGCAGCAGCGAGCGGGCACGATCCAGCAGGAACACCGTGCCGTCCGGGCCGGCGTGGATCTCGTCCGGCAGGTACGACGGCGTCGCGGCTTCGATGTCGCAGATCCCGGGATCGCCGGGGAGTCCTTGAGACGCGAGCTGGCATCCCGCATCCGTCGGAAAGGCGTCGATCGTCAAGCCGAGGGTGCTGTCGGCCGCAGTTCTTCCGGGGTTCCAGACGTCGGGCCAGCCGTCGCGGTCGGTGTCGGTCGAGGCGGCCGGGTCCAGCGGGAACGCATCGAAGTCGTACGCAACTCCGTCACCGTCGCCGTCGGTGCCGATCGGAACGACCAGGAGCTCCGTACCGGTCGTCACGGAGGCCACGACGACGCGAGAGGAATCCACGACGACGACGTCGTCGGCGACGCCCGGAAGCTCTGCGAGATCGAGCCTGCGTCCCGAGGCATCCCAGCGCTCGAAGCGTGTCGTGCGGAGCGCGTGGTCCTTTTCCAGGGTCGCCAGGGTTCCGTCGGGAAGCCACGTCAGGCCATCCGCTGGCGACGAGATCGCGCCCAGGTACCCGAAGCCCGGGACCGAGTGGATCTGGCCTTCGTGATCGAGGAACGCCGACGCGCCCAGGCCGTGGATCGGTCCGTACGTGGGTGTGCGCGGGTAGCCCGTGAAGGTTCCCGTGGCGGGATCGATCGCGATCCAGGCCGAACCCTGGAACACACGCAGGTGGGTGGGGTCGAACGGAGGGGTCGAGCCGATGACCGGCTGCCCCGTGTCGAGAAGCGTCCCGTCCGGTCCCAAGACGGCGCCTCCCGTCGCCTCCTCGAAGAAGTAGAGGTAGCTGCCCACGGCCTCGAACGGGTCACCCGGGGCCAGGGTTCCTCCCATCCGATCGGCCGTCCACAGGAGCTCGATCTGCTCCGGGTGGTCGGCTCCCGCGTCCAGGCTCTGGATCTCGGTCGTGGTGTGGGTGTAGATCCTGTCCAGCGCCGCCGAGTACGTCATGTCGTGCGTATCCCTACGCACGCGGATCGAGTCGACGTAGGACTGCAGGTCCGGAGACCAACGGAAGATGCGCCCGCGTTCCCTGTCGAGCAGATGGAGGATCCCGCGCGAGTCCACGAAGCGCGCATCCGGATCGACGACGTTCGGCACCTCCTTGGCGTAGTCGCACCGCGTCGGATCCGAGGCGAGAGCATCCTCCGGTTGCTGGCAAGCCGTATCCAAGGGGAAGGCATCGAGCGTGAGGCCCGTCGCACTCTGCTCGGGGCCGCTTCCGGGGTTCCACGCGTCCGGGGCGCCGTCGTGGTCCGTATCGACGGAGGCCGCGCCGTCGAGGGGGAGCTCGTCGAGGCCGTAGGGGATGCCGTCTCCGTCGCCGTCGTTGCCGGGCGCGTAGCGGAATTGCGCAAAGACGCCGGGAGCCCACTCCGTTCGCGTCACGACCGTGATTCCGAGAGCATCCCGATGGATTCGGATCGGCTCGCCAGGGAAGAACGCCTCGTCCACGGTCTCGAAGTCGACCGGATCCGAGAGAACGAGCACGGTCCCCCACGGATCCGTCGAGTGGACCAGCGACACCAGCTGCCCCGTGTCGGTCCATGCCTGGTCCCAGGCCCAGAAGTTCAGCTGGTCGATCTGCGCGGCGTCCGCCGAGCGATAGAGGAACCGACCGCTCACGGAATGGACGGCTCCGTCGGGAGATGGACGAACCGCCAGGGGATAGTAGAAGGAGGACGAGTTCCTCGGATAGCTCCCGGTAGCGCCTAGTTGGCCGGTCGCCCGATCGAGCGCGGCCCAGTGCACGTCATCCGGCCCGAGCCAGTAGATCCGACCTTCGGCCTCGGACCAACTGAGGAGAACCGGAGGCTCGTCGACCACGCGGTCCGAGAGAGCCACGGCGCTCGCGTCCCGCACACGAAGCTTTGGCGGCTGGCCGTGCTCACGGACTGCGGCGACGACGAGGGAGCCGACTGGAAGGATGGCTTCGACGGCCCCCGTCTCGACCACGAAGGGCGAGAGGGTTCCGAGCTGCGGATCGATCTCGAAGACCGTCCCGCTATTGGTGCTGACGAGGGCCCGTCCCACGTCGTCCCAGAACGCGACGTCCGACGCATGGCTCGGCAGCTCGATCGGGGCGATCCATCGG
>JAAUYD010174241.1_pt1 | contig 17660 bp, 8 predicted proteins | sample 7278101 | NCBI WGS metagenome assembly JAAUYD01 (sample SAMN14350128, study PRJNA611818) | marine sediment metagenome | isolation source: surface marine sediment (0.6m) | place: French Polynesia: Moorea | collected 2018-08 | reverse complement strand
CGTCGCCGTGGGGATTGTGGTTTACCCGGCCGGGTTATGGCTGCTGCGTGTCTTTGGTCAGGAGGAATTGGCTATTTTGCGCAGTATTGTGCCGCAAAAAATCGCCGAACGCATCGGGTTCTAGACAAGCTCAAGACTTGTTGTGCGGATATTTTTCGTAAAACTTTCTAATGACTACTTAGCTTATGACTGTCTGGATATTTTTTAGCGTCATATTTATCCTGCTGGCGACCCTGATCAGTCTCGGTTTTTGGTCTGGAGAAAAAAAATGGATCAAGGATTTTATCATCGAAAGAGGTGGTATAGTTTATCAGATTGACTTTATAGGTTCGTTTCCAGCTAAAGGAATTAAAGAGATTACAACCAATAGGCGGATTTATTCAATTTCCTTTTATGACGAGAAAATGAGGGAACATCAAACGCGTTTAATCATCACACGACGCAAATTAGGAGAGATCGTCATGACCTGGGAAGAGGTTTACCCACCTTCCGACATATTGCCAAAGGGAGGTTCCGCCTTCTACGATTCGGGAAAGTTGATGCTGAAATAAAAAAGCCGACTAACCTCTGACAGAAGCTAATCGGCTTAATACCTTTACTTTACCCAATGACGGTTCGGTGACATTTCTCTGGTCTCTTATCTCCTGTCTCTGGTCTTCTATGCTCCTTTCGCGGCCGAGGCCCAGGTCTTCTCCCGATCCATATCGACAAAGTAAGCTGCACACGCCTCATCGATCATGAGAGGACTCATATTGGGTGTCTCTTCAGCATATTCGCAAATGGCCAAAATGGTTAACAGCAAGTCGCGAGGATGTGCGCCCTGCATCGGCCGCGTTGTCGAATTGCGATACCAATTCTTGAGCAGATGAACAAACCCCTCTTTGTCAAACGGCACGTTATAGACCTGACACATGATCCGGAACAGCTCGTAAAACATTTTTTCGTCTGGGCTGTCGACCTCAACCTTGATCTGAATCCGGCGCAGAAACGCGTCATCGGCCAGTTCAGACGGATCGAGGTTGGTCGAGAAGATAATCAGCTGTTTAAACGGAAACTGAATGGTTTGCCCGGAAAGCAAGGTCACAAAGTCGATCCGCGTTTCCAGCGGCACGATCCAGCGGTTGAGCAGCTCAGATGGTGATATTTGCTGCCGGCCAAAGTCGTCGATGAGAAACATCCCGCAGTTGGCTTTCATTTGGAGCGGGGCTTCATAAAATTTACCAATCGGCTCGTAACGCAGTTCGAGGTTCGCCAACTCCAGCTCTCCACCCACCATGATTGACGGCCGTTTGATGACCGCCCAGCGCATATCACGACGGCCAAACTGGTTTAAGAATGGGTCATCGGCGGGGATAATTACATGTTTCAGCGGATCAAAAAGCTGAATAATTTGCCCCCCAACGGTCAGGGCATAAGGCATAAAAATCGGTTCGGTTCCGGCCAGCATATCCCCACAAATTTGAGCAATTGTGGTTTTCCCGTTTCCGGGAGGGCCATATAAGAAGAGCGATGTTCCGGCATTTAATGCCGCGCCGATCCGCCGATCAAAATTTGGCGGTAAAATCAGCTTGCCAAACGCTTTTTGCACCTTCTCTCGAGAGATTTTTTGCGTATTTTGTGATTGAAGGAGCACCGATTCATTGTACGTGTCGATATCAATGGGAACCGGTCCGACATACTGCGACCGCTCCATGGCGTCACGCGCTTTTTTCTCGCCAGCTTCAGTCAGCCGGTAAATATAGCTCAGACTGTTCAGGCCGCCGGTGCGAGCTACCTCGACGTAGCTATCGGTCTTGAGCTTGCTCATCAACGTGTCGGCCAGCCGCGGAGTAACTTTCAAAACCTCTGAGAAGCGGTTGACGCTGACCTCGCGCTCCTGAAACAGAAGGCGATAAAAAAGATCGACAACCAGACTAACGGGAACATTCAGTTCTTCGATCTCATTGGTTTGTTTAAGAAGTGGTTTCATCCGATGGGTCGATACCATTTTTTCATCCCTACTTTGTGGTGATGCGCCATTCAATGATGATATTGGTGAGAGTACAGCCATAAATTTCCCCCTTGATAATGCCACGGGCGGCCGATAAGAGCAACTAATAATCCGGAAGCATAGATTGGTGTGTTTCAGACAATTGCATAGGCGATGGTAGGTTGCTGCATAATTTGAACCCCGCACCGCGTATTGCACCATATATTAAAACAGAAGCGGGAAACACACAATGTGCTTCCCGCTACAACAGGACTATTTGCTTATATGTTTTGTCTGTTTAGAGAGGTGATTCTTCGCTTTTGACCTCAGGCACAGCTGTTTCTTGGGGTTGATGGCCGTTTTCAGATTGGGTTTCACCCTCATCCGACCCTTCACTTTCCTCCTCATCACTGCTCCGGATAATGGCTACCGAGGCGATAGAATCATCCGATTCTTTCATCTCCATGACCCGCACCCCCTGACTGTATCGCCCTTGAAGGGAAATCGTTTCTGTTGCCGTGCGCATCATAATGCCATTCCCCGTGATCATCGTCACTTCATCATCCTCTTCAACCTTGCGGGCGCTGACGATTTTACCGGTGCGTTCTTCGCTGAGGTTCATAGCTCGCACCCCTTGCCCATAGCGCTGCTGCTGGCGGAAATGGCTGATCGGCGTACGCTTTCCATACCCAAATTCAGTCAAAATTAATATGGTCGCTCCGGCGCCACCGACTTCAACTTCGGTATCGCCGTTATCGCTTCGCTCCTCTTCTTCGGCCGCGGCTGAAACATCCTTCGGATCAACCACATCACAGCCGGCAATTTGATCATCACCCACCAGGCGAATGCCGTTCACCCCGGCCGCAGTGCGCCCCATCGGCCGCACGTCATTTTCGCTAAAGCGAATCGCCCGGCCGAGCTGGCTGACCAAAATAATATCTTCTTGGCCGCTGGTCATTTTGACCCAGCCCAATTCATCACCTTGATCGAGCGTGATCGCCCTTAAGCCGGTGGAACGCACGTTTTCGAACGCTTTGAGCGTCACCCGCTTAACCCGGCCGTAGCGCGTGGTCATAAAGAGATACTCAGCATCGTCAAAATTCTCAACCGGGAGAACGGCCGTGACCTTCTCATCCTGTTCCAGTAGAAGCACGTTCATGAGCGATGTGCCGGACGCTGTGCGGTCCGACTCGGGAATTTCATACGCCTTAACCGAATACGCTTTACCTCGATTGGTAAAAAACAGCAGGGTATCGTGATTGCGGGCCGCTAGCAAATAATCGAGCTCGTCTTTCGCCCGCGTATTCATGCCGATTAACCCTTTCCCTCCGCGCCCCTGGGTCCGATAAACCGAAGCCTTGGTTCGTTTGATAAAACCGCGGCGAGTAATGGTCAGCAGGACATCCAGATTGGGCACCAGATCCTCATCACTGAGTTCGCCGCTGCCGGCGATAATTTTACTGCGCCGCTCATCCCCATATTTCTCGATCAGTTCGGTGGTTTCCTCTTTGATAATCCCTAAAATGAGGGAGCGATCCGCCAGCAAACTCTCCAGGTATTCGATATGAGCCGTAATCTCCTTGTACTCATCCTCGAGCTTTTGCCGCTCCAGCGCGGCCAGGCGGCGCAGCTGCATATCGAGGATAGCGGTTGCCTGCTCGGTTGACAGGTCAAAGCGGCCGATCAACCGGCTGCGGGCCTCATCGGCATCAGGTGAACGACGAATCGTTTCAATGACCTCATCGAGGTGATCAATCGCCTTGAGAAGCCCTTCCAAAATGTGCTGCCGCCGTTTGGCTTTGGCCAGCTCAAACTCGGTGCGGCGGGTGATAATCTCAACTCGATGATCGATAAAAATTTGCAGCGCCCGTTTGAGGGAGAGCAATCGTGGATATCGATCAACCAGAGCCAACATCTGCACGCTAAATGTCGTTTGCAGCGGCGTGTACTTGTAAAGTTGATTGAGTACCTTTTTGGGCATCGCGCCCCGCTTGAGCTCGACGACGATTGAAATCCCGCGCCGGTCAGATTCGTCCCTCAGATCGGAGATCGAATCGAGTACGCCGCGGTTCGCCAGCTCCGCGATACGCTCGATTAAATTGGCTTTGTTCACCTGATAGGGGATTTCGGTGATATTGATGCGCTGGCGAGATTCTCGGCCGGGAATCGGCTCGATTTCGGCCACCGCCCGCATGATAACCCGCCCCTTACCGGTGGCGTAAGCATTGCGAATCCCTTCTCGGCCGACGATATAAGCACCGGTGGGAAAATCGGGACCGGTCACAAACTGCATTAAATCGTCAACAGTAACCTCATCGATATTGTCCTGCTGATCAATTAAGTAATTAATCGCCTGACACAGCTCGGTTAAATTATGGGGAGGAATGTCGGTGGACATGCCGACCGCGATACCGGTGGTGCCGTTGAGCAGTAAATTGGGCAGGCGAGCCGGTAAAATATCCGGTTCATTCAGGCTGTCGTCAAAGTTTGGTGAAAAATCAACCGTTTCTTTGTCGATATCAGTCAGCAGCTCGCTGGAAATCGAGGCCAAACGAGCTTCCGTATACCGCATCGCGGCCGCGCTGTCGCCGTCAATACTGCCAAAATTCCCCTGGCCGTCAACCAGCATATAACGCATGGAGAACGTCTGAGCCATCCGCACCATGGCGTTGTAAACCGATGAATCGCCGTGAGGATGATATTTACCTAACACTTCACCCACTATACGGGCGCTTTTGCGATGGGGGCCGTTTGACCGAATACCCATATCCTGCATCGCATACAGGATGCGCCGGTGAACCGGCTTTAAACCGTCGCGGGCATCAGGCAGCGCCCGCGAGACAATGACGCTCATCGCATAATCCAAATAGGAATTGCGCATTTCGCGATTAATATCAATTGAATTAACTGTTCCGATATCCAAAAGGACCTCCGCATTTCAATCTGCTTTCAACTTCTGCACACTCCGACTCAGCTCTTTACTGAGGAAATGAGCCTGATAGGGCGCCATAAATGCCGCTTGATGTGCAGCAAAAAAACAGATTTTGATGACCGTAAAAACGAGGTTTTTAACCTGCGAATTATACCACATTGCCCCGCATGAGACATTGTTATGTCATCCATAATTAATCCGTTCAAAGATTCAGGGAAAGCGAAGAGACCTTTGCCGGCAAAAGGGGTTTTTGCATGGGCTGGTGATCAATAAAGGGGACGGCCGGGGCGTCCGTAACCCCGGCCGTACATGAGGAGGGAGGAGAAAGAGAAGAATAAAAAGGAGAGGGATGTTTTCTCCAAATGTTCGTATGATATGGACGATGACAGGGCGGCGGGTCTTACGTCTGAATAGCAATCAGCACGGCCTTTGGCCTCTCAGCTGTTAGCTATTAGCTGTTTGCTAAAAGGCGCGATAGCGCCGCGCTGACAGGGGCGCAGCCCCGAGCTAACCCGCTGAGAGGCCCGTAGGGCCGTGCTAATCCGCCGCAGCCCCGTACAAATATCCTGTAAAAAACTTGCACAATAAACTCCCCTAAGCAACAATATGGAGTATGAATAGCTTGCTGTTTATTCCACAACGATGTTGTTAATTCCCCATCTATTTTTGTACCTGTGACATAAAAATACTTCAGGCATCGTAGCCTGCCCTGGATCAGGGGGAGTATTCTGCGATCATCCACCTGAATCCGCGATCAAAATCATTTAAGATCATCTGGAGATCAGATCATGTCTCTGAAAATTACAAACGTTCTGACACGTCAAAAAGAAGAATTTAAACCACTGCACCCCGGAAAGGTCAACATGTATGTTTGTGGCCCCACAGTCTATGAAGACTCTCACATCGGCCACGCAAAAACCTATATCGGATTTGACGTGATTGCCCGCTATTTGCGTTACCTCGGTTACGACGTGCTGTATGTGCAAAACATCACCGATGTGGGTCACCTGGTTGGTGATCGGGATGAAGGGGAAGACAAAATTCTCAAAAAAGCACGCCAGGATTCAGTTACCCCGATGCAGCTGGTGGAAACGGTCACGCGGACGTATTTTGAAAACATGGATGCTCTTGGCGTACAGCGGCCAGACATTAGTCCCCGAGCCAGCGGTCATATTTTGGAACAAATTGAAATGATCCAGGAATTAATCGCCAAAGGGTATGCCTACGAAGCAAATGGCTCGGTTTACTTCGACGTGACCAAAAAAGAAGATTACGGAAAGTTTAGCGGCCGCCGCCTCGAGGAACAGGAAGAAGGCGCTCGGGTTGCTGTGCACACCGATAAACGCCATCCGGCCGACTTCGCTCTGTGGAAATTTGCCGAACCGGAGCACCTGCTGCGCTGGAACAGCCCCTGGGGGGAAGGTTTCCCCGGCTGGCACATTGAATGCTCGGCGATGGCTCGTAAATATCTAGGGGCAAATTTTGATATCCACGGTGGCGGGCGAGACAATATTTTCCCCCATAACGAGTGTGAAATCGCTCAGAGCGAAGCAGCCAATGATGCCCCCTTCGCCAACTACTGGCTCCTAACCGGCACCTTGACCCTTGATGGGGTAAAGATGAGCAAAAGCCTGGGCAACACGCTGACCGTCAGTGAAGCGCTTTATGAGCGCGGATGGAAACCGGAAGCGCTGCGCATGTTTATCCTGACCAGCCATTATGCCAGCCCAATCGACTTCTCAGACGAAGCGGTTGACGCGGCAACCAGAGGGTGGCAGCGGCTGATAGGCGCGGAAACCATCCTGCGCCAGCAGCTGACCAAGGCGGATGAAGGTGAGGCCAGCCCTGAGGTGTTGTCCCTGATCGAAAAGACAACCGCTGACTTTGAAGCGCGCATGAACGATGATTTTAACTCCCCGGCCGCAATCGCCGTTTTGCAAGATTACACCCGAGCGGTGAACACACTTGTGAATGGTGATGAGCCGTTGACGCTTGCCTCACTGGAGGCCTTGAGTCATCTTTATCATCGCCTCGGTGGAGATGTGTTGGGGATCATTCCCAAGGAAGCCGCTGACAGCGGGGCCAGTGCCGAGCGAGAAGCGGGGTTGATCGAACTGCTTATTGATGTTCGCCAGACGGCCCGTCAAAATAAAGATTGGGCCACGGCCGATAAAGTGCGCAACCAGCTCAGTGATCTGGGTGTGGTGTTAGAGGATCGCGCTGATGGCACAATTTGGAAGGTGGAGTAGCCAAGCTCACCTAGTTTCCGGGATTCTCAAAGAATCCCGGAAACTGTAAAACCTCCAACCCATCCTCCCCGCTGGCGAAGCGCAGTCGCTCCACCGTCTCTGTCTGATACGCTCCAACCACGATCGTAGCCCCTGCTAATCCACCATCTTCCGGAATCACTAAATTGTGCACATCCAGAATCTGATCTCCAGCAAGCCAGAGATTGGTCGGCCGTGTGCCGCTAACTGGGAGGCCGTCGTGCTGGGTGATTAAGCGGCCGTCTGCTGCCAGCAGATGCACAAACATCGTGTAGCTCGTATCAAGATCGGCCGCCGTGGACCAATAGAGGGTGACCTGCACCGCTTGGCCCGTTTGAGCCACGGGGGGCTGCTGCAGATCAACCGGACGGCCGTCGAGCGTCACGTACACCCCTTCCAGCGTCATTTCTCCCAACGTCTGTTTTAGTGGAGTCATCACTTGATCCGTATGGGCCAGGGGGCGAAAAGCCAACAATTCCAGTCGGTTATAGGTAACGGCCTGTTCGCGCAGCGTTTGAAACGCCAGCCAGTTAAAGGCGACGTCGTCCGGATCCCAGGAAGAACGATGAGCCGGCACAAACCACAGACGTTCATGATCAGCGGCCAATTCGCTTAAATACGCTTCCGTTTCTCTAGGCGCGGTGCCCGGCTCGGGGGGAGCAATGGTGCGCGGCATGTCAATGTTTCTGAAGTAATAGTCAAAATTTGGATCCGGGAAATGGGCGATAAAAAGATCCCCTTCCGCAGCCTCATCTGCCAGATGTGACGCCGTTTCCCGATATCCCCACGTTTTGCTAAACGCCGGGTCATAGTAATAGTTGCTGAGGCTGATTCCCATGCCGGCCCCCCACCCGCCAATGATGAGAAGGGTCACCCAGGGCCAGGCTCCTCCTTTGTGCCAGAGACGACGCATGCCGGCCGCGGCCAGCAGCAGCCAGGCTGGGGCGGCGGCGGCGATATAGTACGCGTTAAAAAGAGAGCGGCGAAACAGGATGAGATAAATGCCCACAGCGGCCAGCAGCAGCCACCAGGCCAGCAGCACTTCCCCGTTTTCCCGACTCCGGCGCCCCTGCCAGCCGGCCACGACCAAAAACGCCACGCCCAGGACCCCCCAACGAATCCACTCTGCGCCAAACGAACCGCCAAACGACAGCTCCGTCATAATTTGAACGGCATAAACCGCCCATCTTGGAGAACCCAGCCCGCTGATATTTTGGGCCGCATTCTGTAGGACAAGGGCCCACAGCCACGGCAGATAGGCGATCGTGGCCAGAACTCCGCTGACTGCCCAATACTTTAGCTGGTAACGTCGCTCAGGGGTTAACCACAAAAACAACCCGTGGCTTAGCAGGGCAAAAAACGCGTAATAATGACTGTACATCGCCAGGGCGGCAAACAGGGCGTATAGAAGCCAGCGGCTTGCCTCCCTTTGGTTTGAAACCGGTGGAGCCGACAGCAGCAGCCAAGCCCCAATGGTGGTAAAAAGCAGAATCAGGGTGTACTGATTGCGTATATCCTGAGCCAGCCAGATCAAACCCGGCGAGAACGTCGCCAGACCAAAAGCCAACAAAGCGACATGTTTGCCCCACAGACGCAGACCGATCAGATAAATAAAAGGCAGGGCCAACATGCCTATCAGCGCAGAAGGCAGCCGCATGCTCAATTCGCTATCACCGGCCGCCTTGATCCACCCCCCAAGCAGCAGATAATGCAGCGGTGGATGGGGGTCCGCTTCGCTGATGAGATCCGGCACAATTTGCCCCAGCTCCTTGTTGGCAAAAAGGTAGCTAAACGCTTCATCGCCTCTTAATTCCTGGGCATCAATCCCGCTCAGGCGCAGGGCAAAGGCGGAAAAAAGAAAAATAAAGAGGAGCCAGCGGTGGGCGGTCGGAGAGAGTGCGCGTGGAGGAGCGATTGAAGGAATAGGCCAGGATATTCCCTGATTGCTTTCAGCTGGTATTACAAGCCACACCCCCCTGCGCCACCCCACGATGCTTAAAGCAACCGCGGTCACGACGGTGATGACGATTCCCCACATAACCACGACCGGTTGAAAAGCGAGGGTGATTTCATGGGAACCGGCCGGCAGCCAGATCGCCATCAGCCCTAAATTGGCCGGTAAAGGATCAACCCGCTGGCCATTGACCCGCAGCCGCCAGCCGGGCAAAAACCATTCGGATATCGTTAAATAACCGGCCGATTCGGTGTCGATCTGGTAGTGAAACCCTCCGTCGCTTAACCTTTTGATGATGGGTGCGGTTGAGGGAGGCTCGACCGCGTACAGGGCCGCCACCTCGGCCGTCAGGGCAACCTGGATATAAGGATCAAACCCATCGCCGACTATCAGGTCAAACATCGCTGATTCATCCGCGGCCACGGCCGCTTCATAACGCATGGCCAACCGCTCAACCGGCCGGTTAACCACGTAGAGCTCAGCCCCGGCAATGGTTTCGCCTGGAATGATGCTGGTCTCGGCTGGAGCAACCGCGGTTGCCTCGATGTCGGCCGGTGGACCACCAATGAATATGCCGTAGTTGACCCCCAACAGCGGCCATGATTTTGACAGGGGCAGCCGTTCCATGTCGGCTAGCGGCCGGGGCTTGAGCGGGGTGATCCCCCGCACCGACTCCATATCAAGGGCTTCTCCCACATTGGCAAAGTAAACAAAACCGGGATCAAATCGACCCCCATCGGCCCGAACCGTATCCAGCCAGGCGGGTTCAACCCAAAACGGATCCGGCGCGATCGTCTCAAGATCCAAACCCGGCCGAGCCGCCAGAAACAAATCTCCCGCACCAAGCAAAATGAGAACCACAGGCCATAAAAATGTCCCCCGCCTCATTCTGTTTCCCATCACCCACCACCCAACACCTATCACCCACCATCCAACCCCTGTCACCCAAACTTCAGCCCATCCTTCCGCCGCTAGATGGGCCGCAACGAGCAGAAAGACGGAAGTAAAAAGCAAGCCGCCGCCAACCGCGAGCCAGGATTTGATCACCAGGGTTTGAAGGTGGGGTAAATCTTTCGAATCGGTTTCCAGGCTGCATATCAACAAAAATAACCCGATACCGGCCAAAATCGCCCCGGCAAAGGCGGCCGCGCCCACCAGCCGCTCCTGCTGCCGGAAAAGCTGAAACCCCGGAGCGATCCAATACCACAGCTGAAAAATGATTCCTTTATCCCCGAGAGACAGCCACAGGGCCAGGACGGCACTTCCCGCCCAGAAATTGACCTCATGGTGAAGCCGATCAAAGAAGCAGCGTCCAAACCAGGCCAACAGAGCCAGTCCGAGACCGATTAATCCTAGATACTCCGGGCTCCAGCGCGTGAGCGTCCCCGGCAGAAACGCCTGGAGATAGTTGATGGTGATTTGCCCGGAGGAAACAAAATCATAACCGGCCTCCAGCCGCACCGTGTATGGCCAGTAGCGGACCACCGGCAGCCAGGCTGCGGCTGAAATGCCCAGGGCAGCTACAACCAGCAGGGCACCGCGGCTTAAAATTGGACGCCATCCCCAACCGGCCCGCCACGCCAGAAAAAGAAAGTAGCCGCCCCACAAATAGCCGATGTGCAGCGCCGTTTGCGGATGCCCGGCCGTGATCGCCAATCCCATCACCAGAGCGGACGCGAGAAGCGGCCGAACCCTTGTATTTTCCGCGTCAATCGCCTGTCGTAAAAGCAGCAGCGCCCACGGCAGCCACGTCCACGTTTCCAAAATCGCCAGCTGCAGGAGCGGGTAGGCGGTGATGTAACCGCCAAGGGCAAAGGTCACGGCCGCTGCCAGTCCACCCCATCTTGCCGGGCGTTGATCTCCGTTCAGCTTGACATCACTCAGGATGTGGGCTGCTAAAAAATAAGTGCCCACCCCCAAACCCCAAACGTGCAGCAGCACTTCGATTTCAAGGGCGTAATAAGATAAGCCCGGCCCGCTGAGCAAAATTGTCAGCCAGCGCGGCAGATAATAAAAGGCCGCCTGCGGATCGGCCACAAACGGGACCCCGCCAAATCCCCCCGGTGACCACAGCGGCAGATCACCGGCCCACAACGCCCGGGCTTGATATTGGGCGTACGCATAAAATTGGCCTGAAAAATCGCTGTGAGGCAGCCGCTCCAAACCGAAAATAATCGTGGCGAAAAAGGTGAACCAGATGAGGGTCCACAGGCTCAGCTGAGGTAGGTGGGGTTTAAGACGAGCCATCACGGCCGCACCTCGATCGTGCCCAGGATAATGGCGTCGTTGGGCTGCCGTTCGCCGCTGTTATCAACCGCTGGAAGACGATAAAAATCATCCGGCCGGTACCAGCCGCTGACCAATGTGTAGGTGCCGGCCGGCAAATCGGCCGGTAGTGCCAGCACGCGCTCGTCGGGCACCAGATCCCCCGCACGCCACAGGCCAGTTGGCAGTGTCCCCCCCAGCGGTGGGCCGTCAAATTGGGCTGCGATTTCCCCCTGTCCATCCAGAAGCTGTAAAAAGACGGTGTAATCATCCTCCGGGGCGTTCAACACTTCCCACACCAGCATTAAGGTGACCGGCTCGCCTGGGGGCACGGCGGTTTCTGACAGCGTGTAGCCGGTTAATAAAACCGTCTCCGCCAGCTGATATCGTTCGCTTTGCGGCAGACCGGCCCGGCAGTCGATATCTTCACCGGCATAAGGATCGCGCCGGACGGTGGCCAGCCTAGTGGTGGCCTCACCCAGTTCAGATAAGATTGGCCCGTCCGTCGTGTACAAACCGATATCGAGCCCCAGCCCGGCCGGAAAACAACCTGCTGGATCGTTGGGATCGAGCGCCGGCAGCTCAATGTAAACGGTATCAACGACGGTTTCACCTAGGCCCCACAGGCTGGTTGGGTAGAGACCCCCTCCGTGAAAGGTGTCTACTCCGGCAAATCGCTCCCCGTTCGGTTTGATCAGCTGTGCAAATTCAATGGCGTTAATCGTTGTTTCGGCCATTGCCAACCACTGTAATTCGATAAGGAAATTAATTGAATCCGCCGCTATCGGTGGAAAGACAGACCGGTTTTCCAGCCGAGCAAAATCTCCAAACGTCAATTCAACCGGCTGCGTCGATATTTGATCCGCCCGAGGTGGCTCATATTCCTGGGGAACGATCCAGCTTAGAGCGGCCAATGATGTGATTAGTGGAACCAGCAACGGGCTGTAAAAAAGACGCCTGTTTTGCTCGAGGAATGTGCTTTTTTGGGCTAAGAACCGGTAAAAATTGTCAAAACCATACGCCAGCCCCAGCGCCAGGGGCATGATCGCCGGGAAAAGCAGCCGCCCCTGCATCGCCGGGGTCTGCATAGCAAACGAAATCAGCCCGGTTAGTACCAGCACCACCCAAAACGCCAGCCACAGCGGCCAGTTTAGCAGCCAATCCCGCCAGCTTTTGGGCCACGTTTGCAGCGACAATCCCCAAATCGCCCCCACCACAGCTACAATCACACCGGCCGTCCACAACGTGTAAAACACGTCCGGCAGACGAACGTTAAACCAGCCAAAAACCCCAAAAGAAGAAAGCCATAATCCCGGCAGCTCCGCCAGAACGTCACCCAGCGAGAAACCGCGGTCGCCGCCGGCAATGATGATAAACTGGTTGGTGGCTGTTGGATCGCCGTAAAGGGACCAGTTGCGCCAGTAAAGCCAGGAGGAGAAGACCAGAGACAAGAGACCAGAGACAAGAGCGCCTAGCAGGGGGTGGGGTGTTGGGTGTTGATTGATGGGTGATCGGGTGGCCAGCCAGCGGCCAATGATCACCAGGCCGGTGAAGCCCAAAAGAATAATGCCCTGGTTTTTGGTGAGCATCGCCAAACCGCAGAGCACCCCTAGCTTGACATAATCTCGCAAAAAAAGGCCGTTTTGCCGCTCCTGAAACAGCACCACCAGCTCGCGCAGTACCCAGGTGGCCAGCAGGATGATCAGCACGTCGTTGGTGATCGACCCATGCAAAAATATAAACTGCGGCAGGATGGCCACCAGCGCGGTAGCCAGATGCACCCGCCGCAGCCGGTTTGGCCACAGACGCTGCCCAGTATCGTCGATCAGCCACAGGGTGCCCAACCCGATTGCGGCCGAAACCAGGCGCAGCACCTGGGCGGCCAGCACGTGCCCGCGCCACGGCCACCCGTCGTGAGGGCTATGGACAAAGGCGTTGCGGTTCATCGGCGCCCCGGCATCCCCGAGCAGTACAAACGGGTTGTGAATCGTCTTTTCCCGCGCGTTGGCCGTCTCAAATGGGACAATGACCATCGCCGCCAGAGCGTAGTACAGGGGTGGCTGGGCGGCCTCCTGCCCAAGCCAGTCGCCATCAATTTCCGGCACAAACGGGGCGCGCCGCGCCGGCTGGGGGACCGAGGGGAGCTGCCCGTTGTCGGCGATGTATTGGGCGGTAAAGTAATGCCAATGTTCATCAGGCGCTTCAAACAGGGGATTGATCATGCCCATGCTGACCGCCAGCACGCCATAAACCAGAAAAATCGGATTGAGCCAGGAGGATCGCTTCATGGCAGTGAAATCTCCTGCAAAATGAGCCGCTGGTCGGGTAGGTCAACCCCGTTTTCTACCGCCGTCGGCCGGTCAAACGTAGTTGGCTCATACAGTCCGATGGCTATTTGATACTCCCCGGCCGGCAAGTTGGCCAGCGACAGCGTGTGCGGGTCGACGATAAACTCTCCTGGCCGCCAGCCGTTGGTCGGCCGCAGCCCGCCAACCGGGAACCAATCCTGCTGGGTGGCAATTTCACCTGTTTCCTGGTCGAGCACGTGCACGTAAACAAAGAGATTTTGCTCGGTGACCCCGGTCACCTCCCACACGAGATCGAGCTGCAGGGTGTGGGCGTCCTGCGCCAAATTGTAGCCGCGCAGGTGGGCGAAATCCCCCCAAACGGCCGCCTCCGGATTTTCAAGCGGGGGCATTTCGCTGACGATTGGCCAGGGATCGACCGATAATTCACCCATCGCCAGTTGGGTTCGGTTCCAAAGTGAGGTGCCGCCCGCCTGTACGACATTTCCGGCCGCATCCGTCACCTCCCAGCGCAAAGTGTAATCTCCGGCCGGGGCGTCTGCCGGAATCTGAATGCCCAAGGGGTCGCGAATAGGGGTGTGGGCGGGCCAGGTCGTTAACCATCCAGGGCCTGGTGATTTGTCTACATCAAAAACGGTGCGGCCGGTTGGATCAATCACTGCGAGGTTGTAGCGATACCCCTGAGGTTCAAATTGATCTGTGGCGGTGCGCCAGATCGGGGCGATGGGGATCAAATATCCCGGCCGAATCTCTTCAGACCAAATATCAACGTCCAGCAGTTCAAGCGGGCCAAAAGCAGCTTTTGCTGACGTAAAAGATGTCGGTGCCTCAAAGACAATCTTGTCGAGTAAAAGCGGATCAGAAGCGGCAATGCTGCCGTCAACGATAAACTGCCCAAACAAATCATACTCTCCTGGTGGCAGCCCTTCCGGCAGGGGAAATTGGAACATGCGTCGGGGTTGAGAAAAACCGGCCGGACTGGCCATCGGCAGCATGGGTCGTTGGGTGACCGCCCATTCGCGTCCTTCACGACCAACCAGGGAAAGCTTGACTCCCTGTTCAGGTGAAAAAGAAAATTCTTCCCAATAGAGCTCCAGCCAGATATTTTGGGGAGTACTTTCGAGAAAAGTCACCCCTCGAAGCTTGGGCCATCCATCGGCCGACCAGGATACGTTTTCAGACGCTTCAACGGCCGCTGGCCGGCTGTCAAACAAAATGACCTGCAGCAAGGTTCCGCGTGAGAAAAATGGATTGGATGACAGGCGTACGAGATGCTTATTGAGCCACGATTGCACAATTTTGCCGCTGTCCCGACCGTCATTGGGGGGGCCGGGAAAAAACCAGACCCGATCATAGCTACTGGTCAGATTTTGCAGTGTTTCATCGAGATCTTCTGTAGCGAAAAGCGGATAGGTTGGTAAAGCGGTCAAATCTACATCGGCTCTCGTACCGTAGTGAAGATGGATCAACATGGCAATTGAATCGTTGTAGAGAATGAGGTCGCGGCTGCCGGCCTGCGCCTCCACAAAGGCCACCGCTTCCCGGAAATGATCCTTGCCCACCGTTGGATCCGTCCGTAAACGATAATACGATCCGGCCCCCCCGACCAGTAACAGGACGATTGTCAGCAGACCGGTTATTCCCCGCAGGAGATGCGCGCGCTGAAATTTCTGGACCTGCAACCACTCTACCCCAAACGCCCCACTGTAACCCATCAATACAATCCATATGGGGAAGGCCATCATGATGTGGCGAATTCCTTGGTACAGCGGTTTTACCAGAGAGACAATCGCCAATACAACGATGATGCTAAATAAATTGATTGCCACAAACGACAGCAAACGTTCCCGTTTTTCTTGCCAAAGCAGCCACAAAGCGAACCCGGTGGCAAAAACAAAACCGTACCAGAAGAGGTTGATAAGCACGGGCCATGCAGGAAGTGTGATCCCCAGCGGGAACCCAGTAAACAAATCCGAGACCATAATCCATGGCGGTAGATAGGTGTAGCCGGCTTCCGCCCCAGTAAACAGCCGGGGAACTGTCCACGGCAGTGAGGCAATTCCCGCAAGACCCAGAATTACCCCGGTTACAACGACCAGTTTCCCCCGTCGCTCGGGCCAAATGATCCAGCAAAAAAGCAGCGCATGGCCGGTTATCCACAAGATTGCCGAGGTATGGGTGGCCAACATGAGCGCGGCCGCGCTTAAATAGCCGGGCAGGCTGCCCGCACGCCACGACCGCTTCCGAACCATCGGCCACAGAAGATAAAGCGTCACTGTTGAGGTGGCCATCAACAGGGTATACATACGCGCTTCTTGTCCATACCAGATTTGCAGCGGATTAACGGCGACAAACAAGGCGGCTGCCAAACCGGCACGATATCCAAACAGGCGTCGGCCGAGCTGAAAAATCAACGGCACAAGCAGCGCACCCAACAGGGCGGAAGGGTAGCGCAGAGCAAAATCAGAGCTGCCGCTCAGCGATTGGGTCAGGTGGATAAGTAGATAGTAAAGAGGGGGATGGGTATCCTGGGATGCCACCCCCTGTATAAACACCTGCCCTCTAAAAATATCGGAAATCGAATAGCTGGCGCGAAGTGGCGTCAACGCCTCATCGATCCAAAATCCAAATGCTTCGATCTGATAAACGCGAAGGAAAAATGCGGCCAGAATAAGCAAATTCAGCCACATTTTGATGGTGGATGGGTATGTTAACCCAGACCTTTCTTTTCCCATGAGGGGCAAGTATACCAAAACGACCATGGGGTGCTGGCAACTTTTAGCCTACGGTTAAATCAAGCTAGCCTTGTCTTTGATCCCCCTCCTCTTTACAATTCAGGGCAATGGATGAACCCTATTTGATTGCGGAAGCAAAACACGGCGATGTCAACGCTTTTAATACGCTGGTCCTGCATTATCAGGATCTGGCTTTTGGCGTCGCTTACCGCATTATGGGTGAACCGGATGGGGCCGCGGATGTTACCCAGGACGCCTTTATCAATGCGTATCAAAAACTCAATCAATTCAAAGGGGGCAATTTTAAAGCGTGGCTGCTTCGTATCGTGACCAATAAATGTTACGACACGCTGAAATACCACAAGCGCCGACCGGGTTCATCCCTGGAAGAAATGACGGAGGAATATGAATCTCCATCCTGGCTGGCTAGCGATGATCCAAAACCCGAGGATCAGCACGAGCAGCGCGAAATGATGCTTGCTATTCAAAATTGCCTCGAGAAATTACCGGAGGATCAGCGCGTGGTGGCCGTGTTGTGTGATGTAGAAGGGTACGATTATCAGTCCGCGGCCGACATTGTGGAGGTGTCTTTAGGGACGGTTAAATCACGCCTCAGTCGGGCGCGGGGGAAGCTCCGCGATTGTCTGCGTGGGGTGATGGAACTTTTGCCGGATAAGTATCGTTAAGAGGTCACATGAGAGATGAAAGTGAAAAGTATAAAGATCAAAGCAAGGTCTCATTACAAACCTGCTTCTTTTCACTTCATACTTTTAACTTTTTACTTAGGACTCAGGACTTAACACTCAGGACTTCATCGTGATTTTAGATTGGCTAAAGAACTTGCGCAAAAGCGCAGCAGAGAAAGAGCAGGAAGCGATTACCGCTTACTTAGACGGCGCGTTGAGCGAACGCGAAACGGCCGCCTTTGAAGCGCGCTTGCGCGATGATGCCAATTTACAATCAGAGATTGATACTCAGCGACGCGTCAAAGAGCTTCTGGCGCAGGCGCCAAGGATCAAAGCCCCGCGCAATTTTGTGCTTGACCCGGCCGTCTACGGCCGACAAAAACCCCAACCAATCCCACTAGCCATCCGTCTTTACCCCCAACTTCGAACCGCAACTGTAGTGGCATCTTTGCTGTTTGCCGCCGTGTTGACGTTAAATTTGTACTCTGCTGGCAGCCGCCTGGCCAGCCAGGATGTGGCCATGGCCCCGGCTGAATTGAGCGAAAT
>JAAUYD010263059.1_pt1 | contig 17665 bp, 13 predicted proteins | sample 7278101 | NCBI WGS metagenome assembly JAAUYD01 (sample SAMN14350128, study PRJNA611818) | marine sediment metagenome | isolation source: surface marine sediment (0.6m) | place: French Polynesia: Moorea | collected 2018-08 | reverse complement strand
AGACGGTAGGGTGGGCAAGTTAAAGACTTATCTAAACTAACTTCATCCTTGGAAACCTTGCCCACCCTACAAAATTCGTTGTTATTATTTCTTTAGGAACAGTCTCTTAAAACTTCAGCAGCGAAGGAGTTTCGTCGTTTACCAACTGCAATTAAACAGCGTCTTAGTTTGATTATAGACGAATTAAGTCAAAATCCTAGACCCATTGGTGTTATTAAATTGCAGGGTGATGATAACTTATATCGAATTAGAATGGGTGATTATAGAGTTGTTTATGAAGAAGAGTACATTTTTAAAGTAATCATTGCTTGATGATATCTTAAACCCTTAAATGAGAAGACGTTGATAATATGATTTAATCCATAAAATAAAAGCAGCCTTCCCATAAATTATTAGGAACGCTACTTTTCAAAAAAACTAAATTCAGAAGTTACGTAACTATTCCCATTGTTCTATTTTATCTATTACCCATTTATTTAAAAATTCAGGTTCGCCATCATATCCCAACGAAACTGTACAACCTAAACTCCATTTTGATGAAGGTTCCATTATCATGTCATTACTACCATGAAAATGTGAATCATCATCAATATTGTATGCAGTATGATTAACCCAAACTTGATAACTATTAATGTCATCAAAATTTACTACAGAAACATATCTTCCTGAACCATTACAACGCCATTGTTTTATTATTTCTACAGGAACAGATGGGCTTGATGACATTTCTTTTAAACCTTCCCATGGTTTTCCTCGCAATCTTGAAGGAGCTAAATTTCCTTCAACTTGAGCAATTTTATTTTCAAGTGATTGTTTTTTATTTGCTAAGGTAGAATAATTTTCGGAAAAAGTAATCTGATTAGCAGGTAAAGAATCTGCTAATACCTTATTAGGTATTAATAAACAGCCCAGCATTAGTAAAAAACTAAACAGTATAACTTTGATCTTTTTCATAACTTAATTATCCCATTAAAAACGATATCTAAAATAATAACTTAAACGCACTTTGTTAATTATAGATTCTAAAAAAAACTTCATAAATTTATACTAAAGTTTAACTTTTTAAGGCCCTAACAGTTGATAGACTTCATTTCTGAAATTTCGGAGTTTTAAAGCAGATTGATTCAAGGTTTTTGATTATTGGCTAATTTTACCCCATTATCTCCTTACTGTTCACCCCCCGTAACCCCCCTGCTGGCTAGACTAGACTGTACGGTATGATTTTTTGAGGGTTAGTCTAAACTCCAGTTTTTAAAGATTACCGATAAAAAAGGTGGGCAATGCCCACCCAAAAGTTAAAATTTTACTCCCAAATTTGACAACTTAAATCCCCTGCTTTTTGTGAGAAACGGATATTTTCTTCATAATCAACTGGACAATCAATGACTGCGGGAACTCCTTGTTCTAAGGCAGTTTTTAAAGTAGGAACCAAATCATCAGCGGACTCTACACGATACCCTTTTAAGCCCATACTTTCAGCAAATTTAACAAAGTCTGGATTGGTAAACTTAATAAAAGAAGACTGACCAAATTGATTAATTTGTTTCCATTCAATTAAACCATAACCATTATCATTAAAAATTAGGGTAACAAACGGTGTACCAGCACGTAAAGCCGTTTCTAACTCCTGACAGTTCATCATAAAGCCGCCGTCTCCTGTCACTGCAACCACCTTCTTATCTGGGGACACTAACTTAGCGGCGATCGCCCCAGGAATAGCGATCCCCATGGCAGCAAACCCATTAGAAATCAAACAAGTATTGGGACTATCGCAATGATAATGACGGGCCATCCACATTTTATGGGCCCCCACATCAGAGATGACAATATCTTCTGGACCCATCACCTGACGCAGATCATAGATGATTTTTTGCGGTTTAACAGGAAATCCTTCATCGTGGGCATATTTTTCGTATTCTGTCACTAACTTACTGCGTAAACCGGCAGCGATAGAGGTTGATTTTCCTTGACGGTCGGCCCGTTTTAAAATATCTATCAAGGAATCACTAATATCTCCCACTACTTCCACTAAAGGAATATAACTGCTATCAATTTCAGCGGGTTCCATCCCAATATGAATAATGGGAATTGCTCCGTCTGGGTTCCATTTTTTAGGGGAATATTCGATTAAATCATACCCCACTGCGATGACGAGATCGCTTTGTTCAAAAGCGCAGGTAATAACGTCTCTTTGTTGTAATCCCACAGTCCACAATGATAGAGGATGGGTATAAGGAACCGCTCCTTTGCCCATAAAAGTATTGGCTACAGGAATATTTAGAGTCGTAGCAAACTCCGTTAACGCTTCACTGGCCTGAGCGCGGATGGTGCCATTTCCCACTAAAATTAAGGGGTTTTTGGCTTTAGAAATGGCCATCGCTGCTGCGTTTAAACTACGATAGGAAGCGTAGGTTTTTTCTTGTGCATCCCGTTTTAAGGGTTGACCTTCGACGGGCATTGCTGCGATATTTTCAGGAAGATCGATATGAACCGCTCCAGGTTTCTCACTTTGTGCCAATTTAAAAGCTTTACGAGCGATTTCTGCGGTAATACTAGGACGAACGATTTGTTTATTCCATTTTGTTACTGGAGCAAACATAGCCACTAAGTCCAGGTATTGATGGGATTCAATGTGCATCCGATCAGTTCCTACTTGTCCCGTAATAGCCACTAAAGGCGCACCATCTAGGTTGGCATCGGCAACCCCTGTCATCAAATTGGTTGCCCCTGGCCCGAGGGTAGATAAACACACCCCAGCTTTACCTGTCAATCGTCCATAGACATCCGCCATAAAAGCAGCCCCTTGTTCATGACGGGTGGTGATAAATTGAATGGAAGAGTCTTTAAGTGCCTCTAGGATATGTAAGTTTTCTTCCCCTGGCAAACCAAAAATATACTCTACCTCTTCATTTTCTAGGCATTTTACCAATAATTCCGCTGTGTTCATTTCCCCCATGTGAATTTTCCCTTATACTGATTAGTCAATAGTGACTCCCGAAATTTTGGTTTTTAAACCGTTTCGGGAGTTGAGGATAGATTATCAAATTTCTCTTACTCTAATTTAACGAAAGAGCCTTGACAAAAACCACTGTTTATAGTCTATTCCTCACTTAATCCACACGGTTTTTACATTAAGAAATTCTTGCATTCCCTCAATGCTTAATTCCCGTCCGTATCCCGATCGCTTGATTCCCCCAAAAGGTAGGCGGGGATCAGATTTGACCATACCATTGATAAAAACACATCCGGCTTCAATCTCTTCGATCAGTCGATCTTGCTCTGTTGGATCATTGGTCCAGGCACTAGCCCCTAACCCAAAGATGGTATCATTAGCTAGTTCAATGGCTTCGTCCATATCTTTAACTCGGAAGAGTAAAGCCACTGGACCAAAGAATTCATCGTGATAACCAGGAGAATCCACGGGAATATCTGTTAAAATGGTAGGCGGATAAAAGTAACCTGGGCAATCCCTGATCACTTCACCCCCTAATACTATTTTGCCTCCTTTTGCCAAAGTTTCTTGAACTTGTTGATTGAGTTCTAATAACATGGAAGCGTTAGCCAAGGGTCCAATGTCCGTTTCTTCGTTCATGGGATCCCCTACTTTGAGGGCTTTAAATTTTTCTAGCAATAAAGCCTCAAATTTATCGGCGATGGACTCGACTAAAATGAAGCGTTTTGCTGCAATACAAGATTGGCCATTGTTTAACATCCTTGCAGTTACCGCAGTGGTGGCTGCTGCTTCAATATCGGCACTTTCTAAGACGATGAAGGGATCGCTACCCCCTAATTCTAAAACGGTTTTTTTAATTTGTTTACCAGCAGCAGAGGCTAAACTCGCTCCGGCGGGTTCACTTCCCGTTAAAGTAGCTGCTTTGACTCTGGGATCATTAATGATAGATTCAACTTGAGACGCGCCGATTAAAAGGGTTTGGAAACAACCTGCGGGAAACCCAGCTTCTTTGAGGATCGCTTCAACAGCTAAGGCGCATTGGGGAACATTAGAAGCGTGTTTGAGAATACCTACGTTTCCAGCCATTAATCCAGGGGCCGCAAAGCGAAACACTTGCCACAGGGGAAAATTCCAAGGCATCACTGCTAAAATGATTCCTAAAGGCTGATAGCGGATAAAACTACGACTGGCATCTGTTTGCGCTTCAACATCTTTAAGAAAGTCAGCAGCATTGTCTGCATAGTAACGGCAAACTAAGGCACATTTTTTCGCTTCTGCGATCGCACTTTTGATGGGTTTACCCATTTCTAGGGTCATAATTTCCCCTAGTTTCTGTTGATCTCGTTCTAAAATATCGGCAGCGGCATTTAACCATTGACTTCTTTGTTCAAGGGAAATTTTGCGATACTGTTTAAAGGTTGTGTCTGCTAAAGCGAGTTTTAGCTCAATCTCTTCTGGTGTAAGCGGTTCAAAGATTTTAATGGTTTCTCCCGTTGCTGGGTTAACTGTAGCGATACCCATTGTTTTCCTCCTAATTCCCTTAAGTGTGTACAATCATAGTTATTCCTTCTTTAGTGTGCTATTGCTACATTAAAGTTAAGGGGGTTTTTGGGAATTTTTAATATCTATTTCTAGATTGACGCTTTATGAAGACCATAGAGTGAAAAATTAATATTTCTCTACATAAGTTTGCTTGTTGCAACAAATTATCTTAACATAGTACAAATGTTGTTGTTTTGATAACAATAGCTGATAAAATAGATAAATGACTGAAGCTATGATCGGTATTAATCCCAAGATATTAAAATGGGCAAGAGAAAGGGCAAGATATTCTCTTGAAGATGTAGCTTTGAAGTTAAAAAAAGATATTGATATTATCAAAAGTTGGGAGTCAGGGGAAAAGTCTCCTACCTATGTTCAATTAGAAAAACTTGCTTATGAAATTTATAAGCGTCCCATTGCATTATTTTTCTTTCCTGAACCCCCTGAAGAATCAGATGAACAATCAGAGTTTAGAACTTTACCTGAATTTGAAATCAATAAGCTTTCATCAAATACTGTATATATTTTACGTCAAGCTAAGGCGATGCAATTATCATTAAAAGAACTAAATGACGGGAGCAATCCTAGTCAAAACAGAATATTTAGAGATCTTTCAATTGATTTAGATAAAAATAATCTTAAGGGAATTACTCAAGAAGTTCGAGATTATCTTAATGTTGAATTAGATGAACAATTTTCTTGGAAGAATGATGATGATGCTTTGAAAAAATGGAGAGATATAATAGAAGTTAATGGAATTTTTATTTTTAAACAGTCTTTTGAACAAAAAGATATTTCTGGTTTTTGTTTAATTGATCAAGAATTTCCCATTATCTATCTTAATAATAGCACAGCTAAAGTAAGACAAATTTTTACTATTTTTCATGAATTAGCTCATATCTTATTACAAGTTAGTGGTATCACTAAAGTAGATGATGAATATATTGATTTTTTAGAAAAAGATAGTAAAAAAATAGAAATATTTTGCAATCAGTTTGCAGCAGAGTTTCTTGTTCCTACTGAGAGCTTTTTTGAAGATTTAGATAATTATAGAGATAGTTATAATGATCAATTGATTTCAGAATTCTCTCAAAAATATAGTATTAGTCGCGAGGTTATATTAAGAAAACTTCTTGATAATAATCTTATTACCCAAAATGACTATGAGACGAAAGTTAAATCATGGCAAGATCAATATGCCAAAACTAAGCAATCAAAATCAGATCAGAAAGGAGGTGGTAACTATTATGCCACTCAAGCGACCTATTTAGGGGATAATTATCTGAAATTGGTATTCAATAAATACTATCAAGGAAAGTTTGGTATGGAAGCATTAGCTGATTACCTAAATATAAAGGTTAAAAATGTACCTAAACTTGAACAATTTCTCTTAGATAGGAAAGACTTTTAATGATTTACATTTTTGATACAAATAGTTTTAGAGTATTAAGTCATTATTTTCCAGAAATCTTTCCTACAGTTTGGGAGAAAATTGATTTATTGGTCAATAATGGTAATTTAATATCAGTGAGAGAGGTTTATAATGAATTGAACAGGGGCAGTGAATCATTTATTATTGATTGGGCTAAAGAGAATAAAAAAGTATTTGTTACTCCGACTCCAGATGAAATGATGTTTGTTAGTCAAATATTTGCAGTTCCTCATTTTCAAACTCTAGTAACAAAAAAGCAAAGATTAAAAGGAACACCCATAGCTGATCCATTTATTATTGCTGCTGCAAAAGTTAAAGAAGGTTGTGTGGTTACAGAAGAAGTTTTTAAACCCAATGCTGCTAAAATTCCTAATGTTTGTCAGTATTTTAATATTGACTGTACCAATGTTCAAGGATTTATGAAACGGGAAAGCTGGAGATTTTAATTTAGATAAAAATAAAAGTTTTATTATGTAGCGAACGAAAATAGTTGCTCACAATTTAATTGAAGTTTAGGAAATAATTTAGACTCAATCATATCTCCTCGACGTAACAGAATTCTTTGATATTCATCATTAACTAGATGACAAATCGTTATAGTGGGTTGTTTAGGACTTCCAATATAATATTTTCCTCCAATTCCCAAATAATCAACAATCCAATATTCAGAAATTTTCAAAGACTCATAATCTTCATATTTACGCGCATAATCATTTTGCCAGTTATTACTAACAACTTCTACAACTAATTTAATGGTTGTTCCTAAAGTAATGACAGGTTCACGACTCCAAAGAGGTTCATTATTTAAAGCATTTTCATCAAGAATAATAACATCGGGACGAAAAGCACTAATAGAACTCAAGGGTTGAATTAAACAACGATGAGGAATAAAATAAGGCAAATTTTGGCGATCAATTTCAACATTAAATTTTCGACTAATGAAAGCTGCTACCTGTTCATGGGTTCCTGTAGGTTCCATATCAACTAATTCCCCATCAATCAGTTCATAACATTCATTATCTCCATATTGACTAATAAATTCATCAACATTGATTCCGGTAAAGGTTGGCGATCGCATAATTAATTCCATTAATAATAATCTGTTTTTATTTTAGACAAATTAGACAAAAAATTAATCTTTTGTAATAAGTTAATCTAATCTTTGCTTTATGCAACCGTTAAAGATTGACCATTATTCTTAGGGGTTAGCTTTAAAATAAAAGGAGCAGCTTTTTGACTCCATTGTTTAGGAGATTCAAACCCAGACGCATTATTTCCCCAGCAAGTTTGTAACATTTCGGTGTTAATAATTCCTGGATTAAGAGCAATAATACCGATCCCTTTAGGAACTTCTTGGGCTAATCCTTGGGATAGTCCTTCAATAGCCCATTTTGAAGTACAATAAGGAACAACTTCAGGGGAGGTTGAACGACCCCATCCTGAACTAAAATTAACAATTATTCCTTTTTTTTGTGCCATCATTGCTGGTAAAAATCCCCTAATGGTTCTCACTACACCATTAATATTAATATCCGTTAGTTTAATAAATTCTTCTTCACTAATTTCCCATAAGGGTAAGGGTTGATTAATAATTGCTGCATTATTGATTAAAAAATCAGGACTTCCCCATTGATTAATAACTCTGTTGATCCAGGTTTGTACTTGTTGATTATTAGATAAGTCAACCACATTAAAGTCATGATCTTTATAGAGATGATTAAGTTTTTCTATTTCTTTAACGGAACGACCACAACCGATAATTTTATGGCCTTTTTTAATCAATTCTTCCCCTAAAGCCCTCCCTAATCCTTTGGTAATTCCTGTAATAACAATGGTGCGAATTGCTTTCATTTAAGTTGTCATCTCCATAGTAATAAAGATTATCTCATAAAAACATTAGTTAGCTAAGATAAGGGAATAAACTGAACTTCTAACACTGAACTCAGATTAGTTAAACGGTTTTGGGCATGAAAGGCAACTTTTGTGTTAATGTTGCCATAAATCATTATATTAAAGTTCATTTATAATATTTATCTAGTGATCATAACCTATGCCCATCAGTCCTTTACAAAAAGCAATACGCAAACTCTCCCCCAAACAACGAAGATGGTCAATCATTGGCCAACAAACCCCCAAACGGGTTAATCGTTGGTTTAAATGGCTATCCCCTGGATTATTTGTTAAACGCTGGTTACTGATTAGTGCCACGGGTCTATTATTATCAGTGTTAGGCTTAGCTATTTGGGTGAAATTGACCCCGGTTAACCGTTTTCTGGAATTAATCTCCCAACTTCTCGAAACCATTGCTACCCATGTTCCTAGCTATATTTCTGGTCCTGTGGCTCTACTACTGGGACTATTTCTACTATTATGGGGACAAAGTCGTACTGTTGGTTCGATTACTGAGGCGTTCCCTGATAGCGATCAAGAGTTGGTTGATCGCTTGTTAACCCATCGTCGTCTACATCGTGGACCGAAAATTGTGGCTATTGGGGGAGGAACGGGATTATCGACCCTGTTACGGGGCTTAAAGCAGTATAGTGCTAATATTACTGCCATTGTGACCGTAGCGGACGATGGAGGGTCTTCAGGACGACTCAGGGAAGAAATCGGTGTTTTACCACCTGGGGATATTAGAAACTGTATGTCCGCCTTAGCAGATGAAGAAAAATTATTAACGGAGTTGTTTCAATATCGTTTTCAAGCAGGAGAAGGACTCACAGGCCATAGTTTTGGTAACTTGTTCTTGACAGCTATGACAGCCATTACGGGACGGGATTTTGAAAAGGCGATCGCAGCAAGTTCAAAAGTTCTCGCTATTCGGGGTAAAGTGTTACCCGCAACCCTCAGTGATGTGCGTTTATGGGCTAAATTAGATGATGGTCGCTTTGTGGAGGGAGAATCTCATATTACTGAGGCTGGGGGAAAAATTGCTCAAATCGGTTGTTTTCCAGGGGATCCGCCTGGTTTACCCGCAGCGTTACAAGCAATTAGAGAAGCTGACTATATTATTATGGGTCCAGGGAGTCTTTACACCAGCGTTATTCCTAATCTTTTGGTATCAGATATTAAAGACGCTTTAGCTAAGGTAAAGGTTCCTCGTATTTATGTCTGCAATATTATGACTCAACCAGGGGAAACGGACGGTTATACTGTATCTGATCATATTAAAGCCATTGATCGTGTTTGCGGGCAACGAATATTTGATGCTGTTTTAGTACAACGGGTTTCTCCTTCTCCTACAGTCTTAAAAAACTATGCTAAAGAACAATCTCATCCTGTTTTTTTAGACCGAGAAGATGTAACTAATTTAGGATGTCGGATTGTTTTAGCTAATATTATGGATGAAGATCCGATGACAGCAAAAGTAACTCACCATCCCCAAAGATTAGCGAGGGTATTGTTACGTTGGTATAGTAAAAATTAAGTCAGTAAAAAATTTCGGTACATCTAAATTAATGAAATCTTTAAAAGAATATGATTTGACCTTAGGTCAATACAGCAATCCTATTATAATAGGAATTTTGTTGATTGGTTTACTGTTGCGTCTTTATGGTATCAATTTCGGTTTACCTTATCTATATAATCCCGATGAACCTAATCGGATTAGAGTTGTATTTCGTATCCTATCAACTCAAGATTTGAACCCTCATTGGTTTGGTCATCCAGCTACAACGGTTATTTATCTTTTAGTATTATCCTATGGTTTGATGTTTGTAGGAGGTCGATTTTTAGGAATTTTTAATAGTTCTGAAGCTTTTTTAGAGTTTTATCGTCAAGACCCTAGTATTTTTTATTTAACAGGTCGCTTATGGAGTGCATTTTTTGGAGTTGTAACAATTTGGTTTGTGTATTTAATTGCTACTAAGATATTTAACAAAACTGTCGGACTAATATCCGCTTTTTTAGTTGCTATTATTCCTCTTCATGTTGAAGTTTCCAAAATTGCTCGTATGGATACTTTAATGCCATTTTTACTACTTATTTCTTTTTATTATTGTTTGAAAATTCTTGAAAAAGATAGTTTAATAAACTATTTTAAAGCAAGTTTTTTTCTCGGTTTAGCGATAGCAACAAAATATCCAGCTATTGTTTTTTTATTAACAATTATTTTAACCTATATTTTGATAAAAGGATGGAAGGTTCAAGGTTATTTAAAACCTGTTAGTAGTGTCTTAGCTTGTACCAGTGGTGCGTTTATTGCTTCTCCTTTTCTATTTTTAGATTTTAATCAAGTTTTAATAGATATTAGTCAAGAAAATAGGTCATCTCATTTAGGAGCAACAGGAGAAGGATTTATCAATAATTTAATATGGTATTTTCAAAATCCTCTAACACAATCTTTTACAGTTTTTGGTCTATTATTAATTAGTTTAGGTTGCCTTTCTCTATTCTTTTGCAATTATGATAAACTGTTCTTATTAATTAGTTTTCCAAGTTTATTTTTATTATTTATTTCTTTACTCAATTTGCGATGGGAACGTTGGATAATTCCTATGATTCCTTTTTTGTGTATTTTTCTTGCTTATTCCATTTATCGTATCTGTAAATTTCTAGAATTACGCTTTAATTATTCTTTAGGATTATTTTTAATATTAGTAATGTTGACCTTAATTTCCAGTCCGTTATTACACAAAGATATAATACAAGGTTATAAGATGTCTGGGGTAGATACAAGGACTTTTGCAGGGGGATGGATGCTTAAAAATATTCCTGAAAATTCTTCTATTCTTGTTGAAGATTACACTCCTCAACTGCCTAAAATGTCATTTCAGTTTTTTGAAGTTAAGAGTCATAAAAATGGTACCATAAAAAAGTTTAACCCGCAAAGATCATCCCATGCAACCTTTTATCCTTCTGGAACACTTGGAGATCTCAAAAGTGTTGAAGAAATTAGTAAACATAATATAGAATATATTGTTATGGGTAATTATTATGATCGTTATCTGTTGGAAAAAAATAGGTATCCTAAAATTGTTAAGCGTTACGAAGATATTATTGAATCTGGAGAATTAATTTATGAAACAAAAAAAAATAATGAAGTTCGTCAAGGAACAACGATTCGTATCTATAAAGTTTCAGAAAAATAGGTAAAGTAATTGACAAAATGTTTATTACCACTGAATCTTTTAATCCTAGAGGACAAAAAGCGGAAAAAATAGTATGGGAAAAAATTAAACAAACATTTTATCAAAGAAAATGTCTAATTTATTGGCGTTATCCCATTTTTCCTATACGGGGAAAAATGCGTAAAGAAGCTGATATCTTAATCGCTGATTTTGAGTTAGGATTAATGATTATTGAAGTTAAATCTCTACTCATTAATCAAATTGTTAGTATTCAAGGCCATTATTGGAATTATAAAAACTTTTATACTGATTCAGGAACTCCTTATCAACAAGCAGAAAATCAGTTATTTTCTTTATTAGAATATTTCAACCAAGAACCAAATTTATGTAATAAAATTACAGCAAAAGTATTAATTGCTTTACCTTTTATCACTTCAAAACAATGGCAAATAAAAGGATTTCATAAATTAGTTAGTAATCCTCCAATTCTTTTCCAAGATCATTTACTTTCCTTAGAGACCATTGATAGAATTATTCACCAAACCCCAGCAATTACTACAGGAAAAAAAATCAATCATTCTCAATGGAATTTACTCCTTAATATTTTATCAGGAACACCTGTTTTATCTCGCGATCACCATCAAGTTTTAAGTCAAAAAAATAGTAAAGGTCAAATTTTACAAAACTTAAGAAATCATCTTTATGAATTTGATTTACAACAAGAACAAATTGCTAAACAAATTCCTTCAGGGTTTCAACGAATACGAGGAATTGCTGGTTCTGGAAAAACCATATTACTATGTCAAAAAGCAGCGATAATGCACTTAAAACACCCTCAATGGAAAATTGCTTTTGTTTTCTTTTCTCGTAGTCTTTATGGAGAAATTGTACAACAGATCGATCAATGGGTTAGATATTTTAGTCACCAACAACAAACTTATAATAAAAATAATCAACAATTACAAGTTTTTCATGGTTGGGGTTCTCGGGAAGAATTAGGATTTTATCGCTTTTTATGTCAGGTAACAGGAGTGGTTCCTTTAGGAGTTGATCAAACAACTTTTCAACAACCATCAGACGCATTGGGAGAAGTCTGTGTTAACCTCTTAAATCAAACTGCTATTCCTCAAATTTTTGATGCTATTTTAATCGATGAAGGACAAGATTTCATGGTTAAAAATTGGCTTTACCAAGGAAAACAGCCTTTTTATTGGTTAGCTTATCAAGCATTACGTCCTATTGATGCTGTCAATACTCAAGAAAAAAGATTGATTTGGACTTATGATGAATTACAGAGTTTAGATAGTTTACAAGTTCCTCATCCTAGCGAAATCTTTGGGGAAGAATTAGGTAATATTGTCACAGGAAAATATAAAAACGAGATTAGTAAAACAGAGATCTTGTCTTGTTGTTATCGTACACCTCATTTGATTATTGTAGCTGCCCATGCTATGGGAATGGGATGGTTACGTCCTCAAGGAATATTAACAGGAATGACTGACAAAAAAGATTGGGAAACTTTAGGTTATGAAATTGAAGGAGAGTTAATAAACGGAGAAAAAATAACTATTACCAGACCGTTTGATAATTCCCCCAATCCCTTATCTAAAGTTTTTCAAGAGTCATTAATTCAATTCAATCAATACTTATCAAGACAGCAGGAAATTAGTGCTTTATCTCAAAAAATTTATAACAATTTGCGTAACGATGGATTACGACCAAGTAAAGAAATTTTAGTTTTAGTTTTGGGGGATTATTTTGAGTCTTTTAAATTACAACAAACTATTGCTAATTTTTGCATTAGACAAGGGATTGATATTTATATTCCAGGAACTAAAAGTTGTAATGATTTAACCCAAGAAAATAATCATAATCCTAATCAATTTTGGTATAAAGGTGCCGTTACAATTTCTCGGATTCATCGCGCTAAAGGACAAGAAGCAGCTATGATTTATATTGTAGGATTAGATCACATTGCTAAAGCAGAAAATAACTTATTATTACGCAATCAATTATTTGTTGCGATGACGCGATCGCAAGGATGGTTAACCATGAGTGGAATCGGTCATTATTCCCTCTATCAAGAGTTAGAAAATGTTATCAAACAGAAAGATAGTTTTTCCCTAACTTATCGTCCTCCTAAACAACGAGAAATCATGGTCACAGAAGCAGCAGAATTATTACAACGTTATCGCTTAGGAGAAAGAAATTTTCAACAAGCTGAACTCTCTAAGATGAATTTACAACACCTCAATTTAGAAAATATTAACCTCATTGGTGCGAATTTATTTGGGACTAATTTACAATATAGTAACCTCAATCGTGCTAAACTAATTGCAGCGAATTTAGAAAATGCTAACTTAACAGGAGTTAGTTTAGTTAAAGCTAAATTAATCGGTGCCAATTTAACCAATGCCAATTTAACTAATGCAGATTTAACTAATGCAGACTTATCTAATGTTATTCTCAATAATACCCAAGGAATTATGAATTATAACTGATAAATTAAGATGATAAATCAAGATAACGGTAAAATTAAAACAGTGATGGGTTCATAATGATAACTGGTCACTAATAACTGATAACTGAAATAACCCTATGACTTTCAACGGAGATAATCCTTTTCTCAATCTTAATTACGAACCTGCTTTAGAAAATTTAGGAGGAGACTACTACGATAAAGTATCTGCAGCGAAATTTCCTCAACATATTTTAAGGTTTCGTAACGATGATCTATTGCCCCAATTAGGGTTATCATCCAGTGGTGTAGATGACCTACATTTTATCGACACTTTTGGCAAATTTCAAGGAATAAGACCCTTTCTTGCCCTACGATATCATGGTTATCAATTTGGGGAATATAATCCCTTCCTCGGAGACGGTAGAGGGTTCCTCTATGGACAAGTTAGAGGGGTAGATGGAGAATTATATGATTTTGGGACAAAAGGGTCAGGACAGACCCCTTATTCACGGGGTGGAGATGGTAGATTAACGTTAAAAGGAGGAGTGAGAGAAGTCCTTGCAGCAGAAACTTTACACAGAATGGGAGTTAAAACTTCCCGTTGTTTAAGTTTAGTAGAAACTGGGGAAGCATTATGGAGAGGAGATGAACCCTCTCCCACTCGTTCATCTGTTATGATTCGCATGAGTCGTTCTCACATTCGCTTTGGAACATTTGAGCGTTTATACTATATCAAACGACCCGATTTAATCAAAGAATTATTAGATTTTGTCATTGATATTTATTATCCAGAAATTGACTCAAATTCTTCTGATCGTTATAGTTTATTTTATCAAGAATTAGTCAAACGTCATGCTCAATTAGCAGCACAATGGATGGCTGCCGGATTTTGTCATGGGGTCTTAAATACAGATAATATGTCTATTACAGGGGAAAGTTTTGACTACGGCCCCTATGCTTTTATTCCGACTTATGATCCCTATTTTACCGCTGCTTATTTTGATTATGGAAAACGGTATTGTTATGGTAATCAACCTTTAATTATTCGGGTTAATTTGGAGATGTTACAGTTACCGTTAATGACAATCATTTCTCCTGGTAGTTTAGAAACCGCTTTAAATAATTTTGATGATTATTATCAAACCGCTTATACTCAAGAAATGTTAAACAAATTAGGATTACATGGATTAATTGATCAAGGAAATGAATTGGTTAATCTAACAGTAGATGTTTTAAAGAAAAGTCAAGTTCCTTATCATCAATTTTTTCTTGATTTAATGACTGAAATTAATCGAGGTTGGTGGGAAGAGGAATCAATTATCTTAGAAAATAGTAATTTATCAGAAATTCATTGCAAGAATTGGCGACAACTCTATTATAAAACCCTGAGTCAAATTTCTCCTGATCAAATAGATAAAATCAGCGAAACGATGAATCAAGTTAATAGTAAAATACCCTTACTTAGACCTCAAATTGAATCAGTATGGGAAGCGATCGCTAACGAAGATAATTGGGAACCTTTTAATAAATTAGTGAGTAAAATTCAAGAAAAATAACGACTTAGATTCTCTATTTTAACTACTTTCTGGAGAAATAGAGATAGCTCTTTGTTCTAAAATTGGTAACTTTAATAATATTCCTCCAACACACCAATAATAAACAGCAACAGGGTCTACAGCAAGAGGGTAATAATAAGGATTATAACTAATTAATAAAATAAATACCCATAAGCACAATCCCAGGCCCCGTAATGGGAGGGTTTTTAAAGAACGATAAGCTTTAAAGGTGAGAATGGTTAAAGTAGTGACAACACTTAAAAATGCTAAATATCCTAAAATTCCTATTTCATAGATGAGTTGAACGGGAAAGGTTTCTACCAGTTGAATTGACCCTAAATGGCGAGCAGCACTAGCCGTTTTGCCTAGTCCATGACCTAATAAAGTAATGCGATTATGTTTTAACCATTGTACTTGTTTAGCCATAAATTCTTGGGGTGGTGCATATTGCCAACGTTGAATAAAATTAGCAATTCTTTCATCAACTAAACCAATTTGAGTCGTTATGATGATAGTTAGCAAAAATATAATTGCTAATTTAACTAATAAATTTTTATTTGTTTTTTGGGTTGAAATAAATAATATTAAATAAATAATAGGCACTAATAATAAAGCAGTTCTTTGTCCTGAAATTAATGTAGCAATTAAGACAGTGATAATAGAAGCAAAACTGATACTTTTCCAAAGACGAGAAGGTTCACTCAAAGTAATACCATAACTGATAAAACTACTAGCAATCAGAAACCAAGCCCATTGCCAAGGAGCAACGAACGTTCCTGGTAATCGAATTAAGTTTCTTGCAGGGTTATAAAGTAAAGAACCTCCCACAAAACATTGAGCGCGTAAACTAGCAACAGTATTAGAAGGCTGAGGTAACTCACTACTTCCTGGACAAATACCATGTACTAATAATAAATATTGAATAAGACACAAGGTACAGGCAATAAAAATAAGAAGAACTAAAACTCGATTTAACCAAAGTAAACTTGTTTGATTATTAAGACAATAATAAGCACAAAAAACTAAAGGAATATAACCTAACCAAACTTTTAAACCCACCAATCCCATCAAAATAATCTTATCATTAGAATTAGTGAAATCCTGCGGAAAATTAACCAAAAAGAAAGTTAATAAACAAGTTAATCCGAAGAAAGCAATAGTAATTAATAAAGGCTTAAATTTTAATGGTTTCTTTTCTAAAATTTTATAACTAACACAAATTCCTGCTAAACTAGGTAAATACAAGGCATTTTTAGCTAAATGAAACAAGGAATAAGATCCCGTATAACGAACACCTTTACCGAATGCGTGAAAAACACCAGCTACAGAATATGTAATGGTTCCTCCTAAGGGAATATAAATCAAAAAAGCTAAAAGACCCCATTGAGGAAAACAATAAGACAATACGATACAAGGAACTAATAATGCTCCCATGATAGCAGCTTGATTTCCTCCTATTAATAGACAGAAAGAACTAAAAAAAACTGTTGTAAATAAAATAGTAATAATGATAATAATTTGTTTTTCACGTTTCATTTTCTCATATTTAATTTAAGTGAATCCTTTTACTAAGAATAAGCTATTTAACTTTAATTCCTTGTCCTTTCTCGTTAAATTCTATGACTGTTTTTTCTGATAATTCATGAGTAGTCATAGCGGTTAAAATATCTAAAGGGATGGTTAAATGATGCGCTCCTGCTTCTAAAGCTGCTGCTGCTTCTTGGGGTGATTTCAAACTAGCTGCTAAAATTTCAGTGTTGCTTCCTTCTAAGATCTTGGCCATACCCTTAACCAAGGCTAAACCATCTCCTAATAATCGAGTTGCACGGTTAACATAAGCGATCGCATATTTCGCTCCTGCTTCTTTTGCAATGGCAGCTTGTGCGCTACTATAAATAGCAGTAACCGCACAAGGAATATGAGATGACAAGGTGGATGTAACTTGAAACCCGATGGTTGTAGCAGGAATTTTTAAGACGGTCTTTTCTCCTATTAATTCATAAGCTTTTTCTCCTTCTGTAATCATCGTTTCAGCATCCGTTGCTGTTAACTGATAGTAGAGTTCTCCTGGACTTAAACTAGCTAATTTTTGTAAAGTTTCTTCTGGAGATAAGTCACTTTTGGCCAATAAAGTTGGGTTAGTGGTAATCCCTTTTACCCATCCGTATTTTATGGCGATTTTTGCCTCGTTGATAATGGCTGAGTCAAGATAAATCATAATTTTAAATCATAAAACTACTACATAATAACAGGTTTTACTCTTATCGTCTTGTCTATTTATAAATTGATAGGATAGATATTCATATTTGATGCTGTGAGCATTTTGTTATTTTTTTGGGAATAATCAAATCAAATAAGATGCTCTTAATTTGTAGATGATGAAACTTCTTATTACACTATCACAATATTTGTTTCTTGGATGTTCTCTCATAGCTGCGATTAAATCAGCAACCGATAGTCATATAGAAATGACCTTAGCTTTTGCCTTATTAAGTTTAAACTTTATATAGCATTTCCTGGACTCATGAGGTACACCTAATATTGTAACTGCTCACCGCAATAAGATAGCATTATTGAAAAACATGACAAGCAACATCAATTGAGGAATAAAAAGACAATCCTGATTATTTGGCGTAAAACTTACGCTAATTT
>JAAUYD010203170.1_pt1 | contig 17672 bp, 16 predicted proteins | sample 7278101 | NCBI WGS metagenome assembly JAAUYD01 (sample SAMN14350128, study PRJNA611818) | marine sediment metagenome | isolation source: surface marine sediment (0.6m) | place: French Polynesia: Moorea | collected 2018-08 | reverse complement strand
TCGCAGCCGCAGCTGTTCCTCGAACGCGGCCCGGAATGGCGGCGGCGGTTCGTCGACATGGGACTGTTCCACGTGGAACACGATTACCTGCCGGCGTATGCCGCGTTCGCACGCGCCCTGAAGCAGCGCAACGCGGCGCTGAAGACCGGTGAACCGGCCGCCGTCGCTGCCTGGGACGAGCCATTCGTGCAGACCGCGGAGCGCCTCGACCGGCGCAGGGCCGCGTTCGTCGAATGCCTGCTGCAGCACGCGGTCGTTGTCCTCGACGGCTGGCAACCGGGTTTCGCGGTTTCCGGACGTTATCGCCGTGGCTGGCGCGAGGGCAGCGAATTGCAGGCCGAGCTGGCGCGCCGACTCGAGCTGGATATGCGCACCGGCTTTACCAGCGTAGGCCCGCACCGCGCCGAGGTCGAGCTGCTGACCGACAGCGCCGCGCCGGCCGAGAAGACGTTGTCGCGCGGTCAACAGAAGCTGCTGGTCATCGCGTTGAACCTGGCGCTGGCTGACCGGATGATCGCCGAACGGCAGCGCCGCCCGGTCGTGTTGATCGATGACCTCGCGGCCGAGCTGGACAGTGCCAATCAACAGAAGGTGGTCGCGGCGCTCGGGGCGCGCGATGTCCAGGCCTTTATCGCATCGATCGCCGATCCCACGGCATTGTGTCCGCCGGGCGCGCCGGTGTTCCACGTGGAACACGGCGAGATCGCCTGAGCCCGCAGACACACCGCAGCATCGCGCGGAAAACGCCGCGCCCCCGGTCCAAACATGTATAATCGCCCGATAACTCCTTATTTCTACAGCGAAAGCCACCAAATCGACCACCATGACCGACCCAACGTCGCCGTCGAACTACGACACCTCCTCGATCAAGGTACTCAAGGGCCTGGACGCCGTCCGCAAGCGGCCCGGTATGTACATCGGCGACACCGACGACGGCACCGGGCTGCACCACATGGTCTTCGAAGTCGTCGACAACGCGATCGACGAGGCCCTGGCGGGGCACTGCAGCGAGATCCGAGTCACGATCCATGCCGACAACTCGGTCAGCGTGCGTGACGACGGCCGTGGCATCCCGGTCGGCATCCACGAGGGCGAGGGCGTATCCGCGGCCGAGGTCATCATGACGGTGTTGCACGCCGGCGGGAAGTTCGACGACAACTCGTACAAGGTCTCCGGCGGCCTGCACGGCGTCGGCGTCTCGGTCGTCAACGCCCTGTCCGACCGGCTCGAACTGACGATCTGGCGTGACGGCAGCAAGCACCAGCAGGTCTACCACCTCGGCGTACCCGAGGCCCCGCTGGCCGTCGCCGGCGAGACCGAGAAGCGCGGCACCCAGGTGCGCTTCCATCCGAGCCCGCAGATCTTCACCGACACCGAGTTCCACTACGACATCCTCGCCAAGCGCCTGCGCGAGCTGTCGTTCCTGAACTCCGGCGTGCGTATCGTGCTGCGCGACGAACGCTCGGACAAGGAGGACACGTTCGAGTACGAGGGCGGCATCCGCGCATTCGTCGAGCACCTCAACCGCAACAAGACGCCGTTGCACGCCAAGGTGTTTCACTTCAGCGCCGAGCGCAATGGCGTCGGTGTCGAGGTCGCGATGCAGTGGAACGAGTCGTACCAGGAGAGCATCTTCTGTTTCACGAACAACATCCCGCAGCGCGACGGCGGTACCCATCTCGCCGGCATGCGCGCGGCGCTGACGCGGACGCTGAACAGCTACATCGACCACGAGGGCCTGGCGAAGAAGCAGAAGGTCGCGACGTCGGGCGACGACGCCCGTGAAGGCCTGACGGCCGTTCTGTCGGTCAAGGTGCCGGATCCGAAGTTCTCGTCGCAGACCAAGGACAAGCTGGTGTCGTCCGAGGTCAAGGGTGTCGTCGAGACCCTGCTGGCCGAGAAGCTGGGTGAGTTCCTGGTCGAGAATCCGAACGAGGCCAAATCGATCGCCGGCAAGATGATCGAGGCCGCACGGGCGCGCGAGGCGGCGCGCAAGGCGCGCGAGATGACGCGCCGCAAGGGCGTGCTCGACGTCGCCGGGCTACCCGGCAAGTTGGCGGATTGCCAGGAAAAAGACCCGGCCCTGTCGGAACTCTATCTGGTCGAGGGCGACTCGGCCGGCGGCTCGGCGAAACAGGGCAGGGACCGCCGCACCCAGGCCATCCTGCCGCTGAAGGGCAAGATCCTCAACGTCGAGAAAGCGCGCTTCGACAAGATGCTGTCTTCTGCCGAGGTCGGCACGCTGATCACGGCGCTCGGCTGTGGTATCGGCCGCGAAGAGTTCGATCCGGACAAGCTGCGCTACCACCGCATCATCATCATGACCGATGCCGACGTCGACGGTGCCCACATCCGCACGCTGCTGCTGACCTTCTTCTACCGCCAGATGCCCGAGCTGATCGAGCGCGGCCACGTGTACATCGCGCAGCCGCCGCTGTACAAGGTCAAGAAGGGCAAGCAGGAGACCTACCTCAAAGACGACGCCGAGCTCAACGCCTACCTGATGCGCACCGCACTCGAGGGCGCGAGCCTGCAGGTCAATGCCGCGGCGCCGCCGCTGTCCGGTGCCGCGTTGGAAGACCTGGCCGCGAAGATGGTCACGGTCAATGCGATCGTGCAGCGCCTGGCCAAGCGCTACGACGCCGGCCTGCTGCGCAGCCTGCTGTACATGCCGCGCGTGACCGACGACCTGATCGCCGATGGCGACGCCTGGGCGGCATGGATCGACGAGCTGCAGGGTCGTCTGAACGCCGACACCGGCGTCTCCGACCGCTACGTGCTGACGCCGCTGACCGGCGACGAGACCCGCGACGGCGCGCTGCGCATCGAGCACGTCACGCACGGCATCGGCAACGAGCGCGAACTGCCGTACGAGTTCTTTCACGCCAACGACTACCAGAAGATCGCCGACATGGCCGAACACCTCGATGGCCTGCTCGGCGACGATGCCGTGGTCATGCGCGGCGACAAGTCGCGCCCGGTCGACACTTTCGAGAAGGCGTTGGCGTGGCTGATGGAGGAGGCCAGGCGCGGTCAGCACATCCAGCGTTACAAGGGCCTCGGCGAGATGAACCCCGACCAGCTCTGGGAGACGACGATGGACCCGGAGACCCGCCGGCTGCTGCGCGTCAACATCGAGGACGTCGTCGGATCCGACCAGATCTTCACGACGCTGATGGGCGATCAGGTCGAACCGCGCCGCGAATTCATCGAGCGGAACGCGCTGACGGTCGAGAACCTCGACATCTGACCGGCGCCAGCGGGCGATCGGTTTTCCACCAAGTTATCCACAGCGCCGCGCGCGCCGCCAACCTCATACGCTGTACACACAAAGTCGTCACGCACGGACCCGGACAAAAAATAGTCAGTAAGTAATCACTTAGCTTGAGTCCACGCTGCCAGGCATTGCCGCGACCTCGGCCTCGATCCAGTCTTCGACGTCGGCGACGATCTCGGCGGCCTTGCGGCCGTCCGCCGGGATGGCCTCGCCGATCGCGACCCGGATCTCGCCCGGATACTTTTTCACACCCCGACGGCGCCAGAAGACCCCGGCGTTGTGGGCGATCGGCACGACCGGATGACCGCTGCGCTCGGCGAGCACGCCGCCGCCGATGCCATACTTCTTGCGCTGACCGGGCGCGGTGCGCGTGCCTTCCGGGAAGATGATCACGCAGCGGCCCTCGGCGAGCCGGGCGCTGCCGTCCTCAACGACCTTGAACACCGCGCGCCGCCCGGCCGAGCGGTCGATCGGGATCGACTTGACGAAGCGCAGGCCCCAGCCAAAGATCGGCAGGTGCAGCAGTTCGCGCTTCAGCACCCAGGACTGCGCCGGCGGCAGCAGGCCGCGCAGCGCGATCGTCTCCCACGTCGACTGGTGCTTGGCCATGACGATGCACGCGCCGTCGGGCAGGTTGTCGGCGCCGACGATGCGGTAGCGCAGACCGCAGATCACGCGCTGCAGCCACAGATTGGTGCGCCCCCAGGCCGTCGCGACGCGGTCGCTGAAACTACCGGGCAGCAGACCGCCGAGCAGGATGATGACCAGGCCGAAGACCGCGACACTGAGCATCAGCAGCGCGAAGTACAGCAGCGAGCGCAGCAGGATCACGCGCCGGCGTCCCCGGCCAGCAGCGCGTCGACCGCCGCGGCGAGGTCGGCGAACACCGGCAGCGCGGCGAACGCCGGCTGCGCCGCCAGCGTGCGCTCGCCCTTGCCGCTGCGCACCAGCAGCGGCCGCGCGTCGACCGCCCGGGCGGCGCCGACGTCGGCCGCCGAATCACCGATGAACGGCACGCCGGCGAGCGGCACGGCGAAGCGTTCGCCGATCTGCAACAACAGGCCGGGGGCCGGCTTGCGGCACGCACAGCCGGCATCCGGGGTGTGCGGGCAGAACAGGATCGCGTCGACGTGGCCGCCGACCCGGGCCAGCGCCAGCTGCAGCTTGGCGTGCATCGCGTTCAACGTCTCGACGCCGAACAGGCCCCGGCCGATGCCCGACTGGTTGCTCGCAACGGCGACCAGGATACCGGCGTGATTCAGTCGCGCGATCGCCTCCAGGCTGCCCGGGATCGGGATCCATTCATCGACCGACTTGATGTAGTCGTCGGAATCCTCGTTGATCACGCCGTCGCGATCGAGGATCACCAGCGGCGGCCGCGCGCCCCCGTCGTCAGTCGACATCGCGGAACTCGGACACCCGGACGCGGCCGCCGACCAGGCGTGCGTCGCGCCGCATCAGCGCGTCCATCTTGTCCCAGAAGGCGCGCCGCAGATCCAAGCCGGCGGCGATGTCGGTGCCCATCACGAGGATCAGCAGGTCGGCCAGTTCTTCCGAAAGTGAGTCCTTACTCTTTCCCTTGGTCACGCAGGATGATATCTCACCGAGCTCTTCGGCCATCAGCGCGACGCGGTAGCTGAGCTCCTCGCCGCCGCGGTTACGCAGGTCGTGTTTGTCGTGGAAGGCCTGCACGGCGGCCATCATCGCGTCCCAGGAATCGCTGTGCGCGGCCACCGGATCAGACCTGCAACGCCGAGATGTCGGCGACCTGCAGGAACTGCCGCGACAAGGCGCGCAGCATCGCCAGGCGGTTGCCGCGCACCTCGGGCTTGTCGGCCATGACCATGACGTCGTCGAAGAAGCGGTCGACGACGGCCCGCAGCTGGGCCAGGGCCTGCAGCGTCGCGCCGTAATTGGCGTCGCTCATCAGCGGCGCGGTGCGCTCCGCGACCGCGACGATCTGGGTGTGCAGGTCGCGCTCGGCGGTCAGTTCGAACAGCGCGCTGTCGACGCTGTCGGGGATCACCCCTTCGACCTTCTTCAGGATGTTGCCGATGCGCTTGTTCGCGGCGGCCAGCGCCTCGGCCTCGGGCAGCGAGCGGAAATCGCCGACCGCGCGCACGCGGTGCTCGAAATCGGCGACCGAGTCGGGCTCGACCGCGGCGACGGCCTCGAACACGTCGAGCGGCGTGCCGGCGTCGAGGTACAGGCCCTTGAGGCGTTCGATCATGAAGGCGTAGACCGCGGACACGGTATCGGCCGCGGTGACCTTGTCGCCGAGGTGCTGTTCGGCCTCGCCGAGCAGCCCGCGCAGGTCGAGCGGCAGCGCGTGTTCGCGCAGGATCCGCAGCGCACCGAGCGCGGCGCGGCGCAGTGCGAACGGGTCCTTGTCGCCGGTCGGCTTCATGCCGATGCCGAAGATGCCGACCAGCGTGTCGACGCGTTCGGCGATCGCGATCGCGATGCCGGTCTTGGTCTGCGGCAGCTGGTCGCCGGAGAAGCGCGGCATGTAGAACTCGTCCATCGCCTGCGCCAGCTCGGCCGGTTCGCCGTCACGCTGCGCCTGGTAGCGCCCCATGATGCCCTGCATCTCCGGGAACTCGTAGACCATCTCGGTCATCAGGTCGCAGCGGCTCAGCTCGCCGGCGCGGCGCGCGAGCACGCGGTCGCCGCCGATCTGCGCGGCGATGCCCTCGGCCAGCGCGGCGACGCGGTCGGACTTGTCGCGCATGCTGCCCAGGCCCTTCTGGAACACGACGTGGTCGAGGCGTTCGATGTGGTCGGCCAGCGTCCTCTTGCCGTCCTGCTCCCAGAAGAACGCGGCGTCGGCGAGGCGCGGCCGGATCACGCGCTCGTTGCCCTCGCGGATCACGTCGGGGTTGCTGCTCTCGATGTTGGCGATCGTGATGAAGTGGTTCATCAGCTTGCCGTTGCCGTCGAACACCGGGAAGTACTTCTGGTTCGACTTCATCGTCGCGACCAGCGCCTCGTGCGGTACCGCGAGGAAGTCGGCGTCGAACGTGCCGGTGATCGGCCGCGGCCACTCGTTGAGCGCCGTGACCTCGTCGAGCAGCGCGTCGTCGAGGTCGGCGCTGCCGCCGAGCGCCGTCGCGGCCTCCTCGACGAACCCCCTGATGCACGCCCTGCGCTTGCCGAAGTGGGCAATTACTTTCCCCAGACCCTCGAGCACATCGGCGTAGTCTTCCGGGTTGTACAGCGTGATCGCGTCCGGGTGGTGGAAGCGGTGGCCATGGGTCGTGTTGCCGGCCGCGGCATCGAGCAGCGTGCACGGCACGACCTGGTCGCCGTGCAGGAACACCAGCCAGTGCACCGGGCGCACGAACTGCGCGTCCGAGTCGCCCCAGCGCATGCGCTTGGGGATCGGCAGGCGGTTCAGCGCGTTCTCGGCGATGCCCGGCAGCAGCTGCGCGGCGGTCTTGCCGGCCTGGTGGACCTGGTAGACCAGCCAGGTGCCCTTGGCGGTCTCCTGCTGCTGCAGCTGGTCGACGGTCGTGCCGCACGAGCGCGCGAAGCCCTCGGCGGCCTTGGTCGGCAGGCCGTCGGCGTCGAACGCGGCCTGCAGCGCCGGGCCGCGGCGCTCGATGTCGCGATCGGGCTGCGCGGTCGCACAGTCGAGTACCAGCACGGCCAGGCGACGTGGTGCGGAGTAAGCGGTCACTTCGCCGTGAGACAGCCCGGCTTGGTCGAGTCCCTTGACGAACTCGGCGGTCAATGCGTCGGACAGGCGGCGCAGCGCGACCGGCGGCAGCTCCTCGGTGCCGAGTTCGAACAGCAGGTTGGCGGTCTTGACGTCAGCCATTGGCCACCCCCTGTGAGCGACCTGTCGATGGCACCGGCATCGCCGGAGCGGAAGCGGTTCGCGGCGGCACTGGCGCAGGGCCGCCGCGAACGCGGTGGGCGATGCGGCCGCCTTGGTGAAACTCGGCCCGGTTCGCGCGTGCCAGTGCCGCGACCGCGATCGGTCGGCGGCGGTATCCGTTGGTTAGGTCCTTGAACATGACAGTCATACGATCTCTGGTGATTCGGTCGCCTATCGAGCACCGGCAGCCGGCGACCGGCCGGCGCCATCGACAGGCCCGGCCATCGGGAAGCCGAGCGCCTCGCGCGCGGCGTAGTAGGCCTGGGCCACCGCGCGTGCCAGCGTGCGCACGCGCAGGATGTAGCGCTGGCGCTCGCTGACCGAGATCGCGTGGCGTGCGTCGAGCAGGTTGAACGCGTGCGAGGCCTTGAGCACCTGCTCGTAGGCCGGCAGCGGCAGCCCGGCCGCGATCAGCCGGTTGGCGTCGCTCTCGCACTGGTCGAACAGCGTGAACAGGAAGTCGACGTCGGCGTGCTCGAAGTTGTAGGCCGACTGCTCGACCTCGTTCTGGTGGAACACGTCGCGGTACGTGACCGCGCCCTGCGGGCCGTGCGTCCAGACCAGGTCGAACACCGATTCGACGCCCTGCAGGTACATCGCGATGCGTTCCAGGCCGTACGTGATCTCGCCGGTCACCGGGCGGCAGTCGAGCCCGCCGACCTGCTGGAAATACGTGAACTGCGTGACCTCCATGCCGTTCAGCCAGACCTCCCAGCCGAGGCCCCAGGCGCCGAGCGTCGGCGACTCCCAGTTGTCCTCGACGAAGCGGATGTCGTGCTCGAGCGGGTCGATGCCCAGAATGCGCAGCGAATCCAGGTACAGGTCCTGGATGGCGAGCGGCGACGGCTTCATGACTACCTGGAACTGGTAGTAGTGCTGCAGGCGGTTCGGGTTCTCGCCGTAGCGGCCGTCGGTCGGTCGGCGCGACGGCTGCACGTAGGCCGAGTTCCACGGCTCCGGCCCGATCGCGCGCAGGAAGGTCGCGGTATGGAAGGTGCCCGCGCCCATCTCCATGTCGTACGGCTGCAGGATCGCGCAGCCCTGTTCGGCCCAGAACTGCTGCAGCGTGAAGATCAGGCCCTGGAAAGTCGATACGTCCGGCGCGTCGTTCATGTCTGTCGAAAACCCGTGGCGGCGCTGTTGTTATGAAAGCACGCGATTATACCGTCGGTGCCGCCGACTATCCTTATAATGTCGCGCCTCCGGCCGCCGTTCACGCTATCCGATGACCGAGCATCCCAGCGCCCCGACTGTCCGCCGCGCATCGCACCGACCGACCGCCGGGCGGTTTGCAGCCGGCCGCCGGCATTGCCGCGCCGCCGCTCAGCGGCGGCTGCCGCCGGCCGCGGCGTGTCGGCCGCTCGCTGCGCGGATCGTCGACGCGGCGGCGCCGTGAGCGTGGCGGCGACCGCCAGGCACGGCGCACGGGCGTTGTCGCTGGTCTCCGGCGGCCTCGACTCGCTGCTCGCGACCAGGGTCGTGCTCGACCAGGGCGTGCATGTCGAGGGCATCAATTTCTTCACCGGCTTCTGCGTCGAGGGCCACACCCACGCGATCCGCAACAAGGACCGGGCCCGGCCGAAGCGCAACAACGCGCTGTGGGTCGCCGAGCAGCTCGGTATCAAGCTGCACATCGTCGACATCGTCGAGGACTACAAGGAGGTCGTGTTCAACCCGCAATACGGCTACGGCGCCAACCTGAACCCCTGCCTCGACTGCAAGATCTTCATGCTCGCCAAGGCCAGGGAGTGGATCGACGAGCGCGGCTTCGACTTCGTGATCACCGGCGAGGTCGTCGGTCAACGACCGAAATCGCAGCGCAAGGACACGATGCCGCTGGTGCAGCGCGACTCCGGGATTGGCGACCGCCTGCTGCGCCCGTTGTGCGCGCACCGCCTGCCGCCGACGCTGCCCGAGCGCGCGGGCTGGGTCGACCGCGCGCGCCTGTACGGCTTTTCCGGACGCAGCCGCAAGCCGCAGATGGCGCTGGCCGCCGAGTTCGGCTTCGACGACTACGCGCAGCCGGCCGGTGGCTGCTGTTTCCTGACCGACGCCAACTACTCGGTCAAGCTCAAGGACCTGTGGGCCGCGCGCGGTGGCCGCCGCTACGAGCTCGACGACATCATGCTGCTCAAGGTCGGCCGCCACATCCGGCCGGCGCCGCACTTCAAGGTCATCGTCGCGCGCGAGGAGGGCGAGAACCGTTTCCTGCACGGCTATCGCAAACAGTACCCGCACCTGGCACCGACCAGCCATGCCGGGCCGTTCGCGCTGCTCGACGGCGACGTCGACGCTGTCGACGTACGCCTGGCCGCGCGCATTGTCGGTCGCTACAGCCAGGGGCGCGATGCCGACGCGATCACGCTCGACTACACCGACCGCAACGGCAGCGTGTCGTCGATCCGCGTCGTGCCGCTGCGTGCCGACGACATGCCGAAGGACTGGCTGCTGTAGCGCCGGTCCACGGCCGCGGTCGCCCGCGGATCGCCACGCGGCCCGGCGCGCCGGCCGCGCGCTGCCGGCGCCGACGCCACTCGGCAGTCGCGCCACCGCCCCGGCGACCGCCGGTGGCCGGTGGCCGCGCGCCGTGATCGCGGCGGCACGGCCATTGCCGCTGCGCGTTCCGTGACCGTGCGACGGCGGCCGGGGCCGCCCATGATCGCGCGGCCGCGCACGGTCCGACGGCGATCCGCCTGCCCAGGCCGGGCGTCGTGGCCATGTCGCGGCTGCCATGATGCCGCCACGTGGACAGTGGTCCGGACGAAGACCGACCGTCGGCTCGGCCGCCGGCGGGAGCGCCAACAAACGCAAACGGTTCGCAGTTGCCGGCGGCCCGCCGGGTCGACTCCACCGCGCCGCCCGCGGTTTTGTCTTGAATGGATCGTCAGAAAGGCGATTTGCCGCACGGTCTCCAGGGGAGTTGGCGATGGTGCGCGGCGCCCACCCGGGTCAAAATCCCCCCCGCACGCCGCGCACCGCGGTGGCCGACCCGGGTAGGTGCGACCAGCAGTCGCCGGCGCGCCTACCGAACCCGGCCGCCGGCGCGGTATCGCCGAAACCGAATCCACAGAGAGGATGCAACGTGAAGACAAAACCCAACAATCCCGCCCGTCGCCGCGCCATGAAGCTGATGCTGGGCGGCGCGATGTCGATTCCGCTCGCGTCGCTGGTCACCCATGGCACCGCGATCGCCGCGGACATGCCGCAGCTCGCCGAGAGCGACCCGCTGGCGCTCAGCCTGAAGTACAAGCACGATGCGTCGCAGGCGCCGCGCGTCGACAAGGCCGGCACGCCGGCCGCCGAGCAGGTCTGCGGCAACTGCCAGTTCGCGCAGGGCGACGGCGAATGGGTCGGCTGCACGATCTTCCCGGGCAAGGCGGTCAATACCAATGGCTGGTGCACGGCCTGGGTCAAGCGCGCGGGCTGACGCCGCGCCGATAGCGCGGGCCACGGACGGCAGCGCGCCCGGCCGGCGTCGGACAGAAAGATCGATGCCGGTCACCGGGCATCCGCGCGCTGCCAGCGCGGTCGCCGACAGCCGCGAGCGCGACGCTCGCGGCCGGCACATGGAAGGTGATAGCGCGGACCGCGCGCTGATCGCGGCTCGCCCGTCCGCCGCAAACCGTTCGCACGGCCCGGCCGACGCGAGCGTGATGCCCGGCAGCACCAGCGCACTGGCAGAACCGCTTCGGCGCTCGACCCGCCAGGTCGCCGTGCCCGACCGGCTGTGGCCGGCGCTGCGCTCCGACCATGCCGGTGAGACCGGCGCTGTCTACATCTACCGCGGCATCCTCGGCGTCGCGCGTGATCGCGCGGTACGTGACTTCGCCCATACCCACCTGCAGACCGAGCGCCGCCACCTGGCGCTGATGGCCGACCTGGTGCCGCCGCAGCGGCGCAGTAGGCTGCTGCCGGTGTGGCGCATCGCGGGCTGGTTGACCGGCGCGCTGCCGGCCGTGTTCGGTCCCGCGGCCGTGTTTCGCACCATAGTGGCGGTCGAGACCTTCGTCGATGCGCACTACCGCGCGCAGATCGACGGCCTCACAGACCCGGCACACGCGGCGTTGTCTGACATCCTCGAGACCTGCCGGCGCGACGAGGTCGCGCATCGCGACGATGCGGCCGCGCGACTCGGCGCACCCGGGCCGCTGGGCGGGGCGTGGACGGCGATCGTCGGCCACGGGTCGCGGCTCGGCGTTGCGCTGGCGGCCCGTTGCTGACGACTTCTGCCGCCGGGCCGGCGGCGCGACACCGGGACTGACCTGTCATGACAACCACGGCACTGCTGCTCTGGACCCTCGGCGCGCTGGCCGGGAGCATGTTGTTCTTTGCCGCCGTCGTCGCGCCGCTGGTGTTCCGTGCACTGTCGGCCGCCGCGGCCGGCGCGTTCCTGCGCGCGTTCTTTCCACGCTACTACCTGTGGGGCATCGCCGTCGCCGCCGCCGCGGCAGCGCTCGCGGCCTTCGTCGACTGGCGGGCCTTCGCCGCCTGTGCCGCGGTGGCCCTGCTGTTCGTCTATGCCCGGCAGTCGCTGATGCCGAAGATCAACGCGGCGCGCGATGCGTCGCAGGACGGCGACGCGGCGGCCGCGGCGCGCTTCGAGCGCCTGCACCGCATCAGCGTGCTCATCAACGCCGCACAGCTGCTCGCGCTGCTGGCGATCGCCGCCGCGCTCGTCGGCTGACGCCGCACGTCCTGGCCGTATCGCTGCATCGCGAAGGGGATTAGCCGCGAACGTCGACCGGCAGCCGGGTTCCCATTCGGTATGCCGGCACCCGTCGGCGATGCGGCAGTGGCACAACGCCGCCGTATTGGGCTTTCACAGAGGACGTCGCTATGAACACACTGCTCCCGCGTACCGCGCTGGTCGTCGCCCTGCTCGGTGTCGGCGCCGCGCCGGCCGTCGCCGGTCACCTGCACGGCTACCACGCCCACGGTGGCTACGGCCCGGGCCATGGCATGTCGGCCAAGTGGCTGTCGCCGCGCCATGCCTACGGGTACCGCGGCCACCATTACGGCAAGACCTACGGTCCGAAGTACCGCAGCAAGCACGGCAAGGCATACCGCAAGGGCCACTGGGGCAAGCCGATGCGCGGCTGTTACCCGCGGCCGCACCGCGGCAGCTGGGTCATGAGCGATCCCTACCGCTACGGCCACGGCATGAACAAGGGTGGCTACGCGCACGGCCAGGATGGCGGTCAGCCTGGCAGCCAAGGCCACGGCGTCAGCGAGGGCGGCTATACACCGCGACAGGGTGGCGGCCAGACCGGTAGCTACGGTTACGGCGCCGCGCCGGCGAGCGCGGCCGCCGCTCCGTACGCCGTGCCGCAGCCGGCCGCGACAGCGGCCGCTGCGCCACGCGACGACGCGCCCGGCAACATCGTCGAGACCGCGATCGCGGCCGACAGCTTCAACACGCTGCTGGCCGCCGTCGAGGCCGCCGACCTCGTCGCGACGCTGAGCGGCGACGGACCGTTCACGGTCTTTGCGCCGACCGACGCGGCCTTCAACAGGCTGCCCGCGGGGACCGTGCAGGGCCTGCTCGGTGACAGCGACGCCCTGACCCAGGTCCTTACGTACCATGTCATCGGTGCCCGCCTGGATGCCGCCGACCTGGTCGAGCAGGGCCGGTACCGGACGCTGAACGGCGCGACCGTCGATCTCGGCCAACTGAAGATCACGCAGGCCGACGTCGCCGCGTCGAACGGCATCATCCACATCCTCGACGAGGTGCTGCTGCCGCCGGGCGGCTGACGGTTCGTGACGGGCAGCCGCGCATGACCCGGGGCGCTGCCGCCGGCCAGGCCGACGGCAGTGCGCGGCGACGGCAACCCCGGGCGGGGCGCGGCAACCGATCTGTGCCGCTGGGGTCGGCGCGCCACGGCGCCGACCGTCGCTGCCGGCGCGTTCACCGGCCCCGCAGCGGGCGGCGCCCGCCGGCCGGCACGCCAGCGGGTCGTCTGGCATCGGACATCGCGTCACGCCGTCCACGGCGCACGCCGCCGGCGCCCGTCCCCCAATGAATTGGCGTCGTGCCGCCGGGCGTACCGGCGGGCGGGGGCAGGCCGCACGCCCGGGTCGCGCGCCGCCTACGCCCGTCGGGCCATGCCGCACGCCATCGCTCGGTACCGGCCAACGTCGAGTCGCCGCGGCCACGTAGCGCGGCGGTTTTTGCTAGGGTCGGGTAAACGATCCCGGTCCGCCGCGGAGGGTGCCGACATGCGACGCGACACCGTGCTATTCGATATCAACGAAACGGTCCTCGACCTGCGGGCACTGCGACCACGGTTTCGCGAGGCGTTCGGCGACGATGCGGTCACCGCGACCTGGTTCTCGATGCTGCTGCACACGTCGACCGTGTGCATCGTCACCGGTGTCAAGACCGACTTCGCGACCCTGGCCGCCGGTATGCTCGATGCGCTGGCCGCGCGCGTCGGCGTCGAGCTGTCCGATACGACCCGCAGCGACCTGCTCGGCGCGTTCGCACGCCTGCCACCGCATGCCGACGTCAAGCCGGCGCTGGCGCGCCTGCGCGCGGCCGGCTACCGCAGCGTCGCGTTCACCAACTCGTCGCTGAGGCTGGTCACGGCGCAGATCGACAACGCCGGGCTCAGTGCCGACTTCGATGCCATCGTCTCGGTCGAGGAGACCGGCAGCTTCAAACCGGATGCGCGCGTCTACGCCTATGTCGCGCAGCGCCTCGAGCGGCCGCTCGAGACCCTGCGCCTGGTCGCGACGCACGACTGGGACACCCACGGCGCGCTGACCGCCGGCATGCACGCCGCCTACATCGACCGCTCCGCGGCACCGTACCACCCGCTGTACCGGCGACCCGACGTGTTCGCGGCGACGATGGGCGATGTCGTCGAGCAGATCATCGCCGTCGACGGCCACGCATAGCGGCCCCGGCCGCCGCTAGCGCGCGGCCGGGGCGAGGGGTTCGCAGCGGATCTTGCCGTCGACGGTCTTGTCGCGCGCGAACAGCGACGCGCGCGTGCTGCGCGCGCTGAACGTACATTCGAAGCCGTTGCCGGCCGCGTCGTGCAGGCGCTGCGGCGACGGCGGGCCGTCGCTGTCGATGACGTGGAACTGGTCGCCGACGTCGACGACGACGACATCGTTGAACGCCGCGCAGCCGGACAGCGCGGCGCAGCCGAGCGCGACGACGGCGTGGCGGGTCAGGCGGTGGGTAGCGCGGTGAAGATGGCGGCGGGTCGGGGACATGCCGATTAGCTTAGCCGCTCGCCGGCGGCCGGCACAGCGCCGCGCGCGCCGCACCCGGGCGGTTCAGCGGCCGCTGACGCCGGGCGCCAGCGGCGTGACGCGCAGCACCAGGAACGGCGGCCGCACCGCCGCCTCGCCGCCGTTGAGCACGGCGCTGCGGTGCAGCTGGTTGGCGACCGCGTACAGCCCGCCGTCGGGACCGAAGCTGAACGCGTCGATCCACGACAGCCGCGGCCCGGCCGCCAGCCGGCGGTAGCGGCGCTCGGCGTCGATGACGCCGATCGCGTTGTTGGCGAGGTCGCCGAGATAGACGTTGCCGGCGTTGTCGATCGCGATGCCGTCACTGATCGGCTTGTCGGCCCAGCGCTCGACCGCGGCGGCGAGCGCGTCGGCCGGCAGGGCCGGATCGCGCAGCGCCGCGGTGCGCACGCGGTACAGCGCCAGCCCGTGCATCGGCCCGAAGTACAGCCATGCGGCGTCGCGGTCGAGCGCTATCGGGTTGACGCCGACCCGCGGCCGGACCTCGCTGCCGTCGTCCTGGCGGATCCGCACCGGCGTGCCGTCGATGACGAGGTCGATGTCCTCGGGGACGACGCTGACGTGACCCTGCAGCACGCGCCGCGCCGTACCCTTGGCGAGATCGACGACGATGATCGCGGCGTCGGCGCCGCCGGCCGGGTCGGCGACGTAGGCGGTCTGCGTCGACAGGTCGACGGCGAGGTCGTTGAGGAAAGAACGCGGCACGCTGGCCGCGCCCAGGTCGATGTCGGCGACCAAGCGGTCATCGCGCGCATGCCAGCCGACCAGGCGGCGCGTGCCGCCGTCGCGCATCGCGTTGTCGAGCAGCCAGACCACGCCGTCGGCGTCGGCCTGCAGCCCGAGCACCGAGTCGAGGCCTGCCGCGGCGGCGAACTCGCGGATGCCGCCGGTACTGTCGACGCGGCCGACGCGCACGTCGTGGCCGTAGAACTGGTGCAGGCTGACCAGTACGTCGCCGCCCGGCGTCACGGTGATGTTGCCCGGTCCCTGCGCGAGTTCGGCGACAACCGCGACCTGGCCCGGCGTCGCGGCGTCGGTGGCCAGCGACGGCAGCGGCGAGCATGCGAGCAGCGGCAGCAGCAGGCGGGCGAGGCATTGGCTGGCGGTCATTGCGCGGGTCGCTCCGGTTCGCGTCGGCGGCATGCCGACCGCCGTCAGTCTCGCAGATCCGACGTCGCCGGCAGGTCGCAATACCCGCGCGATATCCACCGGATTGGCGCCGCCCGTGGCGATGCGGCGATGCACCGGGATCTCGGCTATCATCCGGGCGCAATGACGTCGCGCCATGAACAGCTCGACTGCCATCGCCTGCTGTGCCCGCTGCCGGTGATCCGCGTCCAGGACAGGGTCGCGACGCTGGCGCCGGGCGACACGCTGACCGCGGTCTGCACCGACCCCGGCGCGCTGCAGGACATCCCGGCCTGGTGCCGGATCAACGGCCATGCGCTGGTCGCGACCGAGACGCGCGACGACGAGTACCTGATCACGATCCGCGTCGGCACGGAGCAGCAGCGATGACAGACCGCACGGCACCGCCGCCCGCCGACCTCGACCGCTCGTCGCAGCAGGCCGCGCGCGACGCGCGCGGCCGCGAGACGCGGCGCGTGTCGCTGGTCACCGGCAGCGTCAACCTGCTGCTGTCGATCACCCAGGTCGTCGTCGGCCTGATCGCGAACTCGGCGGCGCTGATCGCCGACGGCATCCATTCGGCATCCGACCTGGTATCGGACGTCATGGTCTGGTTCGCCGCGCGCCATGCCGCGCAGGCGCCGGACGCCGATCATCCGTACGGCCATGGCCGCTTCGAGACCGCGGCGACGCTCGGTCTCGGCCTGCTGCTGGTCGGCGTCGCGCTCGGCATCGTCTGGAACGGCGGCGAACGCCTGCTCGATCCGCAGCGGCCGATCCCCGGTACGATCGCGTTGGTCGTCGCCGCGCTCGGCATCGTCGCCAAGGAGTCGCTGTACTGGTACACGATCGCGGTCGCCAAGCGGCTCAAGTCAGAGCTGCTGCGCGCCAATGCGTGGCACCACCGTTCCGACGCGATCTCGTCGGTGGTCGTGCTGATCGGTGTCGGCGGCGCGGTCATGGGTTTCTCGTACATGGATGCACTGGCGGCGATCGTCGTCGGCCTGATGGTCGCCAAGATCGGCTGGGACCTCGGCTGGAGCGCGCTGTCCGAGCTCGTCGACACGGCGCTCGAAGAGGACGCCGTCGATCATGCGCGGCGCGTGATCATGGGCGTCGACGGCGTGCGCTCGGTGCACATGCTGCGCACCCGGCGGCACGGCGCCGAGGCCAGCGCCGACGTCCACGTGCAGGTCGCGCCGCGGCTGTCGGTGTCGGAGGGCCACATGATCAGCCAGGCGGTCGAGGACCGGGTGATCTCGCAGGTCGCCGACATCACCGACGTGACCGTGCACATCGACCCCGAGGACGACGAGGACACACCGAGCTGCCGCGACCTGCCGCTGCGCGCCGCGGCGCTCGGCGCGATCGAGAGCGCGTGGGAGGGCGCGCACATCATCCCCGGCCAGCGCGAGATCCGCCTGCATTACCTGTCCGGACAGATCGACGTCGAGCTGATCCTGCCGCTGGCGAGCTATACCGATAGCGCCGCCAGCGATGCGCTGCGCGCGCGCCTCGCCGCGGCGCTGGAGCCGCTGGACTGGTTCGGCGGTCTGCGCCTGCTGTACTCGTAGCACTAATATGGGGCGCTCCGCCGGGCGTTTGCACCAAAACAGCACACAAACCGCCAAGAAACGTCCGGCCGAAGTTGTATCGGGCCGTCGACAAGCGCGCCAAATCAGTGCGGTACGGGCGTTAAACCCATGATTTCAATGCATTAATGGTTGTCTGCGTGGTCCAAAGCGGGGCGCCCGCCGAGGCTTGACGGAGAATTCGGCGCGGTGGCATGGTTCCTGCTCCCGCAAACACACGCCGTTTCACGGGCCCGGATGGCCCCGCCCGGCAACCCAATAGAATCGCTGCCGTGCCGGCAGCGGCAGTCAACGCTAACCCCTGGAGAGATCGAGAATGGGCGCAAAAAAAGTCCTGAAAATGATCGAGGAAAACGACGTCAAGTGGGTCGATTTCCGGTTCACTGACACCCGAGGCAAAGAACAGCACGTCACCGTGCCTGCGTCCGTGGTCGACGAAGACCTGTTTGAAGACGGCAAGATGTTCGACGGTTCGTCGATCGCCGGCTGGAAGGGCATCAACGAGTCGGACATGATCCTGATGCCGGAAGCC
>JAAUYD010156857.1_pt1 | contig 17677 bp, 12 predicted proteins | sample 7278101 | NCBI WGS metagenome assembly JAAUYD01 (sample SAMN14350128, study PRJNA611818) | marine sediment metagenome | isolation source: surface marine sediment (0.6m) | place: French Polynesia: Moorea | collected 2018-08 | reverse complement strand
GATTGGTTCGAGCAAGGACATGCGCTCGGCGTCCATACCGAGCATCACTTTGCATACCGATTCGGTGGCGCCGTCCGCATAGAGATTCCAGCCATTGCCGACGGTTGCTTCTATCCGTCCAGCATTAAACAAAACCAGAGGAGGATGAACAATGGGATTCAGGTTGTTGATGCTGGTCGTCCAGACATTCTCAGCCGCAGTAAATTGGGGAAATACGGGATGGATCATGTTGATAAATTCGCTGGTCCGGCGCGCCGGCAAAGCGGCTGTCGGCAAATGATTCTTGATGCCGAAACACGAAACTTCACCAGGCTTATTTGCACGGGTGGCATAAAGTAAGGACATGGTCTCCACCGGTGTCACTCGGGTGGAGACGCCAAGCTCTTGCATCCATCTTTTAAATCTCAGACCCCCGAAGTTGGAGGTAAACACGATAAACTGACCGTCTTCGAAGTGATTGGCCAGCGCTTTGCTGAAGGGCTCATGCGCATAAGCCGAGCCGCCGATGATAATAATGTTAACACCCTTGATGGCTTTTTCCAGATCGGTTGTAACCATATTCAGCTTTGCAAAACCATTGCCGGCGTCACCGGTCAGCTCGATACCGCCTTTTTTCTCGATTGCTCGAAGATTATGCTCAAAATCGGTCAACTCGGCCAGATTGACGGAGTATCCTTTCAAGGAGATGTCTGCGGCGTAAGCCTGCCCCGAGTTTCCGGTTCCCAGGACTGCAAACTTGGGGCGCTTTATTGATTTGGTCATGAGCTGCTTCCTTACCAATGATTTAATTGTTGTTCTACAGAGTTTCACCGCCCGCTTCGCTCGAGGCGCAGAGGTCGCGGAGGGACTTTTCTTTTAACTTTCTGCTGAGAAGGCAGAAAGTTAAAAACACATGCCCTTCGAGCAATAGGATCGTCTACTATTTTCACTCCGTCACACATACGGGTTTGCCCGCGTTTTAAGACGGATTGTCCTCTGTGCTTGCCGTCCTCTCAACGGCAAACATAAAGCAATTATCTCTGCGCGCTTTGCGTCAGCGGTGAATAAGATATAAAATCACGTCTTTCAAAAGCTGATTTTGTTTAGTTACTCAACTTTCAGATAATCTTGAGTGTATTTTTTAAGCTTCTCTTCATTAAGTTGAACACCCAAACCGGAACCCGATGGGACCGTGATTCGGGCCTGGGAGATGTTTTCCCCAAAGTCGGTGATATCGTCCGACATTCTCAGCACCGAGCCATAGGCATGACCGCAATTCATAAGATTGTTCAATGTACAACCCAGCTGAAGAGACGCCGCCTGGGTGACGCCGAATTCAAGCATACTATTCATCAGGCATTTGAGGCCGAATCCATCGGCCATCGCGGCGATCTGCTTGGATTTGTATATACCGCCGTTTTTGGAGACCTTGATACTGAAGACATCCACCGCCCGTTCCCCGATAAGCGTAGCGGCATCCTTGACCGTTGATAGACTCTCATCAGCACTGACTGGACAGGGAGCACGATCACGGATTCGCTTGAGGCCCTCAATGTCCCAGCGTTTGACTGGCTGCTCGAGTAAGTCGGGCCGATTACTTCTAATTCCATCAACAAACGCCAGAGCTTCAGCTACCTCCCAGGCCTGGTTGGCATCGACGATGAGGGGCACCCGGTCGCCAAATCGCTTGTGGGCGGCAGCCATGCGTCTTATTTCATCGGCTATCGGCAAGGCCCCCATCTTGATCATGACTGTTGTGTGGCCCTGCTCGATCAAGGCGTCAATATCATTCGCATCCTCATCAGGCGTCCCACTGCCAATCGCCCCGAGTATGGGCAGCTCGGTGTGGATCGCACCGCCCATAAGCATATGAGCCGGAATGTCATGGAATTTTCCGGCAATATCATAAAGCGCCATGTTCACGGCGCCACGAGCTGTCAGGTTGCTATGAACGCCATCGTCAAGTTTTGATTCTAATGCAGAGATCCGGCAAGGGTATTCACCAATCAGCAAAGGGGCAATCACATCACGTGTGACGACCATGACTGAAGCCGGGGTCTCTTCAGTAAAGGGATTCATCGGATCTGCTTCGCCTAGCCCCACAATTCCTTCATCGGTGTGGATTTTGAAGATAACAGCGTGGGCATGACTCAACGTCCCGTAGGTCTTTGACAGTGCATAGGGTTTAGCGAAAGGAATGGATATGTGGCAAAGCTCAATTGCCGTGATCTTCATTTCTGAGCTCCTTATATGAAACTACTTGGAATGACGAAGGACGATTGACGATTGACGATTGACGAATGGTGGATGTCGCTTCGCTCTGCTTCTTTTAACGAATAAGATAGCAAGCATTCCTTCAATTCGACATTCGTCAATCGATATTCGACATTTTTCTTGTTGGAGTTTCTTTATTTGATCAATCTGGCTGCCCTTTAGCCAGCGGTCGCCGCTCGTATGTAAGTTAGGTTGGGCGGTTCTGGATTCACCGTTCAGGGATGGTCTTCTTTACCTGATTTTGCCCGCGGGTCAGTGTAAACTTATTAAATCTTATCCCTTACAGGATTATAGAACGATATCAAAACCGTTCCAAGAATGGCCGAACACTTCAATTCCAGGCCCCTGAACCTCCAGCCTTTAGCTTTGAGCCTATCGCTTCACTTGACCGCCACCACCGGGCACGATGCCTGCAAAATGATATATTGTGCATTCGAGCCGAATAACAATTTACCGACTTTCGATCGTCTTCTAACCCCAATGATGATCTCATCAATTTCGTTATCCTCTGCGAACTGAACCAGATCCTCGCCGGCCGTCAGGGAACTTACGATGGCATGGGTCTCGCATGGGATATTGTCCTCCTTAAAGGAAACCTGCAGCCTTTCCAGCTCATGTTCGGCTTTTTGGATATCCTCGAGCTGTAGCTCAGGACTCTGGCCCAGAGAGGTCAGCAAGTAAACTTTACCGCCAAAGGCCTTCGCATGTTTCTTGGCCAGCTCCAAGGCTTCTTTGGCCACATTGGATCGATCATAACCCACCATAATATTCATTTTGTCCTCCCACTAGTCCAATTTTTCAAAAACTCTATCGATTATTATATTCGGATTCAATATCTACTCGCCATCCTGGATTGAGTGCGTCCGTAGAAACGACATCATGAGGTCATGGCGATAATTTGATCTGGTGTCTTATCGGCAATACCGAGTCTTTCAAGCGTCGTTCCCGTCGCCAGGTAATCCACGTCGTGAAGCCACGAACTCAACCGGATGGTTAACTCAATTATGGGCGTTTCTACTGCTGCCTTTGCTGCCAATTGCAATGCGGGCACATTCAGTCCCGGAACGTCTTCCGTGAGATAACGGCTTTTCACATTGTGTCCGATGACATCTTTATAGGGGCTTTCGGAACTGTTCGAATACTCATAATAATTTAGGCTGTCATTTTGCCCGTAATACATTTTAAGTTGCTCGATGGTCGAAGTCAGAGCCAAAGAGAATGCCTTACCGATGGCCAGCCGTTCTTCGTCCATGTGCATCATTTTTTCAGAAATCAGCGGGGTGATGCCATCCATATAATGCCGGAATGTTTCCGGGTTTCTTTCAATATCACCGTAATTTAACAGTACCGGAAGTGGATGGAGGATCTGATTCGGGTTGTCCAAGCCAACTTCCAGCAAATTTTCTCCGGCAATGAAATTGACATAACCACCAAAGATGTCGTTCATAATATCGATCGCTTGGGCGTTATTCCGATTAGGAGATGAAGCCATTTTCAGGCGGGATTTTTTCTTATAGATCATGACAGTGTTATAAGCTGAAATCCGACAAGCATAGGGCAGTGATACCGTTTCCGAAATGGTAATCTCTTTCTGGATGTCAAGATCTGCCATCATCTTTTTCAGGCGCAGACCACCGTAATTTCCGGGCATGATAATGACATGCTGCCCGTCCCTGAGATGGGGTACCATCTTTTTAAAAATCGGGTTATGTGCAAAAGAAGGAACCACAATTAAAATAACAGCAGCCTCTTTTAAAGCGGATTCAATATCCATGGTAGCGTCGCTGATTTTACCGCCGATGGTAATGTCTCCCTTAAGATAGATCTCCTTCTCGACCCTAATTTTCAGATAATCTTCGGTCTCTTCCAGAGGCTCGTACATGACGACTGGATATCCCTTTTCAGCGATCTGGCCACACACGGCTCTGCCGCCGTGTCCGCTGCCCAGGACCGCAAAATTTAGTTTTTTTTCCATTTTGATCCTTTCTTATTACAAAATTTAAGGTTGCAGGCGTCAGTTTTCGGGTGTCAGGATGACGGTTTACAAAATCCTGAGACCTGAACACTGATACCTGGTACCTTCATTTTTTTGTCTTCGTGTCTGGCGGCCAAATTTTTACCGAACAAAAAATTTGTGAGCAACGTATCAATAAAGATGACAAGCAACCGCATGCCCCGGCTTAACATCTTTGAGAACCGGTTGAGTATCCCGGCATATGTCCATGACCTGCAAACAACGTGTCTGGAATCGGCAGCCGGGTGGTGGATCAATGGGCTGGGCGACTTCACCCTTGATTTTGGGAATGGGTCTCTGATAGGCCGGATCGGGGATCGGAACCGCCGCGATGAGGGCCCGGGCATAGGGGTGATGCGGATCGGTAATGACATCCTTGGTGCGCCCCAGTTCCATGATTCGGCCCAGATACATGATCATCAGGCGCTCTGAAATATTCGATAGAATCGAGAGATCGTGGGAAACATAGATGCACGAAAAATTCATGCGCTCGGACAAATCTCTGATAAGGTCCAATATACCGGCGCGAATGGAAACATCCAGCATTGACAAAGGTTCATCGGCTATCACCAGGTTGGGTTCCATGACCAAGGCTTGGGCAATACCGACTCGCTGTCTCTCCCCGCCGCTCATCTGATGGGGATAGCGGTTTTTATACTCCTCCGGTGTCAATCCGGCCATGGCGATGGTTTCGTTGGTTCTATCCCGGATCTCCGCTTTACCTTGGTCGGTCAAAGCCCGCAAAGGCTCTGCCACAAGATCGAAAACAGTATATCTCGGGTTTAGGGATTCATAGGGATCCTGAAAAATAAGCTGGACTTCCCGGCGATAATTCCGGATCTCAGCTTTGGACATATCCGAGATATCACGATCCTTGTACCGGATGATACCGCCGGTTGGCTCCCGCAGCTTGGCGATCGCCAGACATGCCGTTGACTTGCCACAACCCGATTCGCCGGCAAGCCCCATGATCTCACCGGGTTCCATGGAGAAGCTGACGCCATCCACGGCCTTGATGATTTTTTCTTTTTCTCCCCCCACCAGCTTAGCGAGAAATTTGGGTTGGAGAAAGAAGTATTGCTTTAAATCGCTGACCTCGAGGATTGCCATGTCTTTTTATCTCCTGCTAATTTGCGAAATTCTTCAATCTGATCTGTTCGAATGCAATGCACGAAATGGCCCGGTTTTATTTCCAGGTCCGGTGGCCTTTCTCGCTCACATTCCGGTATAACAAAGGGGCATCGAAAAGCGAAAAGACATCCGGGTATATCTTCCATTAAATTTGGCGGTGATCCAGGAATTGAGATCAGCTCCCGGTCAAGGGCCTTGATACTGGGAAAGGCATTTTTGAGACCCAGGGTGTAAGGATGATAGGGTTCGTTGAAAAGTTCCATGGATTCGGCGGATTCCATCAATCGACCGGCATACATGATCCCAATGCGGTCGCTCATTTCGGCGATAACTGAAATATCATGAGTGATGAGCAATATGGATGCCGCCGATCCGGCTTTTTGGCGAATTTCTTTAATGTTTCTCAGGATGCGTTCCTGAACCAGGACGTCGAGGCCCGTGGTCGGTTCATCCATGATAACCAGCGCCGGATTCAACACCAGGGACATGGCAATCATGGCCCGCTGGCGCATCCCGCCGCTGAATTCATGAGGGTATGCTTTCATCATACCAGCCTGAAGCCCCACTGCATCAAAAAGCTTTTCAACGATCTGATCGGATTGGGCCCTATTGTTATCGGTGTGGGCCATGATTGCTTCGCTGCACTGGTCTCCAACCCGATGGACCGGATTCAGGGCGTTCATAGCACTCTGGGGGACCAAGGCAATTCCCTGCCACAGAATCTTTTCGCGGAAATCTTTATCCGACATGGCGAGGAGGTCCTGCCCTTTGAATTGCAGTTTATCAGCAGTCACATGGGCACTTTGGGGAACCAGACGAATGATGGTTCGGATGAGGGTCGATTTGCCACAGCCGGATTCACCGGCCAATCCGACGACCTCATTCTCTTTGATGTTCAGCGTAATCCCGTCATTGGCCCGAACAACGCCTTTCTCGGTTTGATAATGGGTCCTGAGATTTTCTATTTCTAAAATCATATCGTGTTACCTGAATTTTGCACGAGTCGGAGGCTTTCATAGACAAGGCGTCTAAGGGTGAAGTCGTAGTTCTTTACTTCGAACCCTTAGCAACGCAGTATATGAAAGCCTCCGGCTCGCCCGAAGGGTTAAAATTACTGAGATAAAATCCACCGTCATCCTTATTTACCTATTGAGTATTTTTCTTTACTTCTTAAATTATCACAACCTGCTGTTATTAAATATTATTCAAATTTTTCATCAGTTTTCATTCAAGATTCAGGTATTGTCTCTGTTATCGCTGCTTTAGGCGTGGATTGGCCACTTCCTCGTAGGCCCGCGAGATGAAGACCAGCGAGCTGACCAGCAAAATGATGCATATCGACGGCCAGGCAAACCACCACCAGGCAACCCTGATCTTGCCCGAAATCCAAAGATTGTATAACATACCGCCCCAGGTGAGGTTGTCCGGATCGCTGAAACCTAAAAAACTGGCCCCAGCTTCGGCCAACACGGACCAGGCGATGTTAAAAGAGGTATAGAGCAGCAGAAGGGGCAGGATATTGGGCATGATATGGCCGTATATGATTCTCAGATTGCTGCATCCTCTGGCTTTGGCCGCCATGATAAACTGCCGCTGCCGAATGGCAAGGGCCTGTGAGCGCACTACCCGGGCCGAGGTCCGCCAAACGATGCAGCAAATGGCAATAATCACAAACCAGATGTTGCGGCCAAAAAGAGAGATCAAAACAATCAGGAACGGCAAAAAAGGCATGCCGTAGACGATGTCGGTGAAGCGCATCAGGATTTCGTCAATTTTCCCACCGTAAAAAGCGGAGAAAAGTCCGATGTTGGCCCCGATAACAATGGAAATCAGACCGGACACCAGTCCGATGATAAAAGTGGTGCGGGTAGCAAAGATCATTTGGCTCAATATGTCACGGCCCATAGCGGTTGTGCCCAGGGGAAACTCCAGTGAGGGCGGGCGCAGCATGGCCAACTTACCGTTGGAATCCCGCAGCGATTCCCATAGTTCGTGGGGGGCAATCCAGGGTGCCAGCACCGCAACCGCACCGAAAAATAGAATGATTGCAGCCCCGAATTTGCCGAAACGATTGCTGGTAATAATTCCATACTGGGTGACAAAAAATTCTTTTATGCGGTCCAGTTTCATTTTTAATCCTTTCTCCCACCCACCGATATCCTCGGGTCGAGATAACAATAGGAAATATCCGACACTAGGTTCAAAATAATGACCAGGGCTGCCAGCAGCAAAAAGGTAGCCTGGGCGACCGGGTAGTCGTGCGCGGAAGCGGCTTCGACCATCAACTGGCCCATGCCGGGCCAGGAGAAGACCTGTTCAACGATAACCTGTCCGCCCAGGGCGAATCCGATCAGGACCGAAGATACCGTGAACACCGGCAACAGCGCATTGCGGGCGGCATGCTTCATCATCACCACGGTGGGAGACAATCCCTTGGCCTGAGCCAACTCGATGAAATCGCTACCCGTCACTTCGAGCATGGAGTCGCGCATGATCAGCATGGGTGTGGCCAGGTAGTAAAAAGAGGTTGTAATGGTCGGTAGTACAAGATGGTGCAGAAAGTCCTTGCTAAAAAGCATTTGAATTCCGGTGGCCAATCGCATTCCCGGTGTCGCCATACCGCCGGTAGGGAAGAGATCGAGGCGATAGGAGAGGATCATTAAAAACAGGATGCCGGTGACAAAGGGCGGAGCGGATTGAAGCACCAGAGCGCTGACGGTGGAGCCCACGTCCAGGGTGCTGCCGCGTTTCCAGGCCATGAGCATGCCAAGCCCGGTACCAACCACCAGGGTGAAGCTCATGGCGGCACCCATTAAAAAGATGGTGTTCCAAAATCGGTACTTGAGGATGCTGAAAACTTCATGCTGGGTGGTGTAGGACCGGCCCCAGTTCAACGTAACCAGGTTTTTCAAGTACAGAACATATTGGACAATAAGCGGTTTGTCCAACCCGAAGGCTTCTTTTAATCTGGCCTGGGCTGCCTCATCCAGCGCCGGACTGATCACCTGGGCGGTGGGGTCGCCGGGCATGACGCGAAATATAAAAAAGAGAATTGTGGCGACCGCAAATATCGTCATGATGGTGTATAAAATTCTTCTGATGATATATTCTTGCACCGTTTTTCTCCTCTACAGAAAGGGAGGCGACCGGAATTATCGGGTCGCCTCCTATTGACAGGCGATATCCGAACTAGGCCGGATAGTGGAGTTTGCCCTTCTTCCAGGTATAGCCCGCCTCGGCCAGGATCTTTTTAGCCTTGTTGATGTCTTCGGGAAATGATTTGACCGCCGGGTTGTGCCAAAATTTATTGGCCGGAGCAATAACTGACCCACCTGGATCCGCCAAGCCGGATAAAATGGCTTCGATGATCAATTCTTTGGGGATGACGTGGGCGATGGCCTTTCGGAAGGCCGGATCGTTCAGCGGCGGCCGGCGGGTGTGATAGCCAAGGTTGTAGAAGCCATGGTTGGGATACCCTTTGGCGACTACGTTGGGAACCTTTTGCAGATCCAGCAAGAGGCTGGGTTTGAGGATGTAGCGATTGCGGTCGCATTCACCCTTTTCAATCGCAGCGGCGACGGCATCGTGGGAACCGTAGACGATCCCGATGATGCCTTCACACTTGGGCGGATTAAAATGTTTTTTAAAGGCTGATACCTTAAATTCGCGGCCTCGATCCCAGTAGTCCAGTTTGAATGGACCACTGCCGATAGGCTTCTCATTGGGGTAGTTGATAGGATCGCTGACATCAACCTTTTCGGGAATGTCTTGCCAGATATGCTTGGGGATGAGGAACATACCGCCTAGCAAGTTGGGTATGAAAGGTGCGTAGGATTCCGCCAATTTAATCCGCACGGAATTTGGTCCCGTTATCTCTACGCTCTCCACCCGTTTCAGGATCTGGTAGAAAAAGGGGTGCTTATACTGCTTACAGTAATCGAAGGTAAACTTGACGTCTTCGGCAGTCAGCGGTTGGCCGTCGTGCCAAAACATTCCCTGTCGAATGTTTAAATCAAGGGTCAACTGATCGATGACTTTATAGGATTCTGCCGCCCAGGGAACCATGTTCCCATCGGGGCCAACCCTGAACAAGGGATCATAGATCATCCTGAGCTCCATAAACTCGGTCGTGTCTTTAGCCGCCACCGGGTTCATCAGCTTCAAAGGCGTCGGTCGGGCAGTGCGGACATATCCGTCACCCTTGATCACCTCCATATTGATATCCGTCCAGAAGCTGCCGGTACCCTCGCCTAGCATGGGAACCACATTTTTAATGCGATCCGAGCGATAGACGGTGGTCATTTGCATATAGGCAACCACGGTCAAGGCCTGAGCTTCATGACACAGTTCCTGGGCCTTGAAGACGATTTCCCGCCGCTTCTCAATATCCATTTCTTTCTGCTGTGCTTCGGCCAGCTTGTCGATCTCGGGATCGTTTAGTCCGTACCAGTTATAGCCGCCCTTTTTATATTGCGAAGAATGGTGCACCTGATAGATGAACACATTGGGGTCGATCCGAATCGAGGCCCCGGAGAGCATTACAAACCACATGTCATAATCATGCTCCATGATCACCTTCTGAACATTCTGGTTGTAGTCGATGGGGTTGGCCTTGACATCCCAGCCGATTTGTCGGAACGCATCGGCGCATACCCTGGCCACTTCCGGTCTGACTGGGTCCATCGTTGCGGTGGCGGTGGTAATTTTCATTGAGTCGACTTTGGCTCCCGGTTTGGCAGCAGCAAAGACAGCTCCGGGACCTGCGATCATGGTAGCTCCGATAGCGCCCCCGGTGACTTTCATGAATTCGCGTCTTCCCATTTTGCGGTCGATCATAATAAACCTCCTTCAGTTAAGTGTTTGGTTTCACGTTTGAGTGGATTTCTCAGGTCTAGCGGGTTTGGGTCGTATTGGCAGACCTGTTATCCGCTGGTCTATAGAACAACGGGTTGAAATTGAAATTTTGCAATTGCCGATGAAAGCAGACAATCAGGATCGCTTTACAGGACAGAAGGTCGAGTCGTTTTGCCCAGTTTACAATCGGCTTCCGGCCTGCAAGGGTTTGGCCCTGAAGGGCTAAAGAAATGGTGAAAATTGCAACAATTTTTAAGCAAGTTAGTGAATGTATCCGATTCACAAAATAAACGCAAAGATTATGCCAATATGGATTAGATTTGAATCGGTAGTCAGTTCAGGTGTTAACTCACTTCAATTACAGGTATTTTTGTAATTATAGACGATTTGGTATCAATGTACCTCAAATCTAAAATTTATACATAAATAAATTAATATTTTGGATAACCAATTATAATATTTGGCTATTTGTATTTTGTCTAATTTTTTTACATGTTTAAATTTTATACACTTTGGCGATTGGTTGAGAGGTTATATTTTTTTATCTTGTTGTATAAGGTTGCCCTGGATATGCCCAGGGATTTAGACGCCCTGGACATATTAAAATGCATTTCTTTCAGGATCTCCGCGATGGCCTGCTTTTCCAACTCCGCAAGGCGCAAGCCCCTTCGGGTTCTGACATGCTGCCTTTCCCCGGCGGAAGGAAAAATTCCCAATAGGTCTGCTCCGATGGTTTCCCCTTCAGCCAGGTTGACCGCCCTTTCAACCACATTTTCCAATTCCCTGACATTTCCAGTCCAGCCATAATTATAAAGGGTCTGCCTGGCCCGGGAAGAAAACCGCATGCCCTGTTTTCCGGCCACTTGGGCACACCGGTTTAAAATATGATTGGACAGCGGGGCGATGTCGTCAGGCCTTTCTCTGAGCGGTGGAATCGTGATGGGGAAAACATTGAGACGGTAAAAAAGGTCTTCCCTGAAATTTTTGCGGTCAACCTCCTGCTTAAGGTGGACATTGGTGGCGGCAACAATTCGGATATCGATACGGGTGGATTTGTGTTCGCCGATTCTGCAGACCTCTCCGGTTTGGAGTACCCGCAGCAGCTTGACCTGCATGTCGGTGGCCATATCTCCAATTTCATCCAGGAACAAGGTGCCGCCGTCGGCCAGTTCAAATTTACCCGGTCGTCCGCCTTTGAGCGCACCGGTAAATGCACCCTCGACATAACCAAAAAGCTCGCTTTCGAGCAGTTCTCTCGGGATGGCTGCACAATTGATGGCAATAAATGGATGGTCTCTTTGTGCGCTGTGGTTGTGAATCGCCTGGGCAAATAATTCCTTTCCCGTGCCGGTCTCACCGAGCAACAAAATGGAAGATTTACTCACGGCGGCAATCATTGCCATCCGCTTGGCTTCCTGAATGGCGGGACTGACCCCGATGATATCTTCAAATGTAAACCTGGCCTGGGTGCCGGCCATCTCATTGAGAAGTTTCCGGATCCGTTTGATCTCGTTGAAGACAAGAATGGTTCCCTGAATTTTCTCGGCCGAGTCCAGGATGGGTTTGGCGGTGCATATCAGATGAATGCTCCGGGTCGGCGTTCGGACAAAAACTTCACGATCATTAAAATCGAATCCAGCTCGCATGAGCCGGTGGAAATTTATTTGGTTGCCGAAAATTTCGGACACTCGATGTCCATCCAGAGGTGCCCCCCATTGAAGTATCCGACGTCCTTGATGGTTTATGTTGTTAATCACCCCGTTTTTATCGATGGTCATAACCCCACTGTCGATGGAATCTACAATGGCGCGCATATAGTTGTTGTGCAGCTTCAACTCTTTGGAAGTTTTTTGGATTCTTAATTGATTTTCAATGGCGCGGGCTGCGGTAATCACCATCCCAAGGGTGTGGGGATGAACTTTAGCGGCATCACCGGACATGGCGATGACGCCGACCATCTTGTTTTCCGGGTCGAAGACGGGGGATGCGGAGCAGGTGTGGCCATGGCCCCGTCGACAGAAATGCTCATCGTCGTTGATCTGAACGGGGATTTGCCGGGCCAGGGCCAGACTGATGACACTGGTGCCCACATCTTTTTCCGTCCAACGATAGCCTGGACAGCAATTTCCTTCCGCCAGCTCAGCCAGCACAGGCTCATCACCGATGATGTGAAGGATGTAGCCTTCGTTGTCGGCGATATTTACGGCAAAACCCGCCCCCGAGACAAATTGGTAAAGCTCTTCGATTTGGGCGATCGCAATTTCCAGAAACTCGCGGTTTTGCTCAAATCGAAATGCCAATTCTTCAGGTGTCAGCCGGTTCTGCAAAAGATTCCGGGTGTCATTCGGATTTACACCGAGTTGCCAGCAGCGTTCGTGAGACGCCTGAATTTCACGATGCAGGGATTCCGGGTCGGGGATTGAATACGCGGGCATAGGGTAATTCCTTTGGGTTTTCCAGAATTGATGGTTTCGTAAAAATTCTGGAAACCTGCATGATCGTCATTCCCGCGAAGGTGGGAATCCAGTATTTTCAAATATATCTGGATGCCTGCCTTCGCAGAGCCTGCCCCTGCGCAGGCAGGGGCATGACAGGATTTTGGACTTTTTACGAGTTCGGCAACATTCGAAACAACAATAAAGCAATCAACCCCGCCGCTGATCATCGAAGCGGCCGGATTGATCTAATTTATTTTTTGAGATTAAATATGCATGGGACAAATATTTTAATTTGTCAAGAAAAAGGTTATATGGTTTGAGCGCTGTGATCCACAAACTTGGTCTGATATAATTGACAAAATATTGATTGGTACTTAGTGTGATCCAAGTCTGGTTGATATTCTTTCCCGGTCTTTCTTCGCATCTGGATCCAATTTTACAGTCTGAAATCATAGACCTCTCTCGGCAAAAAAGACATAACAATTTACCTGATCAGTAAGTTGCTACCGAATCTGCGAATCGATAAAGTTCGTCATCGGGGCACCGTGAGAGCGTGCGACGGCGAGCTGTTGATCGCAAGCGAGATTCACTTTCACTCCATTCATCCGGCCGGTCATTCATCGAATAGGAATGGCACCGGCGACAGGTGTCCAAACAACCATGAAAGGGGGCTCTTATGAGAAATCAAAACCTTATCTTCTTAGTGTTTCTATCGCTAGTATTCGTTTCAGGAGGGCTTGCATCGGCCGTTGCGGCGGATCAGCCAAACATTCTGGTGATCTGGGGTGACGACATTGGACAGTCCAATATCAGCGCCTACACGCGCGGGCTCGTCGGTTACCAAACCCCCAACATCGACCGAATTGCCAATGAGGGTTTGATGTTTACCGATTACTATGGCGAGCAGTCCTGCACCGCCGGACGGGCATCCTTTATTATGGGGCAGAGTGTGTTCCGTACCGGACTATCAAAGGTCGGCTTGCCAGGTGCCGATCTGGGTATGCGTGAGGAGGATCCGACGATTGCGGCCCTTCTCAAGGCACACGGCTATGCGACAGGGCAATTCGGCAAGAATCACCTCGGTGACAAGGACGACCACCTTCCGACCAATCACGGTTTCGATGAGTTCTTCGGCAACCTCTACCACCTCAATGCCGAAGAAGAACCGGAAAACGAAGACTACCCGAAAGACCCATCGTTCCGTAAAAGATTCGGGCCTCGGGGTGTCATCCATAGCTGGGCCATGCCCGATGGCACCCAAAAAATTGAGGACACCGGCCCTTTGACCAAAAAACGTATGGAGACGGTCGATGATGAGACCTCGGATCGGGCCCTCGAATTTATCAAGGAACAGGAGGCTGCCGGAAAACCCTGGTTTGTTTGGTGGAACGGCACCCGCATGCACTTTCGCACCCATGTCAAACCAGAATTGCGCGGCGTTAGCGGCCAGGACGAGTATTCCGACGGCATGGTCGAGCACGACATGCACATCGGCAAGTTTCTCAAACTGCTCGACGAACTGGGCATCACCAACAATACCATTGTGTTTTATTCCACCGACAACGGTCCTCACATGAACACCTGGCCGGATGCGGCCATGACGCCCTTCCGAGGAGAGAAAAACACCAACTGGGAGGGTGGTTGGCGTGTACCGGCTATGGTGCGTTGGCCTGGTAAAATTCCGGCCGACACCGTCACCAACGAGATTGTGCATCACATGGATTGGTTGCCTACTTTTCTAGCGGCTGCCGGTGAGCCCGACATCAAACAAAAGCTCAAACAAGGAGATGTTCAGACCATTGGACGCAGCTACAAGGTGCACTTGGACGGCTACAACATCCTGCCGCTGCTGACAGGAGAAACAGACAAAGGCCCACGCAACGAGATCTTTTATTTCTCGGACGACGGCGATCTGACGGCCCTTCGTTATCAGGACTGGAAATTGATCTTCATGGAGCAGAAATCGACGGGCACATTTCGTGTCTGGATGGAACCCTTCGTTCCGCTGCGCGTACCCCTGATTTTCAATCTGCGCCGTGATCCCTACGAGCGAGCATCCATCACTTCCAATACCTATTTTGATTGGCTGCTGGACCGCGCCTACTTGTTAGTACCGGCCCAGGCCTATGTGGGTAAATTTCTGGAAACCTTCAAAGAATTCCCGCCGCGGCAGAAAGCCGCCTCCTTCAGTCTCGATCAGGTGATGGAGAAAATGCGGACACCTGGTGGTGCTCAGTGATCATCAAAATCAGCGACCACCATCAGAGCTGGGACATGAGGGTGGCCCCTGGAAAGGACCGGGGCCACTCTGCTGGAGCCCGCTGATTTTTACATGGATATCGATCCCTTGCGAAAGTCCGTTTTGCCGATCAGGGCATTGATCAAAACCGTCTGTCCGGATCGAGCCGCCTGTCTGGCCTCCCTGAAAACCTGATCGATGTCTTCTTCCTTATCAAGGACAAATCCTTTGCCGCCATAGCCTTCGGCTACCAGATGATAATCGGTCCGTCTCAAGGTGGTGGCCACATCGTCACCCAAAATGGTCAGTTGGTCACGAGCGATCTGGGTCCAACCGGCGTCATTGCCCACCAGCGCAATCACCGGGATACGATGGCGGACGAAGGTGTCAAACTCCTGCAAACTGAATCCGGCCGCGCCGTCGCCGTAAATTAGCCAAACCTCGGACTCAGGATGGGTCAGTTTGGATCCCAGGGCAAATCCGGCACCGACCCCGAGGGTGCCGAAAGCACCCGGGTCCAGCCATGCCAACGGCCCGCTGGGCTGCAGAATATAGGCTGCCGTTCCGACGAAATCACCGCCGTCAGCCACGATGATACTCTTTTCATCCAGAAAATCATTGAGTTTTATTAACAGTGCAAGCGGATTGAGAAGATCGGTGTTTTCCCGTGCAGTTTTCAGTATGAATGCCTCACGGTCATCATCATTTTTTCTAAGTTCCTTGATCCAGGATTCCCAGGCGGATTCTTCTGAGGCCAGCACATCAGCCAGGGCACATAAGAATAGAAACGGATCGGATAACACCGCCAGATCCGGCCGGCAATTTAATTTCAGGTCGGCTTTGCTGCGGTTGATCGAAATCAACCGTGACCCGGAGCCGAATGATCGTCCGTAGCCCAGTCGAAAATCACAGGGCATCCCGGCAAGCATTACCAAATCAGCATTTTTTAGTGCGATTTTTCGCTGGTGGCGCATGAGCAAAGCATGAGATCTGCCCAGCAAGCCACGGGCCATCCCGGTCAAATAAGCAGGGATTCCCAATGCCCCCACCGCGACGGCAAGTTTGGAAGCCAACTCAGGATGAAGCATCGACTGACTGCCGATGATCAGAACCGGCTTCTGCGCCATGGCGACCAATTCTACTGCCTCTGCCACCAGACTGCTGTCAAAATCCGCTGCAACGACCGCAGCCTCGCTGGGCTTCAGATCCTCAAAATCACAGGCAAACATACGGTCCACGTGCCGCTTTAGATAAAAATCCAGCAGTTTGCTCCGTAGTCCGCCCCCTTTCCCCGTATCGGATTCGACATGATACCATTTTCGCACCAGAGATTCACCATAGAGCATATCGATCGGACACTCAATAAACACGGGTCCAGGAACCCCGGACTGGCAGACATCAAAGGCGCTCTCGATGACAGAAATGACGTCGCAGTTGTGGCGCACGGTGACCGCCATTTTGACGATGGATTTTACAAGGGAAAGCTGATCGATATCCTGCAGGGCCCCCTTGTTTTTTAACACCGTCGGTGCCGCCCCTCCCAGCAAAATCAGGGGACTTTGAGCCAGCTGAGCATTTTTTAGGGCTGTCAGGGAGTTTGTCAACCCAGGGCCAGCAGTCACCGCTGCAATCCCGGGAACACCGGTGAGCCGGCCGACGGCATCTGCGGCAAACACCGCATTGACCTCGTCGCGGACATCGATCACCCGAATGCCTTCTTTTTTTGCACCGACAAGTATTGGAGATATATGCCCGCCGCACAGTGTAAATAAAAATTTGACACCGCGCTTGCGCAACACCTGGCCGATAATGTCACCGCTGTTGATGTCCATGACTGCTCCCACTTCGGATACTCTAGCGTGATCTCGCGGCTGGAAAGCCGCTCCCACGTCCGTTTTCACCTGTGAAATAAATGAAGCCAGGTATTGATTAGGTTCCAGGTTCAGAGTTCAACCTATTTTAGGACAGAGCGCAGCGATTCGACCCTTCGTCATTCGTCAATCGCCAATCGTCATTCGCCCCCATCCTTCGTCGATCGTCCTTCGTCCCTCGTCCTTCATCCTTCGTCCCTCGCCTCGTCATTCCCAATTCGGTTACCAGTTTTCACCCAGCAGTTCAAAATTATTTCGGGGCCTCACACAGGCTGGGCATTTCTCAGGGGGTTCTGTGCCGGTATGCAGGTATCCACAGTTGCGGCATTTCCAGACGACCTCACTGCTGCGCATGAAGACCCTATCGGCCTCAATGTTGGCTGCGAGATCACGATAGCGCTTCTCGTGCTGTTTTTCAGAAATAGAAATAGCATCCCATGTTTCCGCAGCCCGGCCAAACCCTTCTTCACGGGCAATCTTGGCGAAACCGGGATACAGTTCCGAATGCTCGAATTTTTCGCCGGCCGCCGCCGCCAGCAGGTTGTCATAGGTGCGGCCGATCACACCGGCTGGAAAGCTGGCCGTAATCTCCAGCTCACCGCCATTGAAAAACTTGAAAAATCTTAAAGCATGCTCGCATTCATGGTTTGCTGTTTCTTCGAATATCTCGGCAATTTGATTAAAGCCTTCTTCTTTTGCTCTGACTGCAAAATAGGTATAACGGTTTCTCGCCTGGGATTCCCCGGCAAATGAACAAAGCAGATTGTGCGCGGTTCGACTTTCTCTGAATTTTCCCATTTTATGGATCCTTTCTGTTTTAAGTAGTTTAAATATTCGTTACGCCGCCCGATTTCGTTCTTAAAGTGTCTGAAAACAT
>JAAUYD010107194.1_pt1 | contig 17690 bp, 10 predicted proteins | sample 7278101 | NCBI WGS metagenome assembly JAAUYD01 (sample SAMN14350128, study PRJNA611818) | marine sediment metagenome | isolation source: surface marine sediment (0.6m) | place: French Polynesia: Moorea | collected 2018-08 | reverse complement strand
CATATTACAGTTTCCAACCAATATGGTAATGTAATTGGCGGACATTTAGTTGATGGTTGTATTATCTACACCACAGCAGAAATTATTAGTGGTAGTAGCGACGATTTTACCTTCATTCGGAATATGGATCGAGAAACAGGATATCCAGAATTAGAAATTATCTCCACTATTGAAAAATAAACTCGATCGCAATATTTAGGTCTTCTGATACTTCTCGATCAATTTAACTTACTTTTATACACACTTACTTTTGACTTTTATTAGCAAAGCGTGTTCGTAGGATATATTTTGACTTTTAACTTTTAACTTTTGACTTGCGCGCAGCGCCTCCTACCCACTTTATTTTGACTTTTATTAGCAAAGCGTGTTCGTAGGATATATTTTAACTTTTGACTTTTTACTTTTTACTTGCGCGTAGCGCCTCCAATTACCTTAGTAAAACTGGATAAAATCTCCATATTTATCGGTTGTACCGCTTTTTCTTCAGTATTTTGAAACAAAATTGTAAATGCACCTGCACCCAAACCTGATTGAGGAAACATGCGGTAGCAAGGAATATTTGTTAATTGAGATTGATAGGCTTGCAAATGATTAATCTCAATTGCTCTAAACTGAGGAAATTTTTTTAACAGCCATTCACAAACTCTTTCATTTTCTTCTGGTGAATAAGTGCAAGTAGTATAGGAAAGATATCCCTGTGGAGCAACAATTTTAGCTGAATTAGCAAGAATTCTTTTTTGACGATTAGCATTTTTACTAATAATAGTTGGATGAAAACATCCCGGAGCTTTATCTCCTTTAGCTAGTAAAGATTGTCCAGAACAAGGAGCGTCAACAATTACTAGGTTGCTGGATAAAGATATATTTTCGCCAAAAACACTGGGATCTCTATTTACTATCAGGTGAGGATTAATATTGCAGCGTTTAAAGTTAGAGATTAACATTCCCAAACGTTTACCAATTACTTCATTACTAATAAGTAAGCTCGGTTGTAAAAGTTTCCAAGCAAAAATACTTTTCCCTCCAGGTGCAGCACACATGTCAAATATTGTATTTACTGGCTGAGAAGTTCTCTGGGGAGAAATTGCGAGTAAACTTGATGCTGCAAATACAGAGGAAAAATCTAAGCAGTAAAAGTATCCTTGTGCATGGAGTGGATGTTTACCCGGTTTAGTTGTTAAAGATAAGCGATCGATAAAATCAGGCTGCCAATCAATCGGAAATTCTGTGTCAAATGGAGAATCTTGGGGTTTTTCTCCACACCAAAGAATACAAGGATGGAAGGGTTTGGGGTTAATTAATGCTTCAACAAATTTTTCCCTTGATTCGATATCTTCAAATATACGCCTAGATAGTTTTAATAATAAATTTGAAGGCTTTTGCATACCTGATTTAATTAACAATAGATATATCACTTAAGATATATCACCCAGGACATAATATTTGCTTGGAAGCAAACAGGAAATAGATATCTAACTTTTATGGTTAAATTGCCACGCAATTCCAAACGCCGCTCCTGCACCTGCTCCCAAACCAGTTTCCATACCCTGTATAATTTTTTCAATAGGATTCTGAGTTAGACACTGGCTAGTTATATTACTTGCTTGCAAACAAGTAGTACTTTGCATCCAACTTATCGCGCCACCAAAAACTATACCGATCGCGCAACAAGACACAACAAGTAGCAAAAGGCGTTTGGTTTGTGGATCCATAAATAAAGTCAAAAGTAAAAAGTAAAAAGTCAGGAGTCAGGAGTCAGGAGTCAGGAGTAAGGAGTCAGGAGTAAGGTCAGCGTTCACCGCAGGTGCATCTTGGACGCGCTTCGCTTACAGCGAACAGCGGGGCGCGTTAGCCTAGCGGGACACGTAAGTGTACACAACAGCACACAGTAATGAGTTAAGTGATTGGTAACTGATAACTGTTAACTGTTTCTACTCGATCCGGAAATTAAAAGGTAAACGAGCATATACACCCCGGGGATCCTTCATATTTTCAAAAATTTCTATCTCTTCTTTAAGCTTACGAAGTTCACCTCCAAGTGGATGAGATAGCAATTCTTGAGATTTTTGCTGAGCTATAATTGCGCTTACTTCTTCCTTAGCTACACCAAAAAAGCGTTCCTCAAATGAACTCAATCTCGGATATTCTTTCAATTGCCAATTATTACCCAATTTAGCCAATTTAGCTGAATGTGCAATTGCTTTATCTAAACCGCCAATTTCATCAACTAAACCAATTTGCTTCGCTCTGGTACCCGACCAAACTCTTCCTTGAGCAATTTCTGCAACTTTTGCTTTGGGAAGATTGCGACCTTTGGCAACTTTATTCAAAAATACATCATAAATACTATTGACTGTGCGCTGATAAATCTCTAACTCTTGGGGAGATCTAGGACGAGAAACACCTTGACTATCAGCATAACGTCCGGTTTTAACACTATCCCAAGTAATACCATTATCGTTTGCTAGTTCCTGAATATTAAATATGCTTCCGAACACACCAATAGAACCTGTAACGGTATTTGGTTCCGCAAAAATTCGATTGGAGTCCACAGCAATCCAATAACCCCCTGAAGCTGCAACATCCCCCATGGAAACCACCACAGGTTTTAGCTTTTGGGTCAGACGTATTTCCCTTTGCATCACTTCAGATGCGGTTGCACTACCTCCAGGACTATTAATTCGCAAAACCACCGCTTTTATATTCTTGTCCTGACGAATACTTCGGAATATTTTGGCAAAGCGATCGCCACCAATTTGTTCGTTTTCTCCGTTACCATCGACAATTGCACCTTCAGCATAGACAACAGCAACCTTATTTTTCGACCTGCGTTTAGTGGGTGAAGAAGCATCGCGGGTTTTTGCATATTGAGCCAAACTAATTTGGCGAAAACTTTTATCCTCTTTCTTACTACCAGTTAATTTCTTCAGATCGGCGATCACCTCATCAGCATAGGCGACTTTATCAACTAAACTATTAGCTTTAGCTCGATCTGCTAATAATAAAGCTTGATTATCTGCTATCTGCTGTAACTGCTGTGGGGTTATTTTTCTATTTTTACCTACGGTTGCACGCCACTCCGACCATAAATCATTAAGCAATACTTGAAGTTGAGTTCGATTTTCTGGGCTTAGTTTTTTCAGTATAAGTGGCTCCACAGCACCTTTAAACTTTCCAACTCTGACAATTTGTACCCCAACACCATACTTTTCAAATGCACCAGCAAGAAATATCGGTTGGGAGCTAAAACCGTTGATTTCCATCCCTCCCAAAGGATTTATTGCTACAGTATCAGCAACCGAACTCAGGTAATATCCTTTTTCCCCCCAGTTTGTTCCATAAGCAAAAATCTTTTTCCCCGAATCACGAAATTTTTCTAAAGAGCGACGAATCTCCCTCAAAGTTGCAAAACCTTCAGCTTCTCCTTGAGATGCCTTACTAGCGTCTAAATAAATACCGAGTATTCGCTTGTCATTTTTAGCTTTTTCAATCGTATCTAATAAAGCTCTGAGTGAAATTTGTTTTTGGTAATTACCCGATATTACCTGTTGAAAAAATTCACTAGAGTTGGGTTGTCCTTCAGTAATTTTCGTTGATAAGTCAAATACCAAAAATGATTTATCTTTTACAACTGGTTCCGGTTCTCGAGAAAAAGTTGCTGCAAATAACAGCAGAAGTAATCCGGTAGTTCCAATACCAAAAAAAATAAATAATCCCAGCAAACTTCCTACTAAGCTAGCAAAAGTTTGTTTAACAAAATTGGCCATTTTTAGAATTAGATTTAGTTCTTTATTAGGAGTATTCAGTTGTTAGTCATCATTGAAAGAAAATTAGAACCAACAACTATTAACTTTAGGCTGTTGGTTTAAGGAGTTTCAAAATAATTCACACCATAATTTGCGAACCATAGGGATGCATCAACTCCTTCCTGAATGGTGGTATATTTTTACTTGAAAATCCCTCGTATTTACACTAAATTTCTCAAACAGAACAGAAGTCATTAAGTTCTAATACGACCACTTAAATTATTCTAATCTTTTACTATTATAATCTTTGTACTAGTTGTAAACTCTGCGAACGCTTCAACTGTTCGAGATTAATATTACCAGTACAGAATAATACAGTAGTAATTTCAGCAATCAAAACTTCTATTAGTTCGCATACAGCTATTTCTGAAGTAGCAGCAGCTTTTAAAAAAGGCATTGCCAATCCTGCAATATTAGCTCCCAAAGCAATGGACTTTGCGATATCTAATCCGTGACGCAATCCTCCCGAAGCAATTAAAGGCACATTTACGTCTATTGTTCTAATACTGTTAATACAATCAGCCGTAGGTAAACCCCAATCAGAAAAAGTTCTGCCCAAACGACGTCCCATAGCATTTTGAGCTCGTTCGCTTTCCACCATTGCCCAGGATGTTCCCCCCGCACCAGCTACATCTATTGCAGTTACCCCAACACTAAGAAGCTTTTTCGCCATGGCTGCCGATATTCCATTTCCCACTTCCTTGGCGATAACTGGGACTGGCAATTTTGAGCAAACGGTTTCAATTTTGTCAAATAAACCGTGAAAATTTGTATCTCCCTGAGGTTGGATACATTCTTGTAGTGGGTTGATATGCAAAATTAAAGCATCTGCTTCTAGGGTATCAACTATTCGCAAACATTGTTCTAAACCACAATTATAGTTGAGTTGTACAGCACCCAAGTTAGCAAATAAAGGTATATCAGGAGCATATTTACGCACAGAAAAAGTATCTGCGACTTCTGGCTTTTCCAAAGCTACTCGTTGAGAGCCTACACCCATAGGGATTTTGTATTGTTGTGCTGCGATCGCTAACCGACGATTGATGGTAGCAGCTTGTTCTGTACCTCCTGTCATGGAAGAAATGAGTATAGGTGCACCAAGTTGTTTATCTAAAAACTGAGTAGTGAGATCGATATCATTACGATCTAATTCTGGTAAACAACAATGTGTAAAACGGTAACGTTCGAGTCCATTAGAAATTTGGCGAAACTGTACATCTTCTTCCAGACAAATACGGATATGATCTGCTTTACGGACTTGAGTAGCTGCTTCGGTCATATTTGGAGGTCTTGTAACTGTGGATCGGGCTGATATTATTTTCCCATTAAGGATTGGGGATTGGAGATTGGCGACTAGGGATTGGGGATTGACGACTGGGTATTACTCATTACTCATTACTCCTTACTGTGCGCTGTCGCGCCCCGCTTACGCTAACATTACTCCTTTTATTGACTTTTCCGCTTGAGTGCTAACACAAATTCAAATTGTGAAATTTCTTTGTTAGGATTATTTGCTGTCATACCCACCCCGCGAATCGAATTTAGTACAGTTCTTGCTTCCTTAGGAATTGGCTGTAATGCAGCAAAACGGTCAAAGATATCCATACTTAGATCCATATTCAGGTAAAAATAACCGCTATTTGGCTGCTGTAAAGAACCTGCGATAGTTTTGAAGGGATCGCTATCTTTCAAAGACGGGTTTGTTGGAGTTGCAACCGTTTGTGCTACAGAGTCACCAACAGCCATAAATACTGTGTCATTATCCAACCAACCTTGGGTTACTAAAGCACCTTGTCCCGGAAACTCCCACTTAGTCACGTCTTTATCGCCAACTTTACCTTTCTGAATACTTATAGGTAATTGATTTTGGGCAATATTATTGATTTTATCGAACGTTGCTTCAGTTGTTTGGCGATCGCTTGTGTCAAATACTAGCGCCGCACCAAAACCAGTATTTGCTAAAACTCCTTGATTCGCAGGAATTAAAGCTAATGCAAATTCTCCATCCATCCAGCCAAAAATATCTTTATCCAAATCAATATTGATAGCTTGCAGTTGAGTTCTTGTTTGCTGAAGGGCTTGATTAAGTTCGGGATTAGTTTCAGACTGTTTGACAAAAGCTGACCAAACACCTTTTAAACCCTTACCATTTGCAGAAACAATAGTATCTACCGGAAACAGACTGACTAAATTTGAAGGACTATTGGGATACTGGTATTCGGTAAGTTGGGGATCCAGATTTGCAGTCGCTTTCATCCGAATCCCTACATCATCAACTCCGATCGCCCCAATCATAGACTTAACTTGCTTCAACTGTTCCAAGGTTTGTGGAGGTATTTGAGAGGAAGAGTTGGTAGTGAGTAATTGTTTTACAGTGTTTCCATAGTCAGGTACATATACTTTTACTAAAGTATTTTGTAAGTCTACATTGTGATTAAATAATTTATCTGCCCCAGGCTTACTTGCAAAAGATGCTTCACCTTTATAGGTATCAATCGCTTGCTGTACGTTTTCCTTGTTGGGAGCAAATACTACTCGATCGTTTAAAATCGCACTGTAACTAGGTGCTCCTTTATTTTCAATAGTTTCTGTAATTGTTTCGCCTTTATAATCTATTTCCTTTGTCTCGACGTCTTTTTGTGATTTTAGTTTTTTGGAAAAATCTAATGCTGCGAGTTTATCCTTAACTCCCACAACCATCAGTAAATTAGGCTCAGACCGTTCTTGAGGAGCACTTTGGGTCGGTTGAACTGGATTTGGTGGAAGTACGGCGAACATTACTCCACCCAGCCAAGGTTTTAAATCTTTTTCGTAGGAAAGATCGCTATCTTTTGTCAAATCTTTTTTGAAATCTTCTAGACCTTGAGTAATTAGTTTTTGCGCTTCCGGAGTTCCAAAATTTTCTAGATTCGACCATAGTTTGGGATCGGTCGAGATATAGGCTGTCATGATTGCTTCATCTGGAACCAATTTTGCACTACCCAAAGCATCTGAGATAGTTCCAGAAGGACCACCCTTTAAGAATAAATAAGTTGCAGTTGCAATTCCTCCAAGTACTAAAGCTGCGCCTACTGCGGGGATTAAAAATTTTGCTTTGTTTTGTGGCATTATAGCTAATTTAACCTCTTTTCCTTCAAATTTTGATTTAACAAACTACAAACGTCATGGTAGAGTATTCGGATTTATGCAACAGATATTGTAATTTAGCGAGATTTACTGATTTTTGAGGTCATATCGCATACTATTTTCGATTTTGATTGCTGCAATTAGAAAAAACGGGGCAAACAAAGTGCTACGTCCCCTAGATAAATGACATAATTATTTAACTAAAAAATAATTTTAATTTGTGAATAAAGGATGAAATTGTCATAGAATATAGGACTTAATAAAACATAGGACTTAATAGAACTAATATTTAAAGGAAAAAACAAAGGCAAAAGATAGCATAAGCATTTCTAGTACTTGTTAGGTTTATTATCCAGAAGATATTAATTCGGCATAAATCAGAGAAAAATTGTCAAATAAAATCAGAATTCTAATTCTGATGCACATTTTCAATTAAGTTGTATTGTTAAGAATTACCTAACCTTGTCAATTTATCTGTCGGGAGTTTGAAAACGGAGTTAAAAATCGAGATGAAAGAATTAATAACATAGCATATGCTTGTGGTTTTGAATTAGTTTAAGCAGAAGAAAATATTTAAACTATTCAAATCAAACTATTTATATGCGCCAATATTTATTTAGAACGGGGCAGACAGAATTTAAAGGGGAAAGAAAAATTTAACCATACCTTTATTTTTTGCCAAAATACTTAGCAAGCGTTCTTATTTGACCCCACAAGATCTACTATTTCGTAGCCAGAAAAAATCATAGTTAGAAAAATCAATGCTGAAATCTTATTTCGATACGGAAAATAACCGTCATAAATCTTTTGAGTTACCGGGTTCAAAACCTCAATATAATCCCGACCGTCCGGGACAAGTAGAACATATTTTTCTTGATCTCAATTTGGATATTCCCAATCAAAGTTACCAAGGCAATTGTAAGATTACCTTAAATCCTATTCGTAACAATATTGACCGTTTGACTTTAGATGCTGTCAATCTCAACATTAAATCTACACAGGTCAATGAGAGCCAGCAAAAATTTGACTATGATGGTGAGAAGCTAGAAATCGAGCTTAACCAAAAAACCCAAATAGGTAAACAGATAATTATCGACATTGCCTATTCTGTAGATAAACCCCAACGGGGAATTTACTTTGTTGCACCAGATAAACACTATCCGAAAAAAAATACCCAAGTTTGGACTCAGGGTGAAGATGAAGATTCCCGCTATTGGTTTCCCTGTTTTGACTACCCCGGACAATTGTCAACTTCAGAAATTCGCGTCCGCGTCCCAAAATCATTTATTGCTGTTTCCAACGGTAAACTAATTGCTGAGGAAGTAGATGGAGATCAAAAAATCTATCATTGGTCCCAGGAAGAAGTTCATCCGACCTACTTAATGACTTTAGCAGTCGGTGATTTTGCTGTCATTAACGATCGCTGGAATGATATTACAGTTAGTTATTATGTAGAAAAAGGTAGAGAAGATGACGCCAAGCGCACTATGAGCAAAACTCCCAAAATGATGGAGTTCCTCAGTGCAAAATATGGTTATTCCTATCCTTATCCCAAATATGCTCAAGTCTGCGTTGAAGATTTTATTTTTGGCGGGATGGAAAATACTTCCACCACACTTTTAACCGATAGGTGTTTGTTGGATGAAAGAGCAGCATTAGATAATCGTTTCGCTGAAAGTTTAGTCGTTCACGAACTCGCACATCAGTGGTTTGGGGATCTAGTTGTAATTAAACATTGGTCCCATGCTTGGGTAAAAGAAGGAATGGCGACTTATTCAGAAGTCATGTGGACAGAAAACGAATATGGAGCCGAAGAAGCTGCATACTATCGCTTAAAAGAAGCCCGGAGTTATTTAGCTGAAGATAGTAATCGCTATCGTCGCCCAATGGTAACTCATGTTTATCGGGAAGCCATAGAGTTATACGATCGCCATATTTATGAAAAAGGTGCTTGCGTATATCATATGATTCGTGCTGAATTAGGCGACGAGTTATTTTGGAAAGCAATTCAAACTTTTGTCGGCGATAATGCCCATCAAACCGTAGAAACAATAGATTTACTACGGGCTATTGAGAAAGCGACTGGTCGAAATTTAATGTTTCTCTTCGATCAATATGTTTATCGTGGAGGTCATCCTGACTTTAAAGTTGCTTACTCCTGGGATGGAGACGCAAATTTAGCAAAAGTTACAGTTACTCAAACCCAAGCAAAAGCAGATGGTAACAGCAAGGATTTATTTGATCTAAAAATTCCCATCGGGTTTGGTTATAAGCAGCAAGAAGAGCCAACATCTAAAATTTTCACTGTGCGGATTAATGAACGCGAACAAAGTTTTTACTTCCCTCTAGACTCCAAGCCTGATTTTATTAGTTTTGATGCAGGCAATAATTTCCTAAAAACTGTATCTTTAGAGTACTCAATTCCAGAATTAAAAGCACAGCTAGAATTAGACCCCGATCCTATCTCTCGGATCTATGCAGCTACAGCTTTAGCAAAGAAAGGCGGCTTAGAAGCCTTGAAAGCATTAGCAGAAGCTTTGAAAAACGATCGATTTTGGGGCGTCCGCGTTGAAGTTGCAAAACAAATTGCCAAAATCAAACTAAACCAAGCTTTTGATGCTTTGATTGTTGGTTTAGCAGACCAAAATGCTTTTGTACGCAGAGCAGTAGCTCAAGCATTAGCAGATATTAAAACCTATGACAGTTACAAAGCTTTGAAAAATTTAGTTAAAAATGGGGATAGCAGTTATTACGTAGAAGCCTCCGCAGCCACTGCTATTGGATCGATAGCCGCAGCTTCAGGGGAAGATGAAAAACCCAAGGAAGAAAAAGTTATCAAGTTACTTAAGTCTGTCTTACAAGAAAAAGCTGGTTGGAATGAAGTAGTTAGAAGTGGTGCTATCGCAGGTTTAGCCGAACTGAAAACTAGTGAAGCAGCTTTAAATATATTGATGGAATATAGTAAGCCTGGAGTACCCCAAGCACTACGTTTATCTGCAATCCGCGCCTTGGGTAAAATTAGCATCGGTCAAACTCCTGCAAATTTAGAAAATATCTTAGACAAGTTAAAAGAACTGGCGAAAGAAACCTTCTTTTTAACTCAAGTTGCAGTTGCAGTAGCTTTAGGACAAATGGAAACACCCAAAGCGATCACAATTTTGCAAACTTTGGCAAATCAAACACCAGATGGAAGAGTACGTCGTCTTGCAGAAGAGCAAATCCCCAAAGTACAAAAAAATATTGGCTCCGATAGCGCTGTGCGTAAATTACGCGAAGAACTCGATCAAATAAAAAAGGAGAACCAGGATTTAAGGAGTCGTTTAGAAACTTTAGAAGCTAAGTCAAAGTAGCAACTTAAAATTTGGTTAACAATCTGATCTATATTTTTGGATTCACTTTTAACCAAAATGTAGGATATTTAGGTAGAGGTGCGATATATCGTATCTCTACATTTTATGTTTAAATTATTTTAAATTATTTGTATTTACACAAACAGATTTAAGAGTATTATGAATTTATCTTTCGGTATCTTTATTTCAAGTTTTAAATGTAAATTTAACTTTTGATTAACGAAACTTAAAACCTTAATTCTAATAGATATTTATATTTTATGGTCACAACTAATGTATAAAAATATTACCTTATTGACTTCTGTTGAATCATTGTGCACCTGAGTTAATATAACTCATCTGTATGATTGCAATCATCATAAAAGATTATGGTCATAAATTTTCATCAACTAATGATAAATTCCTTATAATCTTTCAATAACTACAATACAGTCGATAAATAGTTTAAAATCACATCACTTATTAAAGCAGCTACCCAAGTAATTTAAGGATATAAATATTACATTTATTCTGATATCAAAAAAACAATATAGAGATAGATAATTTCGCGTAAGTGATGCTACTATTTACGACGGTACTTTCAGCAATCGGAGTAAATCATGAATAAAACACTGCGCAATATACTTGTTGGGACTGGAATTGCAGCTGTTGGTGCAATCGGTACTAAAGCAGCGGTAGATTATTTTCAAAATCGCGGGAAAGAAGAAGTTATTGATGAGAGTGAAGGCGATGCTGAAGTCACCTCACCAGAAGAGGTTGCTTATGCAACTGTAGAAGAAAGCTCTGTTCAAGAATTTTTAGATGTGAGCTTTGGTGATGCTGGTCGTTATATCCCCAATCGTCCGCCCAAAATTTTTGACTATCAAGGTGAACAATATATGGTTATCTGGGCGTATGACAATAAACAAGACAAAAATCAAATGTTGGCCTTTAAATATACTGATGCAGGCAGAAAAATGATTGCTAGTGTTGGTTACACCGGTGAAAAAACAGACTATAACTTAAATCTTGAAGATACTCCCTTTGCTATTGATGTAAATGGTAACAAATTACAATCCGGTCAGTCTGAAACTGAAGGTAGCGAGGATGTTGACTTTGTTTTAGCTGCTTGATTTAAAATTACAACTTAAATCTACCAGAAGTAATGGTGGCTGTAACAGCCACCTAATTTTATATACTCATTATCTTTGAGTATTAACTTATCTTATTGTTAGGCAAAAAAAATTAAAGAATATCTGTCCTAAATATAACTAGGACAAAGTATTTTTTCTTGTGAGGTCTTTTGGAAGCTTTGAATTCTATTGGTGAAGCGTACTCGAATTGGAAACGCTCTAAACATACCATAGATGTGCGCAGCACAGGTTATATTTTGACTCAAGCCTAGCGCTGCAATTAGGGTATTTTTTGGACAAATTCATACCTAAATTCTTAGAATTTTGCCATTGCTTGATTTGATTTTGTCCAAACAGATACTTGGTATAAAAATAATTATAGGTTTTTTTGCAATTGTTGTGGTGATAGAAATAAAAGTGAGGAAATTGCAAAAAACTCCCAACCCTTGTTCGGTCAAAGTTTTGGAGCACTTGTCACCCCGTGAGCGAATTTACAGTGATTCTTTCTGCAAAATATAAATCTCTAAAATCGCAGTAACAAAGGATTAAATCCAATGTTTGTACAATTTTAGAGATTTAGATTCAACTGGTTTTAACGGGCTCGGGTAACTAAAACATATAACACTAAGTTAATTAGCTGTTTTTTCCTTAGCTGCATCCATCTCCCAGGTGTAATAGCCTATTTTTTTCGGTACTCTAGAGAATCTACCGATACGATAACCTCTAGATAACTCATTGAGGACAGCGCTTTTAATTTCTCGCAATTGTTGCTCGTCTAAGTCCCCATAAAGCCCAGTGATAATATCAGCCACACTGAAAATTGTTCCTTTATTTTCTTCTAGAAAATCAGAAATGGCATCAATTAAGAATTTACCTTCATAGGCTCTTAGCATTGGTATACGCCTAGTTTTTGGCAGTACAAAAGGTTTACGTTTCTTTTGTTTTGCTTTAGACTTTGATTTACCTTTTTTGAGCGGTAACTTTTCTAAATCAAAGGTGTAACAACCAGGTTCCTCGGGAACTGCAGACCAATAAGTCTTTTCTTTCCCGTGGGTTAGAGAAGATTGAACTCTCCCTTTGACTACTTTAAATAAGTTTGGCTCTAAATCTCCGTAAAGCGATCGCACAATGAAATCTATATGGCATACTCCACCAATGTGCTCTTGCAATAGCTTTTCTATTGCTTGCATTCTGGTTAGGGTTTCATATTCAGCAACCATTGGAATATCAGGAACCAACTGCTTAGATTTGTTACTTTTCTGAACAGTTGGAATTGCACGTGCAGGAGAAGAAACATCTGAATCTTGGGAAGAACCCGAACTTTTTCCTAATTCTTGCTTGGTTGATTGTTGAGTATCCTCAACTGCTTTGTTCGCTGCTGCAAGAGATTTTGGTAAAGAGTCACTGCTGCTAATAATTTCCTCAGTCGTGAGGGATGCTTCAGCGACACTAACTGGTGTTGCATCTAGTAAAGTTACAGAATTGTTTCCATTAAGACCATTGACATCGCTATTATTTGTTAGCAAAGCTTCTACATGAGCTAGTTGCGAACGTGCATTTTGATATAGAGTCTCATACTCTTTGACCAGACGAGCATAATGGTCTCGTAATCCTAGCAGTGGTTGTATAAAGTCTTGGGGGGGAGGTTTTAATTGTCCTTTTGAATTCATATGTCTTTAAGTTAAAGTTGTGTTCTATCGTCAGTTTCACCTTTATAGGTCATTGGTACCGGTTTAGCACGCTTATTACTAGATCTAAAGCGTGATTTCCCGGATGGCTGAGGTGGACGGCACTTTTCGCAATATAGTGGGCGAGGTCCAAAAGTTTCCCTCTCTGTAGGAGAGTTGCATTGCTTACAGACAAAATGAAAAACTCTAGTATGAATCAGACGCTTGTGTGCTCTGACCGTATACTCCTTAACATTTACGTACTTGCTTGCCATAATTGAAAAATGTGAATTACGTTCTTACCAATATAATTATTCAAACCGACAAAATTGAATCCAGGTATAAGGAAATCAATATTTGATTTTACGACTGAATAAATTTATTGTTAAAAAATAGTTCCTTAACATGAAAATAGACTGGCGACACAAAGGTTAATCCTCTATCTAACTTGGTCAGGACAATGATCGAAGGTCGAGTCTGCTGGGTAAAATTCCAAGAAACTAACCTCCAAAATGTTGGTGAGTATAATTACTAACTATCTGATGCTTTGAAACACTCATCCCGATAAAAATTTACTATATTTCACAACTGCAGATACACTGAACTAGCCTTTTAAACTACTCTTTTGTAGGCAATAATCTTGCTCGGTGAAGTACCCTCTCAATATATTAAGTCAAATCTAACGGCATAGTGGATAGATAATAACTGATACTGGAGAGTGAAGACTTTTGCCAATACTGAAAAGCAGAATTTACAACAGTTTTTACAAGTTAGAGAGCTATATCAGTTCGTATATAAGCACTTTCTAATTCACTACTAACTTATAAAAGCATTTACTTAGACAGTATATGAATTATAAGACTTAGAGTAAAGATAGATCAAAATAATCTAAGTTAAATTTCATCATCTTCAATCTTTCACTTCATAAAGTGTCAAATCTGAATATATAAGCGCTGAGAAAAAGCCACATTTGGCTTGGGATAATTTTGAGAATAAAACAGCTTTTCCCATTGTGAAAGATCTGGTATTTAGTTGTGTTGACTATATGTGAGAGCATTTTTGAAATATAATTTTCCTCATTTACATAACTATTACAGCTTTTCAGCAAAGCTTTTGTTGAACTGGCTCTTGTACCACTTTAGATCTGGATGAAGGGTTTTCAAGCTTGCAATAATTATTCACTAGCGTATAGCTATTCAGCATCAGTTAATGCCTATTAGCAACCCTCAAGCCTGATTTATATTGACATCTATGACCTTATTTAGCAAATACCTGGAAGCTAAAAAATTAAACTAGGAAGTTTTGCTCGCTTTCCAAAAACCTACTTGAAGTTTTTTGCGAAAATCACGAGGTAGAAGTTCCTTACTTGCTAATTGTAGCTTCATAACAACAGTACTATTTTGTAATGTTTGTTATTTGCAATGAGTAATAATTGGTTCATTTTTGAGTTCTTAATTCCGGAAATAACTACCTTCTATAGCTGGATCATCAAAAATTTCAAAATAAAAATTTCAAAATATCAAGCTCCCTCAATTCCCATTTTGCAAATAAATTGCATGGAACACATCAAATATCTTTCTTGAAATTCTACCTGATTCACCATACTAAGTGCTTTGCCATGAATCAGGTCAAATATATTTTGAGAAAAAACCTGTTGGTGCATTTTATTCCCGAAATCCTCAATTGTTTTTTGGTGAAGCGTTATATCTATTATGCAAATAGATCTACTATGAGTCATTAATATATGAAAATAATCAGCAGTTTTTGATTTTACAAATTTTGATTTTACGAAGTCTCTAAATTTTACCTGAGAGGTACATCAGAACTAATACAGATTCAGAACTAATACAGATAAAGAGAATCCCAACTTAGCGAATCTGAATTTGTAGTGACTACAAACGAATTACTAGGGTACCGAAGTCCTGAATCAATCAAATTGTGAGAAGATTTCATATTGAAAAGGCTATTCTTAAAATAGGGTGTAGCATTGAGATAAGTAGATTAAGTTGAACGATTGCTAGTTAAAGTTGGCGCTAAACTTTAACCCTCTAAGACAAACCAGAGTTTGGTGGGGAAAAGTATTAACCATATCGTCCCACTAAAAAAGTATGATTTCTCTCAATAGAGAACCATTACCTTGAAGAGAGATTTACTTCACCGACATCTTGTAGTACAAAACTAAGAAATTAATCCCTAATTTGCACTGCTCCATGGCTACTAATTCAGTCATACTAGTTGATTCAGTTACACTAAAGTAGTAGATACAACAAAGCTGAACCAATCTAATATGTACCGTGCGTATACTATCCACCTCACGCATATTTAGCAAATGCTAAGGTACATAATAATCAGTTCACAAAGCATTTTAAGTCAGAGTGACAGGCAAATACTGCTTGCAATCGCTTTCTTAAAAATAGCTTGTGGATGGGGTAACACACTAATTTGAACTTTCCTCTCTTTTATGAAAAGGAAAATTAAATTTGAGTCTAGTTTTTAGCTCAATACTATATTATTTATTATCTTACATTTAATTATGCATAGCTACTTAATCAAGCATTATACTTTGCAAATATTCTTTAATCAGATCTCATAAATCCCAATAATCTTCAATAAATATGCATAAATCACTTTTTATTATCGGATAATCTAATACAAATTAAAGAGATTTGCTGTATATACAAAAATCAATCAAAAATATTCGCGAAATTATAAATTTATAATTGGTGTTATGGGTGTCTTGATATTAACATAATTCAAAAATCATTTATTTCGCTAAAATCATTACCTGGGGCGTAAAATAAAAGTTACTCATGGATTAATGATGATTTAGATTGAAACACAATTCTAAAATTTTTAAAATTTCAAATATAAATTAAATTATTATAAATTAATAAACAGGTATTATAATTTTATTTTTATTAAAAGCTAACAATTATTACAATATTTTTTTTGCATTTATAATACTATCAAATTTAGATATTTACAAGTATATGCATGACATATATTTCAACTAACAATTTTTGGTCTGGGAGAGTTATTCAGGTAGAAAACAAGGAATAAATTATATTATATAGTTAAGTATTTATTTATAGGGAAAATTACGGAATTCAATAAATGAGACACAGTTATTCATTGTATCCTATAGTTGTTGGCACATTAACGATATTAGCTACACCACAAATAGTAATAGGCTTATCTGATAGTGAAGTAGAAAAAATTGCTCGAGAAATTACAGTATTAATTGATGGTAAAAATCAATCTGGCTCAGGAGTACTTATTAAAAAGGAGGGTACAACTTACACTGTCTTGACTGCCCGACGTGTTGTAGAACAAAAATATAAATACACTGTTATGACCCCAGATGGGAAACAACATGCAATACAGTTTAAGGACATCAAAAAAATACCGGATGTAGATTTAGCTTTGCTGGAATTTACAAGTAATAATAATTACTCTATTGCCAAAATAGGAAATTCCAGTACAACTGCTTTAGGAGCAACGACTTATGTTGCTGGTTTTTCCAAAGCAGCCGCAAATAAGAAAAAAACTTTGCCTTACAATTTTCCCCCAGCAGGTAAAATTACAGCAAATGCTTCCCAAGCATTACCAGGAGGTTATGCTTTAGCCTACAGAATAGATGCTTCACCAGGTATGAGTGGAGGACCAGTATTGAATGAGAAAGGGGAAATTATTGGAATCCACGGTTTTGGAGACAATTCTCAAAACCAAGAATTAACACCCAAACCTACCGGAGCTTATCTAAAAACCGGGAAAAATTTAGCTATTCCCATCAGTACTTTTTTACAATTCTCTAAAAATGCTGGGATTGATGTAGGTTTTGTTTCCCCTAATACTCGTTCCACTAATAAACATTCTACAAAATCTAAGGCAGATAATTTTTATATCAAAGCTTCAGCCGAGGTTAAATCAGGAAACTTTCAAGAAGCAATTGCTGCTTATAACCGAGCAATCAGCATTAATCCCCAATATACAGATGCATATAACGATCGCGGTGTAATTCGTTCTGCTTTGGGAAGTTTATCTGAAGGAATTAAAGATTTCGAGCAAGCTGTACAAATTAATCCTCAACATTCTACGGCTTATGTCAACCTAGGTATTGCTCGTTTAAACTTGAAGGATTACAAGCAAGCCATTACCAATTTCGATCAAGCTTTACAAATAAATTCTAATATTGCTCATGCTTATCTCAATCGGGGTAAAGCCTATTTCTATTTAGGAAAGAAAGAAAAAGCAATTGCTGATTACGATCAAGCTTTAAATATTAAGCCTGACGATGTACAAGCATACGATAGCAGGGCTATAGCCCGATTTCGTCTGGGAGATAAACAAGGGGCAATTAAGGATTTTAGTAGAAGTTTAGAGCTCAATTCTCAAAATGCTAAAGCTTATTATAATCGTGGCGTTGCTCGTTCCCGTTTGGGGGACGATAGAGGAGCGATTTCTGATTACGATCTGGCATTAAAAATTAACCCTGGCTATGCACAAGCTTATGGTAACCGGGGTCTAGCTCGTTTGCGTTCTGGTGATAAAAAAGGAGCAATTCAAGATTTAAAAACAGCTGCAGATGTTTTTCGCAAGCAAGGTAAAGAAGATGATTATCACAAAGCT
>JAAUYD010223984.1_pt1 | contig 17691 bp, 15 predicted proteins | sample 7278101 | NCBI WGS metagenome assembly JAAUYD01 (sample SAMN14350128, study PRJNA611818) | marine sediment metagenome | isolation source: surface marine sediment (0.6m) | place: French Polynesia: Moorea | collected 2018-08 | reverse complement strand
GATCAAGTATTGGGTGGCACCCATGGACCCGACCTACATTCGCGACGAACCCGGAAAATCGCCCATGGGCATGGACCTGGTGCCGGTGTACGAAGAGGAAGGCGGTGAAAAGGAGCCCACCTCCTCGATTCGCATCGATCCGGTCACCCGGCAGAACATGGGGCTCCGCTTGGGCCGCGTCGAAAAAAGACGCCTGTCCAAAACGATTCGCACCTTCGGCACGATCACCTTCGATGAGACCGGCCTCTACTCGGTCACCACCAAGTTCAATGGCTGGATCGAAACCCTCTACGTCGATTTTCTGGGGGAGCCGGTGGAAGAGGGGCAACCGTTGTTCGACATCTACAGCCCCGATCTGCTCACCGCTCAGCAGGAGTACCTGATCGCTCTTCAACAGGCGTCCGGCCGGCGAGGTGCCGCCCGAGGCAGCGACCGGCTGCTGGACGCCTCCCGAACCCGCTTGGCCTACTGGGATCTCACCGACGAGCAGATTGCCCAACTGGAGACCGCCGGCCAAATTCAAAAGTATATCACGATCTACTCTCCAGCCTCGGGTGTGGTGATCAAGAAAAACGCCCTGAAAGGCCACTACGTCAAGGCCGGTGAGCACCAGTATGAAATTGCCGACCTGTCCACTGTCTGGGTGGATGTGGAGATCTACGAGTACGAACTGCCCTGGGTTCGCAAGGGCATGGCCGCCGAAATGGATCTGGCCTACATCCCCGGCCAGCGCTACACCGGCGAAGTCCTTTTCATCTACCCGTTCCTCGATCCCAACACCCGCACCGCCCGGCTGCGGCTCTCCTTTCCCAATTTTGACAAGGCCCTCAAACCGGGCATGTACGCCAATGTCTACCTCAACAGCACTCTGCCCGAACCACGCCTGGTGGTGCCCCAAGAGGCGGTGATCGACAGCGGGGTGCGCAAGCGGGTCTTCGTTTCCCGGGGCCAGGGGAAATTCGAAGCCCGGGACGTGACCCTGGGCGTCGAAGGCGGTGATTACCTGTTCGAAGTGATCGACGGCCTCGACGAGGGTGAAGAGATCGTCGTCTCCGGTCAGTTCATGCTCGATTCGGAAAGCCGGCTCAGGGAGGCCATCGCCAAGATGCTCGAGGCGCGCAGCGCTGGCAGCGGCGACGATTCCGACGACCTGGACATGGAAGGCTTGACCATGGACGATGACCTCGACATGGAGGGCTTGACCATGGACGATGACCTGGATATGCGCGGGCTGACCATGGACGATGAGGGGGCGCCGGCAGCGAATCCGCCGAAGGAGTTGACACCATGATCGCAGCCGTCATCGAATGGTCGATAAAGAACAAGTTTTTAGTGATAGTGGGCACCCTGGTCGCTATCGCTGCCGGGATCTACGCCATCGCCCGCACCCCGCTGGATGCCATTCCCGACCTGTCCGACGTTCAGGTGATCATTCTCACCGAGTATCCGGGCCAGGCGCCCCAGGTGGTGGAGGACCAGGTCACCTACCCGTTGACCACGGCCATGCTGTCGGTGCCCTTCGCCAAGGTCGTTCGCGGATTTTCCTTCTTCGGGCTCTCCTTTGTCTACATCATCTTCGAGGACGGCACCGATCTCTATTGGGCGCGCAGCCGGGTACTGGAGTACCTGAATTTCGTCACCGGCCGCCTGCCCGAGGGTGTGACCCCCGCCCTGGGCCCCGATGCCACCGGTGTTGGCTGGGTATTCGCCTATACCCTGGAGAGCGACCGCCACGACCTGGCCCAGCTGCGGTCGATTCAGGACTGGTTCCTGCGCTACGAGCTGGCCAGTGTACCGGGTGTGTCCGAGGTTGCCTCCATCGGCGGGTTCGTCAAACAGTATCAGGTGGTGGTGGACCCCAACAAGTTGCGGGCCTACAACATCCCCATTCAGAAGATTCGCATGGCCATCAAGCGCAGCAACGCGGACGTGGGCGGCCGGCTGGTGGAGATGGGGGAAACTGAGTTCATGGTCCGTGGGCGGGGGTACATCAAAAGCATCGAGGACCTGAACAACGTGCCGCTGGGCGTTGACCGGCGGGGCATTCCGATTCTGCTGCGCAACGTGGCCACGGTGAACGTCGGCCCGGAACTGCGGCGGGGCATTGCCGACTACGATGGCGAGGGCGAGGTTGTGGGGGGCATCATCGTCATGCGGTACGGGGAGAATGCCCTCAAGGTGATCGACAACGTGAAAACACGCCTGGCGGAACTGAAATCCGGTCTGCCTGAAGGGGTGCAGGTCAAGAGCGTATACGATCGGTCAGGTCTTATCCTGCGAGCGGTCAACAATCTCAAAACCACTCTGATCGAGGAAATCGTCATCGTCGCCATCGTCTGCATCACCTTCCTGTTTCATTTCCGCAGCGCCCTGGTGGGCATCTTCACCCTGCCGCTGGGCGTGCTGATCAGCTTTATCATCATGGAGCGCCAGGGCATCAACGCCAATATCATGAGCCTGGGCGGCATCGCCATCGCCATTGGCGCCATGGTGGACGGCGCCATCGTGATGATCGAAAACGCCCACAAACATATCGAGCGCAGCGGCGGCAGAAAGCCCCATTGGGAGTTGATCACCGATGCGGCCAAGGAGGTGGGGCCGGCCCTTTTCTTCTCCCTGCTGATCATCGCGGTGAGTTTTCTGCCAGTCTTTACCTTGGAAGCGCAGGAAGGACGGTTGTTTCGTCCTCTGGCCTTCACCAAGACCTACGCCATGCTGGGCGGTGCACTGCTGGCGATCACCATGGTACCCGTACTCATGGGCTTCCTGATCCGGGGTAAGATCAAACCGGAAAGCGTCAACCCGGTCAATCGATTCCTCATCTGGATCTATCACCCCATCATCAAGGTGGTGCTGAGACGAAAGGCCTTTGTCATCATCACCGCCGTGATCGTTTTGGCCGTGACTTGGATTCCCATCAAACGCATGGGGTCCGAGTTCATGCCACCGCTCAACGAAGGCGACCTGCTGTACATGCCCACCACCTTGCCGGGCATCTCAATCACCAAGGCCAAGGAACTGCTGCAGCAGACCGACCGCATCATCGCCTCATTTCCGGAGGTGGAGCACACCTTCGGCAAGATCGGCCGGGCCGAGTCGGCCACCGATCCGGCCCCCTTGAGCATGATCGAAACCACCATCACGCTGAAACCGGAATCGGAATGGCGAAGCGGCATGACCATCGAAAAGTTGGTCGACGAACTGGACCAGGCCATCCAGTTTCCCGGCCTGACCAATGCCTGGACCATGCCCATCAAGACCCGCATCGACATGCTCTCCACCGGCATCAAGACGCCCGTGGGCATCAAGATCATGGGCGAGGATTTGAATGTGCTCAGCGATCTGGGAGAAAAAGTGGAAGCGGTCATCCGTCAGGTGCCGGGAACCTTGAGCGTGTATGCCGAGCGGGTCACCGGCGGCAATTTCCTGGACTACGAGATCCGGCGTGACGAGGCGGCCCGCTATGGCCTGACGGTCGGCGATGTTCAGGATATCATCATGACCGCCGTGGGCGGCATGAACATCACCCAGACCGTCGAGGGGCTGGAGCGCTATCCGGTCAACCTGCGCTACGGCAGCGAACTGCGCGATACGCCCGAGAAGCTGCGCCGCATCCTGGTGCCCACGCCGACGGGCGCCCAAGTACCCATTGCGCAGTTGGCCGACATTCGCATCGTCAAAGGGCCGCCGATGGTTAAGAGCGAAAATGCCCGCAACAGCGCCTTCGTTTTTATCGACATCACCGGCATCGATGTGGGCACCTATGTTAACACTGCCCAACAGACCGTCCAGGCAGAGTTGGACCTGCCCCCGGGATACTCGTTGATGTGGAGCGGCCAGTACGAATATATGGTGCGGGCCGAAAAGCGCCTGATGGTCGTGGTCCCCATGACCCTGCTGATTATCTTTTTGTTGCTCTATTTCAACTTCAAGAACATGACCGAGAGCCTCCTGGTGATGCTCAGCGTGCCCTTCTCTCTGACCGGCGGCTTCTGGTTGATGTACCTGCTGGGATACAACATGAGCGTGGCCGTGGGCGTGGGCTTCATCGCCCTGGCCGGGGTGGCTGCCGAAACCGGCGTGGTCATGCTGATCTACCTGGATATTGCCTACTATAAATTCAGGAAGCGCTTCGGCGCCGATTTCAACCGGCAGCATCTCTACGCCGCCATTGAGGAGGGTGCCGCGCTGCGCGTGCGGCCCAAGATGATGACCGTGGTGGCCACCATGGCCGGTTTGGCACCGATCATGTGGAGCCATGGATCGGGCTCACAGGTGATGAAGCGCATTGCCGCCCCGATGATCGGCGGCATGGTCAGTGCGACCATTCTGACCCTGGTCGTGGTTCCGGTGATTTATGCCCTCTGGAAAGGCTGGCGGCTGCCGGAGGGACAAAATCAGAGGTCTGATGTCTGAGGACGGTGGTCGGAGATCGGAGGTCAGGGGGCAGAGGCCAGAAGTCGGAGGTTGGAAGTCGGATGAAAGAATTAAGGAATTAAGGGATTGAGGAATTAAGGGATTGAGGGATTGAGATAAGGAATCGGTAACTTGTCGCCTGCCAGGCGTCATTAAACAACTCTGGAGGATTGAACATGAAACAGCGGACACTTCTGATTACAGTATTGATGGTCACCTTGGTGGCTCTGCCGGCCGTGGCCATGCAGGGGCACGACATGAAGTCGGACAAATCGATGGATCATAGTGGCCATGGCAAGTCCATGGACCACGCCGACATGGGCGGTACATTCACACACACCGCCAGTGAGGGCGGTATCGATGCGGAGTTCCAGGTGATGAGCCTGGCCAGCATGAATATGACCTCGGACAAGGGCGAGACCCATCACATCATGGTCGATCTCAAGGAAGCCGACGGCGGGACGCCCATCAAGAACGCCGTAGGCAAGATCAAGGTGATCGCTCCGGACAAGACCGAGCAGGTCAGCCCGTTGAAAAATTACAGCGGCATCTTGGCGGCCAACTTCACCTTCACGGAGGCGGGCAAATACGGCGTGATCTGCCTGCTTAAGAATAAGGATCAGAAGCAGGTTTTTAAGTTTTGGTATCATCACATGCAATAGCTTGGACCGGTTTCAAAACGGCATCTTTCGGTCCAGGCCGGCGTTCTCGCTTCCCCGAAGTCCTCAACGCAGCGCTGCTACGCCTGCGGTGTCGAGGTCGCTGCGGCTTGGCGTGTCACGGATCCCGCTCGGCGGGGAACCGACATCCATCCTTTTGAAACCGATCCACCTGGCAGGAAAACAGCCGATTGCAAACAGCGATTTCCGTTTCTTGGCAGGCCCGATGTTTTCAGCTGGCTGTTCTCGCTTCCCCGAGGTTTCCTCGACGTAGCGCTGCTGCGCCTGCGGTGTCGAGGTCGCTGCGGCTTGGCGTGTCTCGGATCCCGCCCGACGGGGAACCGAAATTCACCCATTGTAACGGAACCGGAAAACAGTGAAAATCGTATCGCCTTGCTGAACGTTCGAATGTGGATGGGTCCGGGGGCAGGTGTCCATGTCAACATGACGAGGATCGATCCATGAACTATGTCCAGTTAAAGATCGGTATCATCATTTTGCTATTGGCTGGGGCGGCCGTGATTCACCATCTGCCCATGGAGGGATTCATGGGCACCCATATCCTGCACCGCGAACTGTTTTTCTTTCCCATCGTCCTGGCCGGTCTGTGGTTCGGTCTCAAGGCGGCATTGGCCGCGGCAGTTGCCGCCAGTTTCGTGTATGCTCACTTTTTTGTCCACAATCTTGAGACCCACGGCACATCCATCGCCTTGGTCGGCCTTCAGGTGACCGGGTTCAACCTCATGGCCCTGCTTACCGGCTGGATGGTGGACCGCCAGCGTCGCCAGCGGCGGGAGCGGGATTTTCTCAATGACACCTTCGGCAAATACGTTTCCAGGCAAGTGCGGGACGAAATTCTCGCCGGTCGCGTATCCCTGAAAGGTGAACTCAAGGAGGTCACCGTATTGTTTGCCGACTTGCGGGACTTCACCCGCCTGGTCGAAACCATCCCCCCGAAAGAAGTGGTGACAATCGTCAACTCCTATTTCCAGGCCATGTCGGAGGCCATCAGCGTGCACAATGGCTTGGTGCTGCAGTTCATCGGCGATGAGATCGAAGCGGTCTTTGGCGCACCGGTGGCGCTTGACGACCACCGGCAACATGCCATCGAGGCCGCACTTGAAATGCGTTCCCGCCTGTCCCGGGTCAACCTTCAATTGGCCAAGCAGGGCTACCCTCCGCTGCGCCACGGCATCGGTCTGCACAGCGGCAAGGTGGTGGCCGCCAATATCGGCAGTTCTCACCGGCTTTCATACACGATGGTGGGTGAGACGGTGAACGTGGCTTCACGCATTCAGGATTTGAATAAGGATTACGACACGGACATTCTGATCAGCGATGCCGTCAAGCGCGGCCTGAAGCGGTGTGTCGACATGCATCCGATACCGCCGGTGACCGTCAAGGGCATCAGCGACACCCTGAATCTCTTCAGTATCGACAAACAGCCCTTCATTTGTGTCGGGGAACCCGGCACCTGAGCAGTTGTCAGCCACCCACCGCGTGTCACTTGCCCGTCAGCCAGGCCGCCAGGGTCGATCCCAGCATGGCCAGGCACTCCATGTCCAGATAAGAGGCTGCGCGATTCTGAAACAAAAGGGTGCATTGGGCCGGGAACTCCTCGTCGGCGTCGTGGAACAAAAGGAAAATCGGTACCCGCGGCAGAGCCTGGAAGCGATAGGCCAATTGGCAGGAGACGTCCGTTTCGAAGGGGCGGCCGCCCAAGGCCTGGCAGCGATGCGCCAAAGATGCCGTCTGGCCGCTGAAACGGTGGGCGATGGGCTGTTCCGTTGTGTTTTTGAAACCGCCCACATAGGGCCCCGCGTCTTTAAAATCCTTATAGGTCACCAGTCGTTGGTCCGTCGATGCGGCATCGGGACAGAGCAGCAGGTATTGGCACAGAATGACGCAGATGGCGTGGCTGGGCGGATGTTGCGCCTGATCGAGAATCGTACGGGTCGAAACGGTGAACGTCCGGTTGTAAAGCGGTATCCGATAGCCATCCGTGTCGCAGGTGATTCCCAAGGCTGTGCTGACCCGTTCGGGATAGCTCAGGTTGGCCACCCGGTTGAGGTAATCCGCCACGATGGTGTCGAAAACAGCTGCCCGGGTTGTCATTGATGCCTCCTTTTTGATCTATATACATTTCTGGATGGGCACTTTACTGAGCGCTGCCGTGCCTTAGCGCCAGCTTTTCGAACATGCGCGTGATGCCGGTCCCCAGGGCGTATATCCCCTCGATGCCCAGGTTCTCTTCGGCGGTGGCATCGAAAAACAGATTCAGATCTGATTCCATGCCGTCCTCAGGGTGCCAGTAACAGACCAGCAGCGGCACCAGGGGCAGCGGATGCAGGACCAGGGCCACATCCGACTGGTAGTGGCCGTCGACCGGGCGTCCGTTGAAGATATCCACCAGGTCGGCGAACAGTTCGACATAGGTGTCGGCGACCTTCTTCATGGGTTTTTCACAGCGCTGACCGAACAGCCGGTACCAGTCCTTACCGTTGGGCAGCTCCCGCATCGGCACCCACTGGCCGCTGAGCGGCGTACCCTGACAATAGAGAATGTAATTGAGGATGGGGATGGTCACCCAAAGGTTGGTATGGATGTCCGTGGACAGGTTTCCCTCGGGATCTACTTTGAAGTCTTTGCCCATGATTTTCAGGATCAGGCGGTCGCCTTCCAGGGTGGCGCCGATGCGTGGGGCTCTGTCGGCGAAGTCGATCTGCTTGAGCTCGGCTTTCAACGCGGCCAATTGCTGATCCGCGTCAAATCCGTTGGCGGGCGACTGCTTGGGCTGGTCGCCATAGCCCTGCGCCACGTCCGCGGCCACCTGCGGGCAGTCCGACAGGGGCCGGCTGCCGTTGAAAACGGATGCGGCAAAAGCCAGGCATGTTTTTTCGTTGCACTTGCGGCAGTTTGACTTGTCGAGCAGCTTGAATACATCCATGACATTGTTGAACTGGGTCATGTTCCCTCCTCTCCGGCAAATTCGAGACGTCGGGGGTGTTTTTATCGTCATGCCGGACTTGATCCGGCATCCAGGGCCTTTTCCTTTAAGCGGACTGGATCCCGGCTTTCGCCGGGATGACGGGCATTTAGTAGGGAAACTTACCGATCCTGCTAATCCATAACCATCTTATGGATAATCCGGAGACCAACATAAAAAGAAATCGACAGTTTGGGATCACCCAAATGGGGGAGTCAGTGCGTTTTTTTTCGTTTTTTTAATGCCTGAGCCGGGATTTCCGACCGTCGGATGCGGGCGGTTCCGTCCGGGTCAACGGAATCGCCTACACAAATCAATTGCCATGGCCGCCCAGGTTTTTTATCATACCGCCGTTAGGCCACCGTAGCATGCGCAATCAATCGGGAGGGGTCATGGATTGGGCAGGCAGTCTCGAAAAACAGGATTTTTCAAGGGCATACACGACCCTGACCCTGTTTTCCTCCGGGCCGATCGCCGGCCAGGCGGCCGATGTCGACTGCGACGCCCGCGGCGCCCGGTTCGAACTGGGCTTCGATCTGTCGCCGCTGTTTCCCTACATCAACGCCCTGGCCGATCAGGCCCACTATTATGACAGGCCGGTTTTCATCAAATTCCTGCTTTCCGGCCGGCTGTGTGCCTTCCATCCCAGCCGGGGTGCCTTCGCACCGGTGCGAGACATGGTCGCGGCGCTGGATTTTTTACCTGAACTGTTGGCCTTTCTCGTGGATGTCTCCCGGCGTGCGGCCATTACCGTCCCCAACCATAAAAAATACAACCCCGCCTCGGCCCTGGACATCTATCGGCTGCTGCCAGGCACCAACTGCCGCGTATGCGGTTTTGCCACCTGCATGGCCTTCGCCGCGGCATTGTCGCGCCAGCACACCGATGTGGGCAAGTGCCCTCACCTGACCCGACCGGTGGCGGAGACGGCCACATTTCCGGTCTGCGACGCCCAGGGCAATGTGATCCGCACGGTGACCATGGACATCGATACGGCTGGCTTCCGCGAGGAGATCGACCGTCAGGAGGCGACGATCAAAGCCTTAGAGTCGCGCCTGGCGAATGTCGAACAGCTCCATGCGGTCAATTTCGACGCGGCCAATGCCGGGCTGCCCGTGCCATTGAGCAGGCGTGAAATTCAGGTGCTGCGCCGCATCGTGGGCGGTGCCACCAATCGGGAGATGTCGGCGCAACTCAATATCTCGCAGCACACGGTCAAGAGCCACGTGAACAGTATTTTCAACAAGCTGGGCGTCAACGACCGTGCCCAGGCGGCGGCCTGGGGTGCCACACACGGCATCGACATCTATCCGGATCCGCAGTGAGGGACAACCGTCGGTGGTGAGGCTGACCGGGCTATCGGTCAGGGAAGCCCCGCCAGCAAGTCCTTGGCAACTTCCATTTTCGCTTTGACGCCGATACCGCCTTTTGCGACGGCCAAGGCCATCTGATCGCAATCCATCATTTTCAAGGGTAGCACTAAATGGCCAGGGACGCCGCCACCTCGTCTCGGATTGCTTGGTCGAAGAGTTGTTCCACCAGTGTCAAGGCGAAAACGACAGCGGTTCCGGCACCCCGGCTGGTGATGCAAATGCCATCCGTCACCACCGGTTCCGACACCCGGGACGGATCGGCCAATTGATCGGCAAATCCGGGGTGGCAGGTGGCCTGTCGTCCGGCCAACAGACCATGGTGCTCGAGAACCACGGCCGGACTGGCGCAGATGGCTCCGTACAGACCGTTGCGCTCGCGCTGCTGCCTGAGGATGCGTGTCAGTGCCTGTGAATCCCGCAGATGTTCGGCGCCGGGAATCCCGCCGGGCAGCACCACCAGGTGAAAGTCCATTTCGACACAGTGGTCGATCAGGGCATCGGCGACAATAACTACCCCGCGAGATGCGGTGATCTGTCGCTTGCCGCTGGTCGAGGCCACCGTCACCGCTGCGCCGGCTCGGCGCAAGACATCGATGATGGCCACGGCCTCCAACTCTTCGGTGCCATCGGCGACGGGTACCAGTACGGTTTTGTGCATAGTTGACCTCTCACTCTCTACATTGTTGGTGTTGGGAATTACTTAGCAGGCCTTCGTTAAATATACATCAACACGGTGTCGTAATAAAGCGGTCGCGCAGCCCTCAACCCATCATGGTATTGCCTTTCACGAGTTTAGATTATTTTTAAGATGCTCTGAGAATCCCGCTTGACCCGTCTACCGCTTAACAGTTTATGGGGTGGTCATCGTGTCCAATGCATTCGTTTCCACCCCATGACAAGGAGTCAAACCATGACATCATTCAATGCCGAACGCGTGGTTAAAAGCTACACCATGAATCTGGTCGCCCCGCCTGCCGACGTCTTTCCACTGTTGTGCCCGGTGCGCGAATACGAGTGGATCGAGCCCTGGCGGTGTGATATGGTCTTCAGCGTCGGCGGCGTCGCTGAAAACAACGCCATTTTCATCACCGATTTCCCTGCCCAGGGGGGCGCTGAGGTCTGGGTGGTGTGCCGCTACGAAGCGGACCGGGCCATCGAATTCATCCGAGTGTCGCCCGGGCTGAAGGTCAACCGGCTGGATCTGGCCCTGACCCCCGCCGGGGAGGGCACCCGGCTCCAATGGACCCATACCTACACCGGTCTGAGCGAGGCCGGCAACCAGTGGATCCGTAGGATGACCGACGACACCTTTCGGACGGAGAAGGCGGCCATCGAAACCATGCTCAACCACTATCTGAAATCCGGCACGATGCTCAAATGGGCCCAACTTGAATCCGAGGCAGATCCCTATGGCCACCACCCAAGCCGTTGAGCGTGTCTACCGTATTTCGCAACTGGCCCGCATGTTCGGCCTGTCGCGCAGCACCCTGCTGTACTACGACCGCATTGGTCTGCTGCAGCCCTCGGAGCGCAGTCGCGCCAACTACCGGGTTTACACCCAAACAGACCGCCGGCGGCTTGAACAGATCTGCTGCTACCGGCGCACGGGTATGTCCCTGAAGACCGTGGCTGCCGTGATGGCCGCGCCCCAACAAAAGACGGTCACGGCGCTGAAGCGTCGCCTGGAGGCCTTGAACGCTGAAATCCAGGCACTGCGCGCCCAGCAGCAGGTCATTGTCGATCTGTTGAAGGATGCATCCCTGCTGGCCGGTACCCGTGTGCTGGACAAGCAGCGCTGGGTGGCCGTGCTCCGCGCTGCCGGCCTGGACGATGCCGCCATGAACCAGTGGCATGTGGCCTTCGAACGCATGTCGCCCGAAGCCCATCAGGATTTTCTGGAATCACTGGGCATCGACGCCACCGAAATCGCCGACATCCGATCGTGGTCAGCCGAAAGCAGCCCATGAGCCAATACGTTCACGGATACTCCGAAAAAGAATCCTGCCGCTTGGCCGACCAGGCCGGTACGCTCACTGAACTGTTGCATGGCGATACGGCATACCCGGATGGCAGCCGGGTGCTGGAGGCCGGTTGCGGCGTGGGCGCCCAGACCGTCATTCTGGCCCGTTCCAGTCCCGGAGCACGTTTCGAATGCATGGACATATCGGATGCATCGCTTGCCGCAGCCAGACGGACGGCGGCAAACCAGCGACTGGACAACGTCAGCTTCAGGCAGGGTGATATCTACCAGCTGCCATACCGTGATGACTGTTTTGATCACGGTTTCGTCTGTTTTGTTCTCGAGCATCTTTCCGATCCCCTCAAGGCACTGAAGGGATTGTGCCGGGTGCTTAAACCCGGAGGCACGTTAACCGTCATCGAGGGTGACCACGGATCATACTATTGTCATCCCCAAAGCGACGCGGCGGATCAGGCCGTTGATTGCCTGGTCAGGATCCAGGCCGAGGCCGGCGGAGATGCGTTGATCGGTCGGCGACTGTATCCACTTCTGGTCGGCGCCGGCTATGCCGAGGTCACGGTCTCTCCGCGCATGGTCTACGCGGATGCCTCCCGACCGGCATTGGTCGACGGCTTCACCCGCAAAACCTTTGCCGCCATGGTGGAGGGGGTCAGGGATCAGGCGCTGGCCATGGCGTTGATCGATGAGCGCACATGGGATAAGGGTATTGCCGATCTCTACCGTACCACCCGGGCGGACGGCACATTCTGCTACACATTTTTCAAAGGCATGGGAATCCGGCCATGAAGAGGGTTCGTTTAACCCTGGCGGTTCTGGACAATCTATACACGGTGTGCCGCCTGGCCCCTGAGGCCAAACTTCCCCATTGGCTGCCCACAACCGGATTGGTTTCCGTCACCCGCACGGCCGAGGAGTTATCCATTGTCTGCCCCAGTGATGCGGTGCCCGGGTCCGTTGAGGCCGAACGGGATTTTCAAGCTCTGAAAGTTGAAGGCCCGCTGGATTTTTCCCTCACCGGTATTTTACTGGCGGTGGCCGCACCGCTGACCGAGGCCCATATTTCCATCTTTGCCCTCTCCACCTATGACACCGATTATGTGCTGGTGAGAAAATACGACCTGGACAAGGCCGTGCGCGTGCTCCAGAGGGCCGGGCATGCCATCCATCACCCACCCCGCAAAACGGATTGACAGCCCTTCCGGGCCTCTGATTAAATGTGCATTGCGTTGAAACGATTCCACTACCGACCGTTGTCATCGCCGACGTGCACCGTTTCTCCGCAATCTGATCGTCCCTTGCTGCCTCACGATCACCAATTTAAAAAGGTGATATCCACCGAAAGGAGAATCGCATGACCGACCACAACGCACGGGTTTCACGGCGAAGGTTCATCAAAAGTGCCGGTGCGGCAGGTCTGGGCGCCGCCATGGTGCCGTTGGGTCCGTTGAGCTTGGCACACGGCACCGCCGCCGCAACCGCTACCGGCTCAGCCAAAGTACCCAAACGGCCCTTCGGCCGATCGGGTGTCGATGTCGCCATCCTGTCGCTGGGTGGGGTATTGAGAAGTTCGGACCTAATGGTTTTCAGGCAGGCCTATGAGAAGGGCGTCACCTATTGGGATACGGCCGACTCATACGGATGGGGCAAGAACGAAAAGGCCATCGGAAAGTACTTCTCCAAATACCCCGCCCATCGTAAAGAGATTTTTCTGGTGACCAAGGCGGCGACGTCTGATCCTAAAAAACTGACCGAAAAGCTGGATACCTCGCTCCAGAGAATGAATACGGCCCATGTAGACCTGTACTTGATCCATTACGTGAGCGATGTAAAGGCTGAACTGACCGACGCGGTCAGGGCCTGGGCCGAAACGGCCAAATCCCAGGGGAAGATCCGTCTGTTCGGATTCAGCACCCACAAGAACATGGAAACCACTATGCTGGCGGCGGCCAAGCTGGGTTGGATCGACGGCATCATGATGAGCTACAACTACCGTTTGATGCAAAAAGATCAGATGAAGCGGGCCGTCGATGCCTGTGTCCAGGCGGGGATCGGGCTGACCGCCATGAAGACCCAGGCAGCCTTCTCGGCCAATTTCTATGCCTCGATCGGTTCCGAGGCCGACGACACCTTGAAGATGACCGAGAAATTTATGGACAAGGGCTACACCACGGAACAGGCCAAACTCAAAGTGGTGTGGGAAAACCCCCATATCGCCAGCATCTGTTCGGCCATGTCCAACATGACCATCCTGCAGGCCAACGTGGCCGCAGCATTGAACCAGGTGCCATTGTCCGCAGGGGATAAAGCGCGCATGGAGCGCTACGCCCGATTGACCGCTCCCGGCTATTGCGCCGGATGTGCCACCATCTGCGAATCCGCGGTCGATGGCGACATTCCCATCAGCGACCTCATGCGTTATGCCATGTACGCCTGCAGCTATGGCGATCGACAGGCGGCAGTCGAGCGTTATCAGCAGCTGCCTGAGACGGTCAAAAGCTATATGAGCCATGCCGACTACACTGCCGCTGAAAAACAGTGTCCACAGCAACTGCCCATCAGCCGGGTGCTTCAGCAGATTCACGATGAATGGGCCTGAGCATTATCGCCGGTCCGTTAAGGGTGCGCCGCAGTGACGAAGGATGACGCGTAACGCAGATTTCGGACTTTTACGGAACCATCAAGATCGGTCAATGATTCGACATACCTTCATACACATTCCCGGCGTTGGGCCGAAAACCGAGAGGGCGCTGTGGTCAGCCGGCATTTTGGACTGGGATGCGTTCGGCACTGATCTGCCCCTGAAGTTCTCAGCAGCTAAACAGATCTCGATCGCCGGCGCGCTGGCTGAATCGCGTCGCCAGCTGGACGGCGGCAATCCAGGGTTTTTCGCCGACCACCTGCCGGCCTCAGAGCAATGGCGGCTGTTCGATGCCTTCCGGGGATGCGCGGCCTACCTGGATATCGAAACCACGGGGCTGGAGGCCGACTGCGAGATCTCCACCATCGCCGTCTACGATGGTGAGAAAATGGCCACCTATGTCAATGGGCGGAATCTGGACGCCTTCATCGACGACATCCGCCGCTATAAACTTCTGGTGACCTACAACGGCAAATGTTTCGACGCACCGGTGATCGAGCGGCATTTCGGCCAGCGGCTGGATCTGGCCCACATCGATCTGCGCTATGTGCTGGCGGCGTTAGGGTATACCGGCGGGCTCAAGCGCTGCGAGGCCCGGCTGGGCATGGACCGCGGTGGTATGGCGGACATCGACGGGCTGTTCGCCGTGGTGCTGTGGAACGCCTACCGCCGCAATCGCGACGACCGTGCCCTGGAAACCCTGCTGGCCTACAACCTCCAGGATGCCATCAACTTAGAGGCTTTGATGGTGGCCGCATACAACCTCAAGCTGGCCCAGACGCCTTTTGACGACCGATTCCAACTGCCGGAGCCCGCTACCCCTGTCAATCCCATTCCCGCCCACCGCAGCACTATCGACCGCTACCGCAACGAGGTGGCGTTTATTCGTTCACTGCAGCCGCAGTGGTGACGTGATCGGATACAGCCAATGTCAGGGTTGCGGTGGCGGTGCGGGTTGATAATCGCTCTCTTTACGCTTTACCGGTGCATTGGGAATGGGTTCAAAACCTGCGGCCACCATCTCCTGGTCAAACCAGGCCTGGTTGTCCAGCCGCAGGGGAATCAGTGTGAAGCTGGCGCCACCAACCTTGGTTTCCACACTGCCTGCGGGGGTGACCTCGAAAGTCTCCTCTTTCCTGAAGGTAAGGTTGTAGCCGGTATATTTTCCCGGTCCAGTGGGTGCGATGTCTTTGGTCAGAACCATGTTGGGACGTACCTCCAGCACCATCATGACCATCCAGCTGTCCACGGCGTAGGAACGGCCCTTCTCGATGCGAATGCGCTTGTCCATGCCGGCGATCATGTAGACGCCGTCCAGGGGCATCGCCTCGGTCGGAGGGACATTGTAGGACATGGGCAAGAAGGCCTTCAATTTTGGTACTTCGTAGGTGTTGCCCATTGCCTGGCCGGTGAAGCCGGCAGCCCAAAGGGCAACGATTAAAACGGGGTATTTTAAACGCTGAATGTTCATGCCGAACCTCCTGACATCCGAATCGCGCGGCTGGCGAATGCATTAGCACATGGGGGCGCGGGGTGAGGCCACGCCCAACCGGTGGGATTGAAAGCGGAATCGATGTTGGTTGCGATCCTTCACTTCCGCGCGGAAAAATAACCCAAAAAATAGTAATTCGTTGCAGACAGTCAAACAAGGGTGGGGCGTGCCAGCGCTGCACGGTTGGTGCCGGTCGCTGCTTGACGGAGTGAATTAAAAAACGCCGCCGGGTCAATGACCCGGTGGCGTGTGCTGTGCTGACGTCCGGCCTGATGCGACGGTCCCTGACCGTTTTACAACCCAAGGCGAATTGAAACACATTGGGCAGAATTGATGGTTCCGTAAAAAGTCCGATATCTGCGTTACGCGTCATCCCTCGTCACTGCGGCGTACTCTTAGGTACGCCTCATTCCTCGGGGTTCGCAAGCCTTGATATCGGCGCTTTTTACAAAACCATCTTAAAAGTAACTTTTTACTGGTTTATCAGAATTCACTTGATTTTGGTTAACTGGCAGTTGGCTTGAGAACTGCGACCAAAAGCACAAATAAAGCGATCATTCCGGCCACGGATGTCTTAGGGAATGGTTTAATAGCATATTGGCTGATTAAATAACTTAATAGAATCGCTGAAAAAAGTACGATTGTGAACTTAACAACTATGGTAATGCTAACCCACTTTAACAATAAAAGCTGGACGACGATCACAAAAAGCATATGTGAAAGATATATATTGTAGGCGTTGGTCGAGAATTGTCGACTTACTTTAGAAGGATTATTCCAGTGATTCATGCCAAACGATATGAGCGCCAGCAAAATCGTAAACACAAGAAAGGTGTGCATCAGAACCCAGCTAAGGGCCAATCCTATTGAAAATTTGTGCATCAACATGGTCAACACCTTACCCTGGCAGTACATCAAGCCGAAACTCAATATCGTCCAGAAAAGAAAATGCCCTGGAGTCTTTCCATTGATCAACCAATTTTTGCTAAAAGCGTACACACCCAAGCTAAAGCAAGAGATGTACAATATGATTTTAGATGCTTGAAATTGGATGAGGCTACCAATAGTGATCCATGGATCTCTGTTTGGGGCGCCATGGAAGATTCCGTAGATTAAAAATGTGATGAGGGCAGTTAGAACGCTGACCAAGCCCACTACAAGCAAAATTGACTTCATCGTTGGGGTTTTTGATTTTGCACTATCAGGTTTGTCAGGCAGCCATCTTTGCTTAGCATCATAAAGAAAGGTGAATAGAATAAAAAAAACGAGCAGCAAAGAGATGAACCAGAAATGCTTTTGCTGGAACTGCAGCGACGAGGTAATGATACCGGTATCAAATGACAAGGCGCCTTCAATATTTTTTACGAATATACGCCATAGGCTTAAAAAATTTGCCGGATAATCCCGAGAATATAGGTGGATGAAATTAATTATTGGAACCATCAATACGACACCTAACAGCCAGGGAATCCCTAAGCGTTTCAATTTGCTTTTGATAAACAACCACCTGCCCTTTTGTTGCAGGGACGGCAAGGCAAAATATCCCGCGATAAAAAACAGAGTGGGCATAAGAAAAACACCCAAAACAGCTATTAAATAGTCAAAAAAGATTAAATTATCATCATTAACTGCCCACCATTGTACATTATTGCTATATCCGCAGGCCGAGTGCAATACGACCACCAGCAATACCATTAGGTAGCGAATATTATCAAAAAAGATTATTCGATCGGCACTTACTTTTCTTTCCATCTTGTATCCGTTCACGGGGTTGAAATTGTCCGATAGGTTGTGAACATCGCACGGTAAGCGATTGCAGGGTGCCGCGGATGCGCGGCTTCGGGCATGCAGACGTATTGATCATACTTCAAATGCCCGGTAACAAAGCAGATGCGGTGCCCTGTGAACGCTTACTCCATTTTAATTGGAATAGCTCTGCGACGTTTTAGTTATACAAGGTTACAGATTGATTTCGCCACGCAACAATTGCTGGCAGCAAAATAGAAAGGAATGCCTTTGATTGAGCGTGTTAGCTGGTTCCGCCAAGCGCTTCGGAATCTTTTTTAATGATTTTTAGCATTTTACGTCGAGTTAATCCGCTAAATGGTTTTATCATTAACCAGTATAAACCAAATGTGAACGTGGT
>JAAUYD010021419.1_pt1 | contig 17691 bp, 19 predicted proteins | sample 7278101 | NCBI WGS metagenome assembly JAAUYD01 (sample SAMN14350128, study PRJNA611818) | marine sediment metagenome | isolation source: surface marine sediment (0.6m) | place: French Polynesia: Moorea | collected 2018-08 | reverse complement strand
GGCCTGCCGATTCTGACGACGTTCGGCGCATGGGCGTTGCTCGTCGGCGAGGTGGGGTTCTCGGTGGCTACGGTTGCGTCGATATCCCTCGGCATCATCGTCGACGACACCGTACATCTGTTGTCGAAGTATGTGCGTGCCCGGGACGAACGTCTGTTAAGCGTTGAGGACTCGATTCGCTACGCATTCCGCAACGTCGGCGTCGCCATCGTCGTGAACACGATCATTCTGTCGGCCGGCTTCCTGGTCATGACGACATCCGCATTCAAGATGAACGTCGACCTGGGTCTGATGACAATTCTGTCGATCGTCGGTGCACTGATCCTCGACTTCCTGTTCCTGCCGGCGCTGTTGCTGCTAGGCCGAAATAAAAGACAGCCTGAAACCGTGGCGAACGCCGAACCTGCGCCCGCTACGGCGTGAACCAACCAATTACTGGAGACAAACCATGAAACAGAAACAAGCGCTCACATTGTTGCTGGCTACTGCGTTGCTCACGGTCCTGCCGGTCGCGACGCTTGCCAGTGACGACAGCCGTGGCTTTGAGATTGCGGCCCGCTCGGATCGCACTGATCTTGGCTTCGGCGACAGCTCAGTCGAACTGCAGATGATTCTTCGCAACGCCGCAGGACACGAGTCGACGCGCTCGCTGCGAATCACGACGCTTGAAAAGCCCGACGAGTCCGTCGGTGACAAGAGCCTGGTCCTGTTCGATACACCTCGCGATATTCAGGGCACTGCACTGCTGTCGCACGCGAAGATTCTCGATCCCGACGACCAGTGGCTCTATCTACCGGCACTTAAGCGCGTGAAGCGAATCAGCTCGGCGAACAAGTCCGGGCCATTCGTCGGAAGTGAATTCGCATTCGAGGACTTCACGGCCATAGAGCTGAACAAGTTCGACTACACGTTTGTCCGCGAAGAGGCCTGTGGCGAGCTCGTCTGCGACGTCGTCGAACGGACGCCGCGCTATGAGAACTCGGGGTACACAAAGCAGGTTTCGTGGGTCGATCAGTCCGACTTCCAGCTGCGTAAGGTCGAGTTCTATGACCGCCGCGGAGATCTGCTGAAGGTCCTCGAGCTCACCGACTACCGCAGCTACGACGGCATCTGGCGTGCCCACAGGTTGTCGATGAGCAACGTGCAAACCAACAAGACGACCGATCTGCTCTATGGCGACTACACGTTCAAGACCGGTCTTGCGGCCAATGATTTCGTCAAGGGCCGGCTCAGCCGCCTGAGATAATTGCCGTGCGGACTCAAATTGTCATCGGTCTCCTCTTCGCCGCGCTTGCTCATCCTTCCCCAGCTCGCGGCGGGGAGGCAGACCTTTCGGGCGACGTGGAGCTGCAGGTGCGGGCATTCGGCAACGACCCAGCTTGGGTCGGGCAGGATGACATCGCGATTCAGGGGGCTGTCACATCGACGACTGAAATTCGCTGGTATGACGAGGCGACCAGCCAGCGCGCCGTGCTGATCCCGTTTCTGCGATTCGACGCAACCGACAGCGAGCGTTCGCTGATTGACTTTAAGGAAGCCTATTGGGCGTACGAAGGCGAGGGCTACGAACTGCTGGTCGGCGCCAATACCGTTTTCTGGGGTGTGACTGAGTCTGTGCATCTTGTCGACATCGTCAATCAAACCGACTTTGCTGGCGATCTTGACGGCGAGGACAAGCTCGGCCAGCCGATGGTGAGCCTGACGCTGCAGCGGGATTGGGGCGAGATCAGCGCCTTCGTCATGCCGTACTTCCGGGAGCGGACTTTCGCCGGCGTCGACGGTCGTTTTCGGCCACCTCTGCCGGTGGATTCCGACAACGCGCTGTACGAATCCTCTGACGAGGAAAGTCACGTCGATGTTGCGCTGCGCTACAGCCACTACTTCGGCGACATCGACATCGGTGTCAGCCTGTTCTCAGGCACGAGCCGTGAGCCGCGAATCGTACCAGCGCCGAACGGGCTGTCACTGCTCCCGGTCTATGACCAGATTGACCAGATCGGCATTGACCTTCAATACACGAGGGAGGCGTGGTTGTGGAAGCTTGAGGCGATCGCAAGAGACGGCGCAACGGAGTCTTTTGCGGCAGCCGTTGGCGGGCTCGAATACACGTTTTACCAGGTTCGTGAATCGGCAGCGGACATCGGCTTGCTGGTCGAGTATCAATACGACGGCCGGAATGAACTCGAGCCCGTCGCGATTTCCGACAACGACATTTTCGTCGGCACCCGGCTTGCGATGAATGACGTGCAGGATGCGAGTCTGCTGGCCGGCTTTTCTTATGATGTGGACACAGGCGAGACTTTCATCAATGTCGAGGCGGAGCGTCGCTTTGGTGAGGACTGGTTTGGCGAGCTGCGAATTCGCGCGTTCTCGGGTGCGGAGCCAAACGACAGTACCTACTTTTTTGGTAAGGATGACTATCTGGAGTTGAGCATCGCCCGGCACTTCTGAGGCCCAAAAAGGCCGGCGACTCACAGCATCCGCAGGGGAGTAGGGAGTACCGTGGCCGCCGGCAGCGGGGTTAACTGCGTTGTCTGCGCTCCTTGAAACGCTGCTTCATCCGATCCTTGCTGCGCTGGAGTTTGGCAATCTGCTCGTCGGTCAATACAGCGTGGACTTCGCTGCGAATTCGCGTGAATAGCAGAGTGCCCTGGGTCGCGAGTTCGCCATTGGAAATCGCGATGTTGTTGAGCTCGGTCGAGTAGGCGGCGTCGCTCAGATCAAGTGCTTCCAGCGCCTCGCGATTGGCGCGCATCTGGTCGCGCAGCGCCTCGATTTCCGGCTTGGCGGCCTCGAAAATGTTGCGCACGCTCTCGCGCTGAGTGTCGTCGAGATCGAGATGGTCAGCCATATGCTCGAGCATCAGGCCTGAACCGGGGAAGCCGGGTCCCATGCCGAATTGTCCCAGCGGCCCGCCACGTTCGGCGAGGGCGGCTGTCGAAAGTCCAGCCAGCGATACAATGGCCAGCAAAGTAATGGTCGTCTTCTTCATTGAGGTCTCCTGATTCGTTCAAGCACCAAGTTCGGTGTGATTGTCAGACTAGGGACTTTTCCCTGAAGATAGGTCAGCGCTCTATAAAGTACTGTCAAGAACTGTCAGGAACGGCCTTCTCGCCATTGCGGAGGCCTGCGGATTGTTCCACGATGATCATCATCATGACGGTTAACGCGAACATCCTCATTGTCGATGACGACCAGGAGCTTGGAGACATGCTCAGGGAGTTTCTCGCGCCGGACCATTTCGAGGTGACGATCTGCCTGAGCGGAGAGGATGGACTTCAGGCGTTGCGCGAGCGCGAATTCAATCTCGTCATTCTCGATATTATGCTGCCCGGAATCAGTGGCATCGACGTGCTCCGCGAAGTGCGGCTGAACAACGACGTGCCGATCATCATGCTGACGGCACGGGGTGACGATGTGGACCGAATCCTCGGTCTCGAGTTCGGTGCTGACGATTACCTGACGAAGCCGTTCAATCCGCGCGAACTCCTGGCTCGCATCAAGGCGATCATGCGCCGCGTGCAGCCGGGTGCCAGCAAAGGCCACCGCATTACGATTGGTGTCGTCGAACTCGACCTCCGTGCACGACGCGTAAGCGCAGGCGACGAACACCTGCGTCTCACCGGCACGGAATTCGAGTTGCTGCTCTGCCTTGCCGAGTCTCCGGGTGAGACCGTAACCAAGGAGCGCTTGTCGCAGAAGGCGCTGGGTCGGCGGCACATGCCCTACGACCGCAGTATCGACACACATATCAGCAATGTTCGGGGCAAGCTGGCGGCCGCCGGTATTGCGAGCCCCTCTATCCAGAGCCGGCGTGGTGTCGGGTACTGCCTGCTGGTGGAGGAGTAGCCGTGCGTAGCCTGTTGTTGCGTATCTTCGTGTCGTTCTGGTCGATCATCGTGATTACGATCGCCGCGGCAGTCGCCGTTGGCTTCATCTACGCTGAACGCGTCCGCACGTCCATCGAGAATTTCGAGGTCTCCGACGCGATGCTGGAGGCAAGCACGGCGCTGCAAGACGGTGGGCGCAACGGCCTGACCGAGTGGCTGGAAGCGTTGCCGGGCGCAACGGTTTCGCTGATCTACATTCTCGACGACCGCGGTGAGGATTTGCTGGAGCGGCGCGTGCCACCGCAGATCAACCTGGCCATGCGGCGTTATGGTGGTCCGCAACGCCGGCGGCCACCACCGCCGCGCGAATTCGGCAACCTCAGGCCCGCCCGACCGTTCACGCAGCTGTACGGGCCCGACAATGACGTCTACACGCTGTTCGTCCTGCCGCCGCAAAGCGCCATCGGGCGATGGCTGTCGCAACGGGGCGGCGCCGGATTCGTGATCATTGCACTGCTCGTTAGTGCTTTTGTGTCCTACCTGCTCGCACGGGCGATTTCGCAGCCCATCAGACGCTTTCGGGAGTCGGCCGTGGCTATCGGCGCAGGAAACCTCGACACGCGCGTTGCTGATCGTGTCGGCAAACGACGCGATGAGATCGGTATGTTGGCGGCAGACTTCGATCGCATGACCGGCGAGTTGCAGCGCGCATGGACGAAGCAGACCGAGCTGGCACGCAACGTCTCGCACGAGCTTCGGTCACCGCTCGCGCGTTTGCGAGTGGCGCTGGAGCTCGCGCGACGCAAGACCGGTGATCTTGCCGAACTCGACAAGATCGACGTTGAGACCGAGCGGCTCGACGAGCTCATCGGCCAGATTCTGGAATTCTCGCGACTGGATTCAGATCTTGACGAAGATCGGTCGGGCATCGACGTCGAGGAGCTGCTGCGTTCTGTCGTCGAAGACGTGCGCTTCGAGTACGGCAAGGCCGACACCAGAGCAAAGCTCAAACTCGACGTCGACGCGACCGGCACAATCTACGGGCACGCAAACGCATTGCGCAGCGGAATCGAAAACGTGCTGCGCAACGCGATGCAGCACAATCGCGATGACGGCGAAGTCCGGGTACAACTCGCGGCGGACGATTCGTACCTGCTCGTGACGATCGAGGATCAGGGCGGCGGTATTGCCGAGGACGAGCTGGCGAATATCTTCGAGCCTTTCTACAGGGCGAAATCGAAGCGCGGCGAAAGTATGGCAGGCGGTACCGGGTTGGGCCTTGCTATCGCCTCGCGCGCTATCGCCGTAAATGGCGGTACACTCTCGGCCGCCAACAGCGAGCAGGGGTTGCGCGTTGCGATTCGACTGCCGACGCTCCAGCAGCGCGAAGGAAACTAGGCCAATGCAACAGGATTATCTGCAAATTCGGGTGATGGAGCTGGCGCCTCAGGTGTTTGTGTCCGGTCAATTATTCGAACATGATGTCCGGCTTCTCGCCCGGCAGGGATGTCGAAGCATCGTCTGCACCGAGCCTGACACCGACGCGGCCGGACGACCGAAGTCGGCCGACCTCGCCCGCGTCGCCGAGGAAGAGGGCGTCGTCTTCGTGCACTTCCCGGTAGACCCCGGGTCCGTCACCGCCGACGACGCTGAGGCATTCGGCAGGGCGTGCGAAGACCTGAAGCGACCGGTGCACGTGTTCAGCCGCTCGGCTGCGCACGCGATCAAGCTCTGGGAGATGAGCGAGTAGGTGGGTGGTCGGTTGCCGCCGAACCCCGTAAAATTGGTCTAAATCCAACTGTCTTTCCTGGTCCGGGCCGGGGAACAGCACATGAGCCCCAAACTGCTAATCGAGAAGATGGACGGCGTTACGACGCTTCGTCTTACGCGGCAACTGACTCTCGACGATTTCCTCCAGATGCTGGACGACATCGACGACGGTAAGGTCACCGATCGGCGCCTCTGGGATGCAACAAACTTTTTCGATTTCACAGCCGCGGAGATTCGGCAAATCGCCGCCAGGGTAAAGAAGAAATGGCCGCATGCCGAGCGCGTCGCCTTCGTCGCAGCCGATGACCTGACCTTCGGGTTGGCCAGGATGTTCGAGGCTTTTCGCGAAGAGGAAGGATTCCTGACCAAAGTGTTCCGTGACGAGGAAGAGGCCCGCGCCTGGCTTCTTGCCTGAGAAGAAGAACGTTCCTTAGCCGGATTCCAGGCGCTCGGTAATATATTCAAACTCATCGCGGATGAGACGCTTGCAGTCCACCGCGACAAACTCGGCCAACGTCTTCCCGACAAAAGGAATTCCGCTCTCGATCGTCAGGCGCACATGGTTGACACAGCCATCGCCTGTCGGTTCGAGCTTGAGCGTCCCCTTGACGGTGACCGGAACATTGCGAATGTCGATCGTGAGGTCGGCTTCGTAGACACCGTCGTCGCACCGTTGCCACTGTTCGGTCTGCTCGACCGTATTCCACGGCTGCAGGAATTTCTTGAGAATGCCAGGAACATCGGCAGGTAGTTCGCGAATGAACCGAACGTCAGCACCGTCATCATCGACCTCGCACTCCTCGATTTCAATCTCCCGAGCGCCGAGCGCCTGCTGTTTCAGGTCGATCTCCTGCTCATCCGTGAATAGGGCATACACGGCGTCCGTGCCGTGCGCGTACTCATGATCGCGGCGGACTTTCATGCTAGCGGTTACGCCCCATCATCTCGTGGCTGCTGACCCACTCGTGGGCGAGAATCGCCGATGACAGAGACACGTCGCCTGCCAGCACGACAGCCGCGATGATCTCGGCGAATTTGTCCGCCTTACCGGTGCCGTAGCAGTCCATCATCTCGAGGCACTCACGCTGCGTTGGCAGACCCGTGCCGCCACCGTATGTCGCACAGATCAGCGCCGGCAATGTGGTCGACCAATACAGATCGCCATTGTCGAGCAGGGCACAGTAGTTCATTCCGGCGTGCGATTCAGAGACGTTTGCCGCGTCCTGGCCCGTGGCAATGAACATTGCTGCGATGCCGTTCGCTGAATGGGCGCCACTGTAAGCCGCACCGGACAGATGTGTGCCGATACCGGCAATTTGACGGTACTTGTACAGCCACTCTGGCTCGATACGGAGCAGCTCTTTCGCTACTTCCCGCTTCAGAACAAACTCCGCGACCACGCGTTTGCCGCGCGTCTGGATCATGTTCATCATTGAATGCTTCTTGTCCGTGTCGATGTTGCCGGACAGGATGTAGCGTGGTTTGTCGGGGTGATTGGCGCGAATCCACTCGCAGGCGTACAGGGTGGCCTTGCCGGTCATGTTCTGGCCCGCCGCATCGCCGGTCGTATAACAGAATCGCGTGTACAGCATGTTGGCGACGACATACCTCTCGATTTCGATGAGGCGAGGAACATCAACCGACGCCTTGACGACACCGCGAATCGCATCGATGTGCTCATCAAGCCACTTGCCGAATTCGCGTGCTTCCAGTGCATCGTTGAACAGAAAGACGGGCGCCCTTTGCATCGAATGTTTGACGACCGTAGTCTTGCAGCCGCCGCACTCGCTGATTACGCGCATGCCGCGGCTGTAGCTTGCCACCAGCGTGCCTTCGCTCGTTGCCATCGGGATGTAGAAGTCGCCTTTTGCGTGCTCGCCAACCATCGTCAGCGGTCCGGCGATACCGATTGGCACCTGCGCGGTGCCGATGAAATTCTCGATATTTCCCTGCGTTGTCGCGGGGTCGATCGTATAGCTCGCTACCGTATCGATCTTTGCGCCGGTCATCTCCGAAATGAACGTAGCTCGTTGCGACGCCATGTCGCGCGAATAGTCGTTGTCGCGGTCACGGGGGATTCGGTCGGATTTGGACATGAGTTTCTCCGCTAAAGACTGATGCGGCTTACACAGTTGCCTCGAGTTCGGTCAGTGACAGCTCCAGGTAGTCGATGAGACGCTGGACGCGAGGCACCGAGCGGCGGCACGCGATGATGCCGAAGTCGAGGTTGCCGTGATAGCTGACAAAGGTGATGTTAAGTGCGAAGCCGTGGAATACGGCAGATACGGGATAGGAACCGAGCAAAGGTGCTCCGTTCCAATAAAGCTGTTCCCGGGGCCCGGGTACGTTCGAGATGACCGTGCTTACCGGCGGGAACCAGTCCGCGACGCCGGCCATGCTGGCGACAAACAACGGCATCTGGATCAGGGTTGCATACAGGCTGGCTTCGCGGGCGGACAGCTCGCTGAGCATTTCCTTGCCCGCACGTGTCGAATCGACAATCGCCTCGAGGCGGTCGGCTGGGTCGTCGTGGCGCGTACCGAGATCAGCCACGATGTAACTGATAGCTATCGGCGAGTCGAAATCGTTCTTTTCACGGACCGAAACCGGCACCAGCGCGCGCAAAGAATGTTCAGGAAGCTCATCCTGCTCCTCGAGGTAGCGCCGTAAGGCGCCGGAACACATCGCCAGCACGACGTCATTAATCGTAACGTCGGCAGCTTTGCTGACGGCGCGAATACGGTCGATGCTCCATGACTGGGCGACGAACCTGCGCGCACTCGACACCTGCGTGTTCATCATTGTGTGCGGAACGTGACGCCAGGGTACGGCCAGACCGTCACCCAGCCCCAGCCAGGTGGTGGCATAGCTCTTTATTGTGCCGAGTACATGTGCCGACGTGTCGTACTGCGCTTTGAAGAACTCGGCGATTTGCTTTAACTCGAACTCGCTCGGGTCGAGCTCTTCGCTTTCACCGTTAACGCGGCGCGCCTTGAACAGTTCGTGAGCTTCGATCGAAAAGGGCGACAGGTCGGTCCGGGCGTCCGGATCGGGTGAGCAGGTTGCTTCGGTCAGGCGTACGCCGCCAACACCGTCAGTAGTTGCGTGATGAACCTTCGAATAGACAGCAAACTCGCGATCTCGCAGGCCCTCAATCAGATGGACTTCCCAGAGCGGACGACTGCGATCGAGCAGCGTTGAATGCAGCCGGCCGACGAGGTCGAACAGTTCTCTGTACCTGCCGGGTTTCGGCAGCGCCGAGTGCCGCACGTGAAAATCGAGATCGATGTCATTGTCAGGCTCCCAGTAAAGGGGGCCGAGCCGCCCGAGCGCACCGTGCGTTACACGGTGACCAAACGGCTGACGTAGCTCGGTGGTTGATCGGTACGAGTCCGCGACCCGTTGCATAAACTTCCGCTGGTTTGCTCCTTTGGGGAATTTGAGGAGATTCAGACCGGCGACATGCATCGGGGCTTCGCGGGTCTCGAGATGCAGGAACCCCGAGCCCAGGAGGTCGATTCTGTCCACTCCCGAATTTTACCGGAAATCAGTTGTAGATCAGTGTTTTAAGCGTAGGTAGTTATATCGACTTGGCTACGCGCCATCACCTAAGCGGGCTGCTTTCTCATCCGGTTCTGGAGCGCGAATGGCAGGTACAGCAGCACGAACAGTCCGAACGCGAGGAACTCGGTCCAGAACAGATACCAGGGCCAGGGCCCCATGACATCGAACAGGCTGGCAGTGTCGGGTTTTCTGAGCGTGTACATGTAGTTGCCGTCGATCAGCAGGTTGATACAGGTCACGGCGACCATGAGCACGTTGATCGCAATCATGGCTTTGAAGACCGAACGCCAGGTTGGGCGAAGACCGACGATCGCTGTCAGGTAGACGAGTGTTATGACGACCAGGCTGTGCGACGACAGCGTCTGGATAGCGCGAAAGTGCGGCAGGCCGTAGATGCCGGCTGGCGGCGTAATGATGGCTTGCGTGGCGCCTGCGAGGCCGAAGAAATAGAGAATCTCGTAGGGGCGGTAGTCATGTGTGATCAGCATGTAGATCGAGCCCCAGATGCTGAAGGAACACAGGTGTAGCGGCAGGTGCGTCTGGATGTTCCAGATGCCGTAGTAGACGAGCCAGCCATGGTACGAAATCTCGACGAGTAGAAATGCACACACGAGAACCCAGCGCGCACGCTCCTTGCCGTCCTCCGTGGGATTGCGCCAGCCCCACAGCAGGAAGGCGATGGCCGAGGCGACGATCGCCAGCGCCATCAGGTGCCCAGGTCCGAACAGGTCAAACGCCCGGCCACTGTAGTCGATTGCGAAGTACTGGCTCATGCTGGCGCCGATAATACCGTATGCTCCGGAGATGAACGAAAACTGGCTCGAGCGTTGGAAAATTGGCAAGACCGGGTGGCACGAACCTTTGGGAAACCGGAATCTGCGGACCCACTGGCAACAATCCGGGCGGCGTGTTCTGGTGCCGTTGTGCGGCAAGACTCCGGATCTGCTCTGGCTCGAAGCGCGCGGCAACGAGGTTGTCGGCGTCGAGCTCTCCGAACTGGCCGTTGAAGCATTCTTCATCGAGAACGAACTCGAGTACGAGCGCGTCGATGCAGCATTGCCAGGCTATCGATGCACGACACGCAACGTCACGATCTATTGCGGCGACTATTTCATGTTTGAGCACACGCCGTTCGATGCGCACTACGATCGCGGCGCGTTAGTTGCGCTGAGCGCCGATCTGCGGCCGCGATACGCGGCACATACCGCATCGCTCCTAACCGCTGACGCCTATCAGTTCGTGCTGACGCTCGACTATGATCAGACCGTCTGCGACGGACCACCGTTTGCAGTCAGCGCGACTGAATTACTGTCGTACTGGTCGGAGCTGCGTGAGCTTACGCGCATCGACGACACCGAAAACGCGCCGCCGAAGTTTCTCGAGCAGGGCCTTGACCGCATCGACGAGGTAGTCTGGATCCGCTGAACGGCGGCTTTGTGGTATTTTCAGGCGCGCGACCTGTCCAACAAGAACAATCGAGGCGCCCCATGATCTACATCGCTGTCGTTTCCCTGTACGTGTTGATGCTGCTCGGAATCAGCGTCTACAAGAGCCGTACCGTCAAGACCGACGAGGATTTCATCATCGCGGGGCGCGGCGTGCCCGTTTACATGCTGGTCGCAACGCTGGTCTGTACTTGGATCGGTTCGGGCAGCCTGTTCGGCACCGCGGGGCTGACATTCCGTACCGGAATATCCGAACTCTGGTTCTCGGCCGGCGCCTGGATCGGCATCCTCGTCGTCTACACGATTGCAGCGCGAGTCCGCAAGATCGCTCAGTACACACTCACCGATCTGCTCGAAAAACGCTACAGCCAGGTCGCCAAGGTACTCGGTACGATCACGATCATTGTCGCCTACATGGTAATCGCGGGTTATCAGTTCAAAGGCGGCGGCCGTTTCATTGCGATTCTCTCGGAAGGTTCGATCTCGCCCGAGACGGGCATGATCATTGCGGCAGCATTGATCATCGGCTTTACGGTTCTCGCGGGAATGGTCTCCATCGTGTCGATCGACATCTTCAACGGCAGCATCATGCTGCTCGCCATGATTGTCACGCTGCCGTTCGCGGTCATGGGGCACGGCGGAATCGATGCGGTGGTTACGACAATTCAGCAAAGCGAACCGACCCATTTGTCCATCATGGGCGGGCACGATTTTGTCTGGGTCATAGGTATCGCGTTGCCGACTTTCCTGTTGCTCATGAGCGAGTCGAGCATGTATCAGAAATTCTCATCGGCCGACAACGCGCGTAATGCGCGCCGCGCTGTCATGGGCATGTTCATCGGTGTTGTTCTCGTCGAAACTCTGATGATGCTGATCGCGCTCGTCGGCTTTGCAATCTACGCGGACGATCCGCGCTTCTTTTTCGCCGACGGCACCATCAACCGTGCGATGGCAGAGGAAATAATCCTGCGCATCGGCTTTGAACAACTGCCCGTCATCATAGGCTCGCTGCTGCTTGCGGCAGGCGCGGCCATCGTTATCTCGACCGGCAATACATTCCTGATGGTCACGTCGACCAACGTCACGCGTGACATCTTCCAGGCGTTCTTCGTGAAGAACGCGACGTCGTCGCAGATCGTGTGGCTGCAGCGGGCTTGTATCGTCGCGATTGGCGTACTCGCCTATCTGATGATGAGCCAGTTCGAGACGATTCTCGAAATGGCATTGATTTCCTACACGATGATTGGCGCGTCGCTCGCGCCGGCGTTGCTCGCGGCCTTCTTCTGGAAGCGGGTGACCCGCGTCGCCGGTGTCGCATCGATCGCATCGGGTATGCTGACGGTCATCGTTATCACGGTTTTGAACTCGGTATTTCGAGCTAGCGGCACCGAGATTCTCGGCTTCGCGTTTCCGATGGATACTGATTACATCGCCATTCCCGCGGTCATTGTGTCAGTGACGACGCTCGTCGTTGTCAGCCTGATAACGCCCAGACCTCAGCAAAGCGACTGGCAGGAGTTTATCGACTAGTACGCGACTGAGATTCTCTGTCGCGGGTACGCCGCCCGTTCCGCCTCATCGATAAGCGCTACCGCGAAATCGGCACGCGACAGACGAGTCCTTCCCCGACCGTCTTTGAGGGCAACGGCGCCGCCGATCCGAAATTCAGCCGTGCGTGGTCCGTTCGTGAAGTTCTTTGGCGGCGTAACGTAAGTCCAGTTCACGTCGTCGACTTTGCCAAGGAACTCCAGCGCCAGCATCTGCCCAAGGATTTCGATTTCCAGGCCACGTGGCAGCAGGATTGTCGGCAGTTTCGCCGCGAACGTGACGCCCGGCTCGACTTCGAGTGTTCCTGAGCCGCCGACGTGCAGAAGTCGCGGCGCATCGGGGCCCAACTTATGCAGAACATCGACAAGCATTTCGGCGGCCATGTACTGCAAGGCACTTTCGGGTTTGTCCGAATTCCCGATTACTCCGCGTACGGAGACGATGACCACATCCGCGCCTGTGACGATGTCGGCTACACTGGTTTCGTCGAGCAGATCACCCTTGACCGCGGACAGGTTCACATGCTGCGCAGTAATCTGTGCCGGCCTGCGCGAGACGGCCGTCACGTTGTGTCCGCGTTCAAGCGCCTCCTGCACGACGTGCGTGCCGACCTTCCCGGTGGCGCCATAGACAACGATGTCGAGCCCGTCATCGGCAAGCGCAAGGCTCGATGCCGAAACGAGCGCGCAGGCGAACAGTCGCTGCAAGAAGGAGACAGTACGTCGAGTAATCTTCATATTTCCAAGATACACGATGTGATTGGATTCCCCTACACGCATCTCGCTCGGGCACAAGATGCGGAATTCTTGGCACAATGACAGGTATGGAAATACTCGCAAACCTGTCCAGGGCCAGGGAAATCATGGCAGCGGAAGATATCGACGGCATCGTCGCCGCGCTGCCCATCAATGTGTATTACCTCAGCGGGTACTGGGGACTGCTTATGGGTGCCGAACGCTTTGATGCGGCGTTCTTCGCCGTGCTCCCGGCACACCCGGAGACACCGGCTGCCCTGGTTCTGCCCAGCATGGAGCTACGGCGTCTCGTTACCGAAGGCGGTACGTGGATGCCGGAGGTGTTCATCTATACCAGTCCCGATGGCGAATTCGATCAGATTGCGGTCAATGGCATGCCGTATGGCGGCTGGCCCGTCCGAAAAGGGTCGGCGTTGACTGATCTTGAGGACAAGTGGATTGACGCGACACAGGCGCAGGTTGGACGCGTGTCCGGCAACGCGATGGGTGCGCTCACCCGCGCGATCGAAGCGTCGCGGCTGGATAGCGGCAGGCTGGTAACGGACGATTCCCGAGTCGCCGAGTGGCTGAGACGCGCTGGTCTCGACAAAGTCCGGTGTCGAACGGATGCTGGTGTCCTGAATCGTATTCGTGCCGTCAAGACTCCCGCAGAGCTCGCCCTCATGAGGACCGCAGCGCGTATCAATGAAGTGGCCATGCGCGAGGCGGCCAGCGTCTTCCGGGAGGGTGCGCACTGGTCGGATATCGAAAACGCCTACAACGGCGCAATGGCGACTGCGGGCGGGGTGGGTACCTATGTCATTTGCGGCGCGGGTGGTCCGCCAACCGGCCGCATCCGACGCGACGAACCGATGTTTCTCGACGCGCTCGGCACCTACAGGCAATACCACGGTGACATCGGGCGCTGTGTCGTGCTCGGCGAGCCGAGCGACCTGATGCGGCAGCGCCACGCGGCTTTGTGCGCCGGGTGGGAGGCCGTCCAGCCGCTGCTCAAACCCGGCACCCGGTACAGCGAGTTGGCGGACACGGCAGTTGATGCTGTGCGCCGCAGCGGCTTGCCGGAGTTCGTGTACGCGACACCCCACGCTCTTGGTCTCGAGCATACCGACGATCCGAAGCCCGCGGGATCGCAGCAGGGGATGACATCGGATATCGTGCTCGAGAAAGGCATGGTATTGAACATTGACATGCCGTTCACCGAGATTGGCTGGGGCTCAGTGCACATCGAAGACACCGTGCATATTCTCGACGATGGTTTCGAGTCGCTGACCGGCTCAGACTTGTCAATTATTGAGATCTGAATACGAGCCGTCTCAGGCTCGAGCAGAGCGGCGCCATTCTGTCGGCGACATGCCAAAGCGAGACGAGAACACGCGCGAGAGTGCGCTCGCCGAGCCGTAGCCGACGTCCAGAGCAACCGTCTGGACAGATGAGCCTCGCAGCAGCATGGTCTTGGCGAGGCCAAGCCGCCAGTCACTGAGATACGTCCCCGGCGTGATGCCGACAACGTCGTGAAAGCGCTTTGCAAATTGCGCTCTCGACATCAACGCAACGTCCGCCAAACCCTCGAGCGTCCAGTCATGCTCGGGTTGTGCATGAACGGCGTTGATCGCACGACTCAACTTCGGGTCCGACAGCCCAGCCAGCAGCCCGATTTGCAGACGATTCCTGTCCATCAGATCACGAAGAATCAGGATGAGCGTGACCTCGGCAAGACGGTCGAGCACTGCGACTCTCCCGCAATGGTCTTCGGCGCTCTCGCGAAACAGCTGCAGTAGTGTTGCCTCCAAGGCGGGCGAATCCGCAAGTCGCAGAACGAAAAGTTCGGGCAATGCGGCTTGTAGCGGATTTCCCTGGCCAATACCGAATTCGAAACTGGCGCATACCAGCGAGACCTCGTCATCGAGCGGCTCTATGCGGTGTGCGGTGGGATTCATATAGAAGAAAGCGCTCGGCTCGCAAATTTCGAGCGACGTGCCGTCATCCGATACGAGGCGCACGCCGCCAGCTTCGAGGATATGCAATACGCCGGCCGTCGATGCGATCGGCGGCGATGCGGCACAGCTCAATCGCCCAGCCTGGAATACCTTGGCGCGCAGCTCGAAGCGGTCGAGCAGCCAAACAAGTCGATCCTGCACTTTAGACGCTCAGTGAAATATCTGATACTAGATGATACACAAAGTCTCAGCTTTGATGCGAACATTCCTCTCCAGATTCACCGGAGACACCAATGAAGCTCAGATTCATTTCGCCCAGGATTCACGGAATTCTCGACTATGCCGCAGCCGTCGGCCTGATCGTCCTGCCATTCATTCTCAGCCTGGCCGATACCTCGATGCTTGCCCACTGGCTGTCGGTCGCCGCGGGTTTCGGGCTGATCGCTTACAGCCTCGCAACGGACTACGCATTCGGGGCAACAGGGCTGCTTCCGTTCGGGGTGCACCTCGCGTTCGATCTGGCTGCCGCGCTTGTCTTTGCGCTGGCGCCGTTCGTGTTCGGATGGAGCGGTCTGGTTCTCGGCTACTACCTGGCCATGGCTGCGGGTGTCCTGTTGGTGGTCGCCGCAAGCGACACCTCGAGTGACGCGGACTCCGCGGTCATACATTAATCACACACAATTCCTGAAAGGAGTGGAATCATGCAATACATTGCCCCCATCGACATCAATCAACCCGGCGCAGCAAGTGAGGCGCTCGATGCAGTTCGACAGAAGATCGGTACAGTCCCGAATATCTTCACAACGCTCGCCAACGCACCGGCCGCGCTCAATAGTTATCTGGCCTTCAGCGGCGCGCTCGACACTGGCCACCTTGACAAGAAACTGCGCGAGCAGATCGCGCTGGCCGTCGCAGGCGTCAATGAATGTGACTACTGCGCATCAGCGCATACGTTCATCGCCAAGAGCCTCGGTGTGGAGAGTGCGGAAGCCACGCGCAACCTGCAGGCGACGTCAGCCGACCCGAAGACAGCCGAAATCCTGAAATTCACTGCCGATGTCGTCAAGAACCGAGCACTGTTCGACGACAACGCCGCCGCGCTCGACAAGCTGCGCCATGTCGGGGTTACGGAAGCCGAAATTGTCGAGATAATCGCCAACATCGCGCTGAATATTTTCACGAACTACTTCAACCACCTGGCCGGCACCGACATCGATTTTCCTGCCGTCGACTCGAAACCGGGCAGGGCGGCCGCCTGACGGGTTGCGCGGGACCTTCGATTTGTCGATTCCGCTACCGATCTGCCATCATCGGGCGTCAATGAGGACGCCCGAGGATGGCAGATGCTGCGCGTTGCAAACCTGGTCAAACAGTACGGTGACCTCACGGCGGTCGATGACGCTTCGTTCGAGGCGAACGCCGGCTCCGTATTTGGCTTGCTCGGCCCGAACGGCGCCGGCAAGTCAACGGCCATCAACTGTATTTCAGGTCTTTTGACGCCGACGGCCGGGCATATTGCCGTGTCCGGTCACGACGTGGTCAAGGACGGCAAAGCGGCACGGCAGTCGCTCGGCGTCGTACCGCAGGAACTGGCGCTCTACGAAGACCTGCCAGCTGTCGAGAACCTGCGCTACTGGGGCCAGGCCTACGGCTTGCGCGGCAAAACACTCGAGGATCGCGTCACCGCCGTGCTCGAGCATATCGGGCTGGCCGATCGGGCCAAAGACCTGCCGAAAGAGTTCTCGGGAGGTATGAAACGCCGCCTGAATTTCGGTTGCGGGATCGTTCACAAACCCAGGGTACTGCTGCTGGATGAACCCACCGTTGGTGTCGATCCGCAATCCCGCGCGAGACTGTTTGACCTCGTCGAGGCGGAGCGCGACGCGGGTGCCTGTGTGCTCTACACAACGCACTACATGGAAGAAGCTGAGCGCCTGTGCGACTCGCTCGCGATTATCGACCACGGCAAGATCATTGCGACAGGCACGGTCGCCGAGCTGAAGTCGCAGCTCGGCGCCAGGGACGCACTGCAACTCAGCGGTCATTTTCCGGAAGACGCGACCCGCAGCGCCGTCGATGCCTTGTCGCAGGTAATCTCCGATCTCGAGATATTGAGTCAGACTGACGATTCGTTGTTACTGACCTTGTCGTCAGCATCTCATCACCTGCCAAAGATATTCGCAGCCGTTGCCGATGCGGGCGGCAGTGTTGCCGAGACCAGCCTGCGCAGCCCGAACCTGGAGACGCTATTCCTGCTATTGACTGGCAAGGAGTTGCGCGAGTAGCAATGAATTTCCTGTTCGCATCGGTACGCAAGGATCTGTCCCGCTGGATGCAGGACCGTACGGCCGTGCTTATCTGGCTGGGCATCCCGTTCCTGATCGGTGGGCTGCTCACGTCCATGATCGATGGTGGCGGTGGGTCGCCAGCCGGCACCCTGCTCATTGCCGACGAAGACGAGACGTTTATCAGTGGGGCAGTGGTCGGGGCATTCAGCCAGGAGCAGCTTGGCAACCTGATCGTTGTGGAGACGGTCAGCGGCGAGGAAGGAGAGCTACGCATCAATGAGGGCGCGGCGAGCGGCTTCCTGACCATACCCGCGGGCTTTCAGGATGCGTTTCTCAACGAGACGCCCGTCACCCTCACGCTGAAGACGAACCCCGCGCAGACAATATTACCGGGCATCATCGAGGACGTTACCGAAGTCCTGCTCGATGCCGGTTTCTATGCTCAGCGCCTGCTGGGCCCGGAAATCAAGGCGATCATGGAATCGGATTTCGAAGGTGCGCCGGGCGACGTGTTCGTTGCCGGAATTTCCGTGGACATCCAGAACAAGATTGAG
>JAAUYD010093222.1_pt1 | contig 17693 bp, 15 predicted proteins | sample 7278101 | NCBI WGS metagenome assembly JAAUYD01 (sample SAMN14350128, study PRJNA611818) | marine sediment metagenome | isolation source: surface marine sediment (0.6m) | place: French Polynesia: Moorea | collected 2018-08 | reverse complement strand
GGTAGCGGGAATAGATGCAACAGAATTAATCGATACTCGGGATTTAGTTCAGGAAGTACAAGACTTAATCACCAATGGTGGCGAGGGAAATTCGGCTTTTAGTAATTTGCCCAGAAAGTTTAATATTGCGATCGCCGGAAGTAAAGATAACTCGGTTCACGCAGAAATTAACGATATTGCCTTCCTTCCTGCCTATAAAGACGATATTCTCGGATTTAATGTATTAGTTGGCGGATATTTATCTTCGAGTCGTTGCGTCAGTGCAATACCGATGAATGTTTGGGTCGAGGCTAAAGAGGTTGCTCCTTTGTGCGGAGCAATTTTGACAGTTTACCGCGATAACGGCCCGAGGCAAAATCGGAAAAAATCTCGGTTAATGTGGTTAGTAGATTTGTGGGGAATCGAGAAATTTAGAGCAGAAGTAGAACGAGAATTAGGTACTAAATTAGCTACAGCCGCAGCTCGAGACGAAATTGAAGGAGAAAAGAGCGATCGCATCGGTATTTATCCGCAAAAACAAAGCGGTTATAACTATGCTGGGTTGAACGTTCCCGTCGGTCGTCTTTGTGCTGAAGATATGTTTGCATTAGCTAATTTAGCCGAAGTTTACGGCAATAAAGAAATTCGTTTGACAGTCGAACAAAATGTTATTATTCCCTACATTGAAAATGATAAGTTAGCAGCTTTTTTAGAAGAGCCAATCTTAAAAAAGTTTTCGCCCAATCCGAAACCATTAGTTAGAGAAGTAGTATCTTGTACGGGGGCGCAATTTTGCAGTTTTGCTCTGATAGAAACTAAAAACCGCGCTTTAGTTTTGGCAGAAGAATTGAGCGAAGAACTATCATTTCCAGAACCAATCCGCATTCATTGGACTGGATGCCCTAACTCTTGCGGTCAGCCTCAAGTAGCCGATATTGGTTTGATTGGCGGCAAAGGTCGCAAAGATGGTAAAACCATTGAAGTAGTAGATATATATACCGGAGGAAAGGTAGGTAAAAATTCGACTTTAGGAACTCTGAAAATGAAAGGAGTTGCTTGCGAAGATCTCAAAGAAGTTTTACGGAATTTATTAATCGAACAGTTTGACGCAGAACCAATTAATTAGTTTTATATTTATAAAGTATTAAAAATGAGAGATTAGAGCTAGATCGAATAAAGCGATCGCTAACAAGACTTTTTTTAGCAAGTAATTTGTCAAAAACGAAATCTAAATAAAAAGGCGAGATCGCCAATCGAATTTATTAACTAAAAACAGCAAATTTCTCGGACAAAACTTCTTAATTCAGTTAAACTAACAACTTAAACACAATACACTAAATAAACAAAATAAAGACTTAAAATCGATGCTTTCAGAATTGATTTCATTTCGCGGTAGATACCGCATCCTACATTTAACTTGGTTTGCTTTTTTCCTAAGTTTTGTAGTCTGGTTTAATTTAGCTCCTCTAGCTACCACTCTACAAGAAGATTTAGGTTTAACAACACCTCAAATTAGAACTTTAGCTCTGTGTAACGTTGCCCTAACCGTACCGGCTAGAATTATTATCGGGATGCTGCTCGACAAATACGGCCCTCGCATTACTTATTCATGTTTGCTAGTTTTTGCAGCGATTCCTTGCACGATGTTTGCTTTAGCCCAAAATTTTCCGACTTTAGTTGTCAGTCGTTTGCTGTTGGGTATTGTCGGTGCTGGATTTGTAATTGGAATTCGCATGGTAGCAGAATGGTTTCCACCCAAAGAAATCGGTTTAGCTGAAGGTATATATGGTGGTTGGGGCAATTTCGGATCTGCTGCTTCTGCTTTTACCCTTCCTTCTGTAGCTTTAGGATTGTCTTTTTTGGCTGGAGGAGAATCTAATTGGCGATTGGCGATCGCCTTAACTGGTATTGCTGCGGCTGTTTACGGTGTAATTTACTTTTTCCAAGCTCAAGATACTCCCGAAGGTAAAGTTTACCAGAAACCAGAACGTCACGGCGGTATCGAAGTTACTACCAAGCGAGATTTTTGGTTTTTGCTGGTGATGAATTTGCCCTTAATTGGGGTATTGGCTTTATTGGCTTGGCGTTTATCTGGAGTTGGTTTCCTCAATCAGAGTCAACTGTATATTGTTTGGGGAGTCTTGGCAGTGATTTATCTTTTCCAAGCTTATAAATGCTGGGATGTTAATAAAGACTTGATGAGTGGCAAAAAACGCTATCCCGCAGAGGATCGCTACAATTTCAGTCAAGTAGCAATTTTAGAGCTAACTTATATAGTTAATTTTGGTTCGGAATTAGCCGTTGTTTCGATGTTACCGGCATTTTTCCAATCAACTTTCAACTTAAATCCCCAAGCAGCTGGGATGGTAGCAGCAAGTTATGCTTTTATGAATTTAATGTCTCGTCCTGGTGGCGGTTTGATTTCCGATCGCATGGGATCTCGCAAGTGGACGATGGCAGTTTTAACCGCAGGAATGGGGATCGGTTATTTATTGATGAGCCAAGTTGGTAGCGGTTGGTGGCTTCCTGCGGCGGTCATTTTAACTATGGCTTGCTCTTTCTTCGTTCAAGCTGGAGAAGGATCTACTTTTGCGATCGTTCCTTTGGTTAAAAGAAGGGTCACCGGACAAATTGCTGGCAATGTTGGAGCATACGGTAATGTCGGTGCAGTTTGCTATTTAACTTTATTTAGTTTGCTGCCTAAAGATGCGGGAGGATATGCCGCATTTTTCCAAACTTTAGGAGTTGCTGCTTTAATTGTCGCTTTCTTATGTGCTTTTCTGCTTAAAGAACCGGCCGGATCTTTTGCCGACCATCACGAAGGAGAAAAAGAAGCAAATTTAGCAGTAGATTCATTTGCTAAAGCTGCTGAAGAATAAACAAACTGGTAATTCTCGAAAATATAGTTATTGGCTCTATATAATTACGATTTTTCTTTGTCGAAGGCAAGAGGCAAAAAAGTTTCGTCAATTACCTAGTGATTCACTGTAGTACCTTTGAGATTTAAATTCGTGACAGGCTATCGAGTTAAATAAATTAGTTTATTTCTCGATCCTGCTCCATCTTAAATAGTTTTTTCTCTGACTCTTCGGGCGAAATTTGTGCGATCGGTAACAAATTTAGCACTTAAAATTGGTTTAATAAACCTAATACCGTTTAGTGAAAAATATCGCTACAAAATTTGTGGCGGTTTGTTTTTTACTAACTGCTCCTATTTATTAAAATTATGACCGAACCTACTAAAACTCTCTGCCCTTATTGCGGTGTCGGCTGCGGTTTAGAAGTTTTCCAAACAGCGAAAAAAAAAGATTTTTGGCAAGTCAAAGGCGATCGAGATCATCCTTCAAGTCGGGGTCAAATTTGCATCAAAGGTGCTACTATTGCCGAATCTTTAGATAAAAATCGCTTGGAATATCCGATGATGCGAGATTCTTTAGATCGGCCTTTTCAACGCGTTAGTTGGGATGAAGTTTTAACAAAAATAGGCGATCGCATTGCAAATATCCTTCAGACTCGAGGGCCGGAAGCTATTTGTATGTATGGTTCGGGTCAATTACAAACGGAAGATTATTATATCGCTCAGAAATTACTGAAAGGCTGTTTGGGAACTAATAATTTTGATGCTAATTCTCGTCTTTGTATGTCTTCAGCAGTAGCAGGATACATTCAAAGTTTAGGTTCTGACGGCCCTCCTTGCTGCTATGAAGATCTCGATCTTACTGACTGTGCTTTTTTAATCGGCACTAATACCGCAGAATGTCACCCAATTATTTTTAATCGTTTGGCAAAACACCGTAAAAATAACCCCGATCTTAAAATCATTGTCGTCGATCCGCGCCGCACTGCTACGGCCAAAATTGCAGATCTTTATTTAGCAATACAACCGGGTACGGATATCGATCTCCTCAACGGCATCGCTCATTTATTATTATCTTGGGGTGCAAAAGATAGTTTATTTATTGAAAAACATACTGACGGTTTTGCCGATTTTGCGGCAATAGTTCAAAAATATGCCCCGGAATTAGTAGCACGACGTTGCCAGATTACTATTGAAGAATTAGAAACTGCTGCTCGTTATTGGCAAAAGTCGCAAAAAGTTCTCTCTTTATGGTCGATGGGGGTAAATCAGTCCGCAGAAGGGACGGCTAAAGTTAGAAGCATTATTAACCTCCATTTAATGACGGGAAATATCGGCAAACCAGGGGCGGGGCCTTTTTCTCTTACCGGTCAACCTAATGCAATGGGGGGCCGAGAAGCTGGCGGACTTTCTCACCTTTTACCAGGTTATCGTTTGGTTAAAAATCCCCAACATCGTCAAGAAGTGGAGCGAGTTTGGGGTTTGCGATCGGGGCAAATTTCCTCAATACCGGGGTTAAGTGCCTGGGAGATGATAACGGGTTTAGAATTAGGGGAAGTTGGCTTATTTTGGGTCGTAGCCACCAATCCAGCCGTCAGTATGCCCGATCTCGATCGCACTAAAAAAGCACTGAAGCAATCTCCTTTAACTATTTGTCAGGATGCCTACTATCCGACGGAAACCGCTAAGTATGCCCATATTTTACTTCCTGCGGCTCAATGGGGCGAAAAAACTGGCACGATGACTAATTCGGAACGGGTGGTTACTTTTTGTCCTAGTTTCCGCAAATTCCCGGGAGAAGCTAAAGCTGATTGGGAAATATTCGCCGAAGTCGGGCGCAGATTGGGTTTTAAAGAGCAATTCGATTTTGAAAGTTCTGCTGAAGTGTATGCTGAGTTTGTTAGTTTGACAAAAGATCGGCTTTGCGATCTATCTGGTTTGAGTCATTCTCTTTTAGCAAAGCAAAAAACAATTCAATGGCCCTTTGCTTCGGGAGAAACTCAAAAGACGGGAAAAAGGCTTTATACTGATTTTAATTTTGCTACTGCTAATAAAAAAGCAAAATTTGCCCCAGTTCATTCCAAGGGACTTGCCGAACCTTTAGATCGAAATTATCCTTTTATCCTAACTACCGGAAGACTTTACGGTCACTGGCACACTCAAACTCGTACTGGTAAGATTGCTAAAATCACTAAAATGCACCCTCAACCTTTTTTAGAAATTCATCCTCGGGATGCCGAAAAATTGGGAATTGCTGAAGGGAATACGGTAGAAGTGCGATCGCCTCGAGGTTTGGTGAAATTGCCGGCAAAAATTACTAAGGCGATCTCTCCAGGAACTCTATTCGTACCGATGCACTGGGGCGAACTGTGGGCCGATCTAGCTGAAGCTAATGCTCTAACCCATCCTATTGCTTGTCCTGATTCGCTGCAACCGGAACTTAAGGCTTGTGCTGTTAAAGTTATCCCAGGTGGATCTCAAGATTAATCGATTATAAAAATTTAACTATATTAATTATCAAGATGCTTTGAGTTGGTCTTGATTTTTTTTCTGAGCTAATTTTTCTGCGATCGCATTGCGAACTAATTCTTGCCAATTTTCTTGCTTTTTTAGCTCGTCGAGCATCGACTGGGTAATTCTCATTGAAAGCTTGGCCTTGAGCGGCTCGTCTCTATCGGTCTTAAATCTAGTTGCTGGACTGGGGTTTTGATTAGCCATACGCTTTTAATTGGTCTGTATTCCTATTATATTCTTCACATACTGAGTAAGTATATTCAGCATTCGATCTATAAAAAAATAAAAATATACTTGATTTCCATGACCACATGGATTATAATGCTATAATATTAAGTATAAAAGTAATGATTTTGATTAAAAATCCATATGGAAAATTTCCATATGGGGATCAAATTTTCTTCATAAACCTTAAATAGGTTCGACAACAATGATAAACCAAAATCTCGATCTAGAACAAGAATCCGTTACAACAAAATCAAAAATTAAATATAATTTTCGTAAACCCCATCCTCTTTTAAGATTTGTGACAGAGGAAACAGTAGCATTTTTATTTGCGATCGAAGTAGAAAAGATTTATCGGATCGAATGTTGGCAACATGTAGTTTACGTACACGCTGAGGGAGTGAGTAGGTTTGTCAGCTATGGAGATTTTCCACCGGTTATTGCTGTAGAAACGCCCGATCCTAGGGAATTTATTTATTGGCGCAAACGCTGGGTTAAAATCTCGAAAAGAAGGGTTGTGCCGGAGTTTTGGGTAAGGTTTTATACTCAGAAGTTCGTTGAAGCGAGATCTCAAGAACAACTGAGAGCCTGGGGAGAATTAATTGCTATTTTTAAATTGTATTTTGAAAAAGCAAATTTAGAGCGTTTGCGAGAAAACTACTCTTATCAAAGATTTTTGAAATCAAAGTTATTTTGTTAATTAAATAAGCCTAAGTATAAGGATTAAGATGGAATAGGCGACAGGCAATAGGCAATAAGATAGAGGGTTAAACCCGAATGGCTTATAAGATTAGTTTAATTCGAGAAAGTTTTGCATTCTTGATGTTGCTAGAAATTTAGCTGCATCTGTTAGTAAATGTTTAGCCCAAAGATTTTCTTGAAGATATTTTAGCTCGGCAAACTGGCGATCGCATTTTAATGCTGTTTCTGCGTTTTCAAAGGCTGTTTCTTGCTCTCCTTGAAAGTACAAAGCTACACCTAAAGCTAGTTTCGCTTCGACAGAATTGTTAATTTTGACGGCTTTTTGCCATTGGGCGATCGCTTCTTGGATTAAACTTTTTTCGTAGGCGATTAAACCGATATTTACTATTGGTACAAAATAGTCTTTATCTAACCCTAATACTTTATAGTAATCTGTAAGTGCTGCATTATAATTGCCCAATCGATGGTAGAGTAAAGCTCTTTCGAGATAAGCACTAGCTAAAGTTGGAGACAATTTGATGGCTTTATTGAAGTCAGCTAAAGCTAAAGTCCACTCTTTGCGATCGCGGTAAAACCAGCCACGAGTAATATAAACATCCCCTTCATAGGGAAAGTTTTTGATTAACTGATTTAAATCGGATAAAGCTAATTGCTCCGTACCAGTTTTATATAATTCTCGAATTAATTCCATAAATTGATAACTAATATAAAGATAATTATTGAGAGCAGATGTTTTGTAAATATTTGAGTTTTTGCCAAGCTTTTCCTTGACTCAATGTATTTTTAACTAGCTCAATTCCTGCTGATAGATCGCTACAAATTTCCTTGTGCCATAAATAAAATGCCCCGTTCCAGATCGCAGCTTTGAGCCAGGGAGAAGGTTCATTTTGAAGTATTTTAATAATATTTTCTAGTAATAAATTGCTATCTTCTAAAGGAATATTGCGATCGCTTAAATCGTAATTGCGAGGATTTAAATGTAACCTTTCAAACTGGTTGGTTTCGGGATTATTGCAGCCAATAATTGCGGTGCGATCGCTCGGTAAATCGCAACTTCCTTCTAATCCTTTTACCGTTGTAAAATATTTAACTCCCCTCAAGGAAAAAGCATCTCTTATCATTTTTTCGGTGGGAGGATGGACGTATCCAGTTATTAAATGATAATCTCCTCGATAAGGCGACCAAATTAATTCTAATGTTGCTAAAGGTGGACGTTTGCCAATTTGTTCTCGATAGGGAATTAAATCATTAGCGAGGGGAAAATATTTAGGTAAATAGTAGAAACCGAGATTTTCTCGCTCTAAAATTTGACTGACTTTTTCTAAAGATAATTGAGACCAATCTACACCCAAACCTTGCCAAACAGAAATTAGCGGCAAACCTTCTTTAGTCGGCATGCGATCGCCGCCATGCATCAAGACGGGAATGCCGACAGATGCTAAAATTAATCCAGTGATTATACTGAGGGGTGCTGTACGCGATCGCCCGTCATAGGGAGAACTAAGAATTGTAACTTGCTTAAAATTGGGGATTTGGGGAATATTTTGACCTAATTCGTCGTAAGCATCTAGCATGCCCGCTAATTCTTCACCAGTCGGTCTTTTAATTCTGTGTGCGATTAAAAATGCTCCTATTTGTGCCGGGGTTGCCTCTTGCAATAACATCATTTTTGCTGCTGCTTTGGCTTCGCTGCGAGTGAGGCTCTTGCTAGTATGAGTACCACTACCTACTTTACGCAAAAGTTCGCGAAATTCTTTGCTCATTATTTTGCTACTAAATCGATTTCTGGTTTAATTAACTCCAGCACTAACTGACGAAAATGTTGAATTGGAGGCAAGTTTAATCTATCTTGGGTGGTTACTAACACGATTTTACGAATCGGGGCTGATGGTGAGATGTTTCTAACGATTAAATTAGAATTAGTTTCGCTGTTTAGTGTAGCAGATTGGGGTAAGAGGGCCAGCCAACTATTACTTTGAGCGATCGCACCGTGAAAAGCATCGATACTGTTTAATTCTAAAACTGCATTTAATTGAGCACCCCAGCGATCGAATGCTTCTCTAACTAAGTTTTGCATCCCATAACCTTCTTTAAAAATTAATTGGGGATATTGAATTAATTCTGGAATCGGGATAGAAGTATAATCAGCGAGGGGATGATTCGGGGATAAGAGGACGACGATCGGCTCTTGATAGAGAAAATCGACTACTATTTCCGAACTAGGCTTAAATAAGCTGCTAGCCATGACGATCGCAATATCTACTAAACCATCTCGCAGCACTTTTAAAGCGCGATCGCTGCCGATCGAAGTGACGCGCAGTTTAACATTAGGATAATCTTGGATAAATTTGCTTAATACCGGAGGTAAATAAGTAGAGCAGATCGAACCGATGACTGTGACGCATAATTCTTGCTGTTTGCCAGAAATTAATTCTAAAATTCCCGATTTAGCTGCATTCCATTCTCGATCTATTTTGCGAGCGTGAAGTAAAAAAAGCTCTCCAGCTACGGTTAATTTTACCTTAGTGTTGCGGTAAAGTAAAACAGTTCCTAATTCAGCTTCTAAAGCTTGTATTTGCCTGGAAATTGTTGATTGAGTGACGTTACAGTCTCTTGCTGCTTGCTGAAAATTTTTTGTTTCTGCTACAGTTAGAAATGCTTTAATTTGCTCGATTCGCATTCTTGAATAACTTAATAGTTAAAAAATTTACTTTGATACTAATTTTCAAAAATAGCTAAATATCTAGTTATTTTTAAGATCGTTAAAAATAATTTTCTACATAATCTTATATTCTCAATCGATCTTCAAAGATATTCATTTTTTCCTTTTGCCTCTTGCCTCTTGCCTCTTGCCTGTTACCTTTTGCCTCTTGCCTTCTTGCCCCTTTTTTTTATTAAGTCTCTTATTACTTTTTATAAATGGTAGGAGCAACTTTTTCTGATGTATTTATCTTAAAGCAAATTCAGGTTAAAGAGGGATTTTTGCCAAGCAAACTAGATTTGCGGAATTTTTCCAGCACGCTCCAACAAAATTTTTCTGTTTAATAGTTTAATTGAAGATCCAGATCTGGCGATCGCTCCTGCTTGAATTAATTTTGTAAAAGCGCGGGAGAGTGTTTCGGGAATAGTCCCTAAAACAGCAGCTAATTGTCCTTTAGTGATGTCTAATTTTAATATTTCAGCATCACCTTGAGTCTCGCTTAATTCGAGTAAATAAGCTGCTAATCTTCCGGGAACTTCTTTTAAAGATACATCTTCGACTAGGTTAGCAAAGCGGCGCAAATGTCGGGCAAAACTTGCTAAAAGATTAATCGCTAAATTAGGATCGCAATGGAGTAATTTGAGAAAATCTGTTCGAGGAAAAAAGATAATTTCACTAGGTTCGATCGCCGTAGCAGAAGCAGGAAAACAACCACCATCAAAAGCTGGAACTTCGGCAAAATGTTCCCGATCTTTAAAAATATGTAAAATAATTTCTTTTCCTTCAGCACCAGACTGAAAAACTTTGACCTTACCGGATTTAATAATAAAGAAACCCGTTCCTTCATCTCCTTGTAAAAAGATGATTTTATTTTTCTGATAAGTTTGCCAACTGGCGATCGCCGCTAAGCTTTTTAACTGTTCTATTGGCAACCCTTTAAACATTTGGGTTGTTGCTAAAAAATTAATTAAATTTTCAGTTTTCATCTGTTTTTTGACTTAAGTCAAGGATTTAGTTCTAAAAGTAGTTATAAAGTATTAGCATCAATAGTTGAGGCTAGTTGAAATTATGTTTTGCAATCAATGCGAACAAACAGCTCGAGGTGAAGGCTGCGAAAAATGGGGTGCTTGCGGTAAAAGTCCTGAAGTCAATGCCTTACAAAACTTATTAATTTATGCTCTGCGCGGACTTTCAGAAGTAGCAAACCGAGTCAGTAAACAAGGAATCGATACTCGTCAAACGGATATTTTTATTTGTAAAACGCTTTTTTCTACTTTAACTAATGTTAACTTCGATAGCGATCGCTTTGTTAACTACATTAACGAGAGTATAGTTTTACGGGACAATTTGCAAGCAGATTTTGCCCTTGAAACAGAATCGAGTTTAATAGATTTTGTTCCGGCTAATTCGCTCGAAGATTTGGTCAGACAAGGTCAAGATGCAGAATTAGAATTTATCACTCAGTCGCAAAATAATGTCGATATTTTCTCTCTTAAACTGACTATTCTTTACGGACTAAAAGGAATTGCTAGTTATGCTTATCATGCAGCTAGACTAGGTCAAGAAGACGAAGCAGTTTATACTTTTATTCGCCAAACTTTAGCAGAATTAGGATCTCAAGATAAAAGCTTAAATGAATGGTTAGCAATAGCCTTAAATTTAGGAAAAATAAATCTTAGAGTGATGGAACTTCTCGATGCAGGACATACTCTTAATTACGGTCATCCAATCCCAACAAAAGTTCCTTTAAACCCGAAAATAGGCAAAGCTATTTTAATCTCCGGTCACGATCTTAAAGACCTCGAAAAACTACTTCAACAAACAGAAAATAAAGGCATAACTGTATATACTCACGGGGAAATGTTGCCAGCACACGGCTATCCTAAATTGAAACAAAAATATCCCCATCTCTACGGGCATTATGGCACTGCTTGGCAAAATCAAACTCGCGAATTTGCTGAATTTCCCGGTGCGATCGTGATGACGACCAACTGTTTAATGCCACCGCATCAATCTTATCGCGATCGCGTCTTTACTTGCGGTTGCGTGGGCTATGCTGGCTTAGTTCACCTCGATGATGATGATTTTGCCTTAGCGATTGAAACAGCCCTAAAATTGCCCGGATTTACCGCAGCAAGCGAACCGCGATCGGTCATGACAGGTTTTGCGCGTCATGCTGTGATGAGTGTAGCTGAAGATTTGATTGATGCTGTCAAAAAAGGCGATATTCGTCATTTATTTTTAGTCGGTGGTTGCGACGGTGCAAAACCAACCCGTAACTATTACAGCGAATTTGTTGAAAAAGTACCAGAAGATTGCTTAGTATTAACCCTCGCTTGCGGTAAATTTCGCTTCTTCGACAAGGAATTGGGGGATATTGGTGGAATTCCTCGATTGATGGATGTCGGCCAGTGTAACGATGCTTATTCGGCAATTCATATCACTTTAGCAATGGCAAAAGCTTTCAATGTCGATGTCAATCAATTGCCTTTATCGATGATTCTTTCTTGGTACGAACAAAAAGCAGTGGCAATTTTACTTACTTTACTTTATCTTGGCATTAAAAATATTCGTTTAGGGCCGACATTACCTGCTTTTATCTCTCCAAGAGTGTTTGCATTGCTCCAACAAAATTATAATTTGCAAGCGATCGCTACTCCCGAAGCAGATTTAGCGGCTTGTTTGCAAGAATAAACAGCATTAGAGAGTAACTCAATTGGATCGAGTGAAATAATATTGAATCTTAGAACTTAATTTGAAATTGAGTATTTACTCTCTACTTTTTAAAGCATTTACAATTTATTTTTTAATAATTCTGTCTGTTACTTAACCAAAATTAAAATTTAGAACACTTTATAATAAAGATTAAGAGCTTCTCGATCGCGAGATTAGAAGAGAAGTATATTGAATATTGGAAGTCGCAATTATGACTGCTGCTTTAGACAGACTAGAATCAAATTATGCCATTAGTTTTGGATTAGAAAGAATTAACTCCCTCGAAACATCCAAATTTAGAAAGTTTTTTAACAACCTACCCGTCGATCCTTACATTAAAGGGGGATATCGCCAACGCAGATTATCCCATTTTCAGAAATTTGAAAATGACTTAATTCAACTTCCCCACGGCTATCTATTTCAAAGTAGAGATTATAACCCAGTTGTTGGCGATGTAAAACGAGAATTTTCAGAATTAGATCGAGATTTAATTGCTTTAGATGAGTTTAAAAAACTGATTTTTGAATTTAGCAATTATTGCAAATTAAAACCCGAAGCTAGTATCGGAGTTCATCAAATTAGAACGGTTTGTTCTCCTGAAAGTTTTGGCAATCCTGCACCAGAAGGCATTCACAGAGACGGTTGCGATTATATTGGTATCGTTGCGATCGACCGTCAAAATATTAAAGGAGGGGAAACTCACCTTTATTTAAATAAAAAAGAAAAGCCGATCTTTAAGAAAGTTCTCAATCCAGGCGAACTATTATTACTCAACGATCGCGAACATTTTCACTTTACAACTTCGATTAAACCAGTTATCGAAGCTGAAGGAAAAAGGGATGTTTTCGTGATTACATCCCCTAGTTTGATTTTAGATTTTTAATTTGATGTAGACAATTATACAATTTTTGTTGCAATTTACAAAAGCAAGAAAATAATAAGTTAACAATAGATTGGTTTGTAGCGGCGATTTTTAGATTTCGTCGCTTTATTTTTGATATTATCGATCTGGAGGAGAAAATCATGATTAATTTAGGAACAGAAAAACCTTGGTATTTTACCAATGGTGATAACTACTACATAGATTTTTGCATTTGGATATTAAAAAAAGATGGTTTGCAAGTACCTCCTTTCGATTCTCATCCTCTTGGTAATGGAGAACTTCAAAACCAAGGAATGGATGCTATTTCATGGCAAAATTGGTTAATAAAAGTAGTTGCCACTCAAGATAATCGTTTGAATTGGAGTATTGAAGATCCTCCACAAAGATCGATCTCAGAATATCTAACTTCTTTGGAACGAATGGCATCTATAAGCGATCGAGATATTAATACATCAGAAATCAAATCATCTTTAGAAAAAACTTTAGCTTGGCAACAGGAACAATATCAGATGGCTGTTACACAATTAGGAGATACTTATAAGTATGCCGAACCTCCAGAAGTGTGGACTGGTGAGGCAAAGGTCGGTAAGGAACTTAAAAAACTATGGCAAGAATATTCAACTTTAAGGGAAGATCGGGAATTAATTTTTGTAGATACGCCATTGAATATTTACGATCGACTCAAGCCATATAAAATGCGTTTAGCTACTCTACAAATTTATCAAGTTAATTATCCTCAGCCAGTAGAATATATTATCGCTCCAGCGGCAGCAATCTTATCAGTAAATTCCCGAGATATGGAAAAATTTGGTCAGCGAGTGTTAAAGGTAGCAAGAGAGTTAGCTGAAATTAGATAAATTTTAAAGCATAACAATGGCGCGTAAATTAATCAAAAGATTTTTAGATACTGAAGACGGTCAAATATTTTATCAAATTGGTGGAGAAGGAAAACCTTTAATCTTATTACACAGACATCCTCTCAGTAGTGTCGAGTATCGCGAAATAATCCCGTTTTTAATGCAAAATAAGACAATCATCGCTGTAGACTTGTTAGGAAGTGGCAATTCTGACAAACCTCCCAGAGAATATACGATCGCAGACTATGCTCAAAATATTATTACTTTAATGGATTCTCTATCGATTTCCAAGGCTTCGATTATGGGAAATCATTTGGGATCTTTTATTGCTGGAGAAATAGCCGCAAATTACCGCGATCGCGTTGAAAAAATAATCTTGTGCAATATCGATCTTTATAATCAAGATAAATTAAATGAATTTAGCGATCGCTTTGCTGAAGCATTTAAAATTCAAGCAGACGGATCTAACTTGATGTTGAGGCGATCGCTTCATCAGAGTTATGCAAACGATCCAGAATTAACTCACCTTTATTTTCTCGAAGAATTAAAATGTCACGGATATCCTCCTTATGGAGTTATAGCGGTGCAAAAATACCTTGATTCAATTCCTGAAAAATATAAAAAGATCCAATCACCGACTTTAATATTATCGGCTACTGAAGACTTAAAAATGATGTCTAAATATGGCTTATCTGGAGTTGAAAATCGAGAGGATTTCTTAAAAATAATTCCTCATTCGACAATGCTTAATATCGAAGGAGGAACGATAGGCTTAATCAACCAAATGCCCGAAAAAATTGCCAAAATAGTGTTAGATTTTCTCGAAAATTAAAGTCAATAGGGAAAGGGCAACAGGCAATAGTGAAAGATCGATCTGAGATTTTCAACCCATTAGTTGCGATTTACTTTTTTATTAACACCTAATTTTGTCTGTTGGCTCTTCCGAAGGGAGATCGAGACTAAGATTTTAGTTGTTCTGAAAAACTTATTACTCCTTACTCTACTTAATGTTTTCTGCTTGACCCAAAGGAGAAAAACGGATTTCAATACGCCTTCTTTCCGGGCTTGCTTGTTGAGAATTAGGAGCAAATTTTCCTGAAGGTAAATATAATTGTGCCCCAGAATAAGCACGGAATTGAATATCTTTCAATCGACCTTTTTCTTGAACTTTTTGCAGTTCTTTAACCACTGCTAAAGCCCGCATTAAGCCCAAATCAGCATTAGAACCTGGTTTTAAATTATCAATAGGTACAGTACCTCGAGCGACGCTTATTAATTGTTGGTCTAAATTAGAAGTTCCGCGAGTAATTTGACCGTCAGTATTACCGATTACTTCTACTACGTAAACGCCTCTTTCTTGGGTAACTTCTTCGATTCTATCGACTAGATCGTTAGAAACATATCTAGCTAATTTTGGAGGTAAAGTTGCGCTACCAGATTGAAATTGGAATTCTCCCGATCCTTGAATTACGACTACTGGAGGGGCTGATTTAAGGCGTTTGACTTCAGTTTTTAGATCGGATACTTGTAAATTACTTTTTTGTAATTTATCTTCTAGACTATCAAATTGACTTTTGTTTTGAGCTAAGCGATCTTCTAAACTATTTACTTCTCCTTTACTTTTAGTTAATTCACTTTCTGTTGTTTCCAATTCATTTTGGATGTTAGCAAATTTAGTTTCTAAAGAATCGTATTCGCTTTTTAACTCTTTTACTTGACTTGTTTTATCTCCTACTTGCTGTTCTAGAGAGGATATTCTCAATCTTAATTGTCTGACTAAAGCTTGACTTTGACTTAAGTCTAATTCAGTTTCATCTGCAGTCAGTTTGAGAAATAATGATTTGAATAAAGCCAAAAACAAGAACAGAGTGATAATCATAAAAGCATTAGACATCAAATCTGTAAAAGACGGCCAAATATTGTATTCTTCTTCTGCTTGATTGCTCAAACGCGATCGCTTACCCATAATTATCGTTCGCTTAATTTATCTAATAAACTTGCTAATTCTGATTTGATTTCTTTTAAACCAGCTTTTTCCATTTCATCGCGATTGTGAGTTAAAGTTACTAAATCTGCATATTTTTGATTTAGATCGCTTAAATGGTCGCTAACTCTGAGGATATTACTGACAGATTTTTGTAAATCTTCTAAAGTTTGTTCGATCGATTGAGTCGATTTTTTCAGGACTAAAGATGATTGAGAAAATTGATTTTGTGCGATCGACAAATCGTTAGTTGCTGAGGTTAATTTTTCTGGGAATCTACTTTCTTCGATGATATGAGCGGCTTGCTCGAAACTTCGAGAACTATTTTCAATCGAAGTAGAAGAATCCATAATGCCAGTATATGCTTGTTTGGCTAATTCAGTTATCGTTCCTGTTTCTGCTACTAAATTTTGAACCGGTTCGGCGATCGATTTAGCGATATATTCTTCAAAAGTATGGCCGAATCGATCTAGAAAACTGCCAAATTCACTAATCAGGCGATCGACGGCTTTTTCAGTAGGATTTTCTGCTGGTAATTGAGGTAAATAAATATTATCAACATAATCTTCTAAAGCATTAAGCACTTCTGATTTAACGATGTTAGTATTCCAACTCAGATTGACTACTGTTAGAAAAGCACTGCAAAAAACAGCAATCAAACTAGTAATAAAAGCAATACCCATGCCTTGCAATGGTGTTTCTAACGCCCCGACTAAACTGCCCACATCGGTAACGTCTGCTTGTCCGATCGTTTGACTGATATTGCTTAAATTAATCGTAATTCCTAAAAAAGTTCCCAGCAATCCAAAAGAAAGTAATAAATTAGGTAAAACTTTCGTAATATAATCTATTTGTTCGCAGCGAAAGGGAATGCCAATAATTCTAAAATATTCCCGATTATAAAGACCTTCAACTACTGCTATAGTATTTGCTTGTTGGATGTTGTCGTAAGTAATTCCTTGAAATCTTTGTTCTAAATGTTCGATAATTCTTGGTTGTTTGTTTTGTGCCGATCCGCCGATCGCCCTTCTCAATCTACTTTTTAAAATTTGTAAATGCCTGTAAAGAAAAAATCGCATGAAAATAGCGATTATTGTCGGTAAAAAGACAAAAAATATAGCAATACCAATTAATATTGGTGGCAAAAGCGCGAACGAATTTGCTATTTGTTGTAATTCAGACATGATAATGAGGCTTGAGATTGATGATAGCAAAGAGCGGTTAGTTTCGCTCCTTGCTTCCTACTTTATCAATTAGGTGCTAAAAGTTGCGCTTTTAACTTAAAGAATTATTCGATTATTACAAAGATTTTAGCTTTCAAACTGTTCGTAAGCAGCAACAATCCTTTGGACTAAGGGATGGCGAACTACATCGGCTTGAGATAACTGACAAAAAGCGATCCCTTCGACGGATTTTAAAATTTTCATTCCTGCTTCTAAACCCGATCGCGAGTTTAAAGGCAAATCTGTTTGAGTAATGTCCCCAGTTACGACCATTTTAGAACCGAAACCTAAACGGGTTAAAACCATTTTTAGTTGCGCTGGGGTAGTATTTTGGGCTTCATCGACGATCGCAAAGGCATTGCTGAGGGTTCTACCGCGCATATAAGCTAAAGGGGCGACTTCGATTTTACCCCGCTCCATCAACTCGGGAATTTTTTCTGGATCGATAAATTCATATAAAGCATCGTAGAGAGGACGCAAAAAAGGATTTACTTTTTGTTGCAAATCTCCTGGTAAAAAACCCAGTTTTTCCCCTGCTTCAACTGCCGGACGAGTTAAAATCAGGCGATCGTATTCGTCGTTGAGTAGGGCTTTTACTGCCAAAACTGCCGCTAAAAAGGTTTTTCCCGTTCCGGCCGGCCCGACACAAAAAGTAATATCGTGGGTCTGAATTGCTTTGATATACTTACGCTGACGAAATGTTTTCGCTCTGATTAATTCCCCCCTGCGAGTGCGAGCGAGAACGTTTTTTTGCAAGTCTTGTAATTCGTCTACTCGTCCGGTATCGATCGCTTGAAAGGCTGTCAAAATATCGGGTTGAGAAATTGTTTTCGCTTCGCTCCAAATATTTTTTAAAGAGTCTACTACTTTAGCGCAGCGTTGTACTGGTTTTTCTTGCCCGGAAATTAGCAAATCTTGTCCTCTGAGAACTAATTTTACTCCTGTATGGCGAGAAAGTAATTTTAAATTGGCTTCTCCTATTCCAGCTAGGGCGATCGCGCTTGCTTGATTTGGCAGTTGAATTGTTTGGGATATTTCTGTCATCTACATTTT
>JAAUYD010249874.1_pt1 | contig 17694 bp, 8 predicted proteins | sample 7278101 | NCBI WGS metagenome assembly JAAUYD01 (sample SAMN14350128, study PRJNA611818) | marine sediment metagenome | isolation source: surface marine sediment (0.6m) | place: French Polynesia: Moorea | collected 2018-08 | reverse complement strand
TATATTGTTCATCAACACTTATCTCTAATTCTTCACAAAACCAGTCTGGAACTCCTCGCGTATCCACTATTAATTTGCCGTAATTTCTTAACTTACTCAAAAGTGTCTTATTGATTATTAAGTCTCCTAGATTTTCATATTGAGTTCTTGCATTGCAAAAAATAAAATTATCCGAATAATTTTTCATGTTTTATAAAAATATCTATTACTTTAATCGTGTGTTTAACTACTTACCCCAACAACTTCCTGATAACTCCCTGATTGAACTACCCGCCCTTTCTCCAACATATAAACGCGATCGCAATGTTCAACAGTAGAAAGACGATGAGCAATAATAATTAAAGTTTTTCTACCAGCCAGAGATTTAATCGCCTCACTCACTAGCTGCTCAGTTTCATTATCTAGGGCAGAGGTAGCTTCATCCAGCACTAAAATTTCTCTCTCATGGTAAAGCGCGCGAGCAATTCCTATCCGTTGACGCTGCCCACCAGATAAACGTACTCCTCGTTCCCCCACCGAAGTTTGAATTCCATCAGGGAGTTCTTTAACTAATTCCTCAAGTTGAGCTGCTTTAATAGCCTGATGCAATCTCTCCCCATCAATCAAATGATCTGGAACTCCAAAAGCGATATTTTTTTCAATGGTTTCGTCCATCAGAAAAATAGACTGAGGAATATAGCCGATGAGATTTTGCCAAGAACGGATATCTTGATATATAGAAGTATTATCAACCCTGATATCTCCATTCTCAGGATATAAAAGACCTAAAATAACATCTACTAATGTTGTTTTTCCTGCTCCAGATTTGCCAATAAAAGCAATAGATTGACCTTTTTTAACGTTCAAGGAAATATTATCAAGTGAAGGTTCCGTGCTTCCAGGATAGTAGTAAACTACATTACTCAATTCAATTTGATTTTCAAAAGTTATGGTGTGACTTTTAGATGATTGATACCTAGTTAAATCAGTAGTATTTGGATTTGATACAAATTTTACATTTTTTGTTAAATCTTGATTTTCTATTTCCTTTAAATCTAAATAAATTTTATCTACAGAATAACTACTATTCTGCAACTGACCCATTGCTTGTACGGTTTGACTAGCTGCTGGAATCAAGCGCATTGAAGCGACTGCAAATACAGCCATAACTGCGGTAATATCTTGAACATTATGCTGGAAAAATATTTGAGAAATAGATATAAATAGAACTACAAATATCAGTAAAAAAGTCTCAATTAAAATACGCGGCAAAATATTAGAGCTACTAAATCTAGTAGATGCAACTGAAAATTTTTGAACTTGCTGTTCCATTTGATTATGAAAATAAGCCTCACAGCCAATCACTCTAGTCTCTTTAAAGCTTCCTAAACCATGATTCACAATACGAATAATCTCTTGAGCAGATTCTGATAATTCCTGACCCCATTTTTTGAATTTATTTTTAAATGTATAAAACAGTAAAAACGTAGGTAAAATAATTGATAAAATCATTACCAGGAGAATTAAATCTGTTTGAGCAAGCAACACTAACAGGATACAAATAACCGTAATATTTGCAATTGCACCTAGAATCGGCTGCATACAAAAATGATTAATTCTCATGGCTTCACTAGTCATATTTTTTATTAGTGTTGCCGTATTTTTACGTAAAAAAAATGTATATGGAACAGCTAAATAAGTACTAAGTAATCTTGATGATAATTTTGCTTGTAGAGTAAAACTAAACTGTATAATATATGTTTTAGCAAAAAAGTATAATACAGATTTGATACAAAAAAATGTAGCAATAATTAGACCTAGTATGGGAATGAATTGGCTAGTAGATTGCAGATTAAACTGCATATAAACCCAGTTCAAGATAGGAATTTTATTGATTGATTCTGGGTTAGATGCTAAGTTTAAGAATGGCCCTATAAGTCCAATACCTACAGCTTCTAATAGGGATGATAAAACGAATGTCAGTAGGAGCCAAGGAAGATTTTTTCTCGAACCTTTGATAATATACCAAACTTTGGAAAAATATTTGAGCATGAAGTTTGTGATTTACTTTTAAAGGTAACTGAAAGTATAGAGTTAAATAATGGAATCAGGGGATTTAGTATAAGAAAATCACCTACTAATAATACCCCTAATCAATTTTATTTTACACTTACAGAACGTGGAGATAATTTACTTCCCTCTACTGACTCCTCATTGTAATAAAAATATCCCTCCGGTTCGCGCTTTACATTCACATCGTTCACTACCATACCCAGCACGTTTTGACCTGACTGATTCAAAAATTCTTTTGCTGCACTGGCGCTGTTACAATCTGCCATTCCAGGACGAACCACCAGTAGTATTCCATCAGCTAGCTTGCCCAAGACCCCAGCATCCGCTGTTCCTGCTAAGGGAGGAGTATCAAAAACTACTACGTCATATTCTGACTTAAAACTATCAAGTAATGCAGACATTCTCTGAGAATCTAATAAAGATACAGGATTAGGTGGTATAACTCCTGAAGTCAAAACATCGAGGTTAGGCATTACCTCCTGTGCAGTTGTCTCCAAGTGTAGCTGATCGACAATCAAATGACTTAAACCCACAGTATTATTTAACTGCCAAATGTGATGTTGAGTCGGACGACGCATATCTGCATCAACCAATAGTACTCGACGACCTACCTGTGCCATAGCTGTAGCTAAATTAGCGGAAATAGAAGATTTTCCTTCTCTAGGCACAGAACTGGTAACCACGATCGCTTGCAGTGGTGTATCAGACAGAAATCTTAGATTTGCTTGTAGTATTTGATACACATCTCCTACGGGAAATTGTGGTAAATCTCTACCTATTACTTTTGGAATAGGTACACCTTCTATTTTTGGAGATTTCTTATTTTTCCCATAACTACCCAATGCCGGAATTACTGCTAGTAAGGTATATTGGAACAATTCTCTGATTTCTTTTACAGTCTTCAAGGATCTGTCAGTCAAATCTAAACAAAAGGCTAAAATTATCCCTAATAAAGCACCAACAATCCCTCCAGCAGCTACAGTCAGCTTCTTGTTAGCAGGAAGGGGTTTATCTGGCACCAAAGCTGGAGAAACAATGCGAGCATTACCAATATTTTGATTTTCGGCTACATTGATCTCTTGCAGCCTAGTTAATAGGGTTTCATAGGTTGTTTGAGCGGCTTTTAATCTTCGCTCTAGTTCCCGTTGAGCCTGTTCGAGTTGGGGAAGAATATTTGCTCTTTCTTTGTGAAGAAGTCTACTTTTAACCAATTGGGCCATACGTTGTTCTAAACCAAAATACTCTGCTTGAGTACGAACAGCATCTCCAATTAGAGTTTGTTGTAACTCCCTAATTTGTAAATCCCCTAGATTGACTGGTTGATTATTCCCATTAATTTGTTGTATCCGTTCATCGAGTAAACTTCTGAGGGCACTAACTTGTTCTTGCAAGTTAAGAATCGTGGGGTGATTTGCTTGCCATTTTGTTTGTTCTACGGCAAGTTGACTTTCAGTTTTCTGGAGTTCTTCTAGTACAGTTTGTACTCCCGGAGCTTGACTCAAGGAAGCAAAGGAAACTGCTTGTCCAGAATTAATATTTATCTCTTGTTGTAATTTTTGTGCCCTAGCATCTGCATTAGCTAAGTTAGCTTGGGTTTCAGTCAATAACTCATCTATTTTAGCGATCGCATTCACTGATGCTGATGCTTCTTCTGCTAAAGAAATAACTTTATATTTTTCTTTAAATCTACGTAATGCTGATTCTGCTTTTTTCACAGCAGTTTCTGTACTGGGTAATTCTTGTCGAATAAACTTGCGAGCTGAAGCTGCTTGGGCACGATTAGCCTCAATATTCTTTTGAATATATGTTTGCACAAGTTTATTAACGACTGCCGCCGCTAACTCCGGCTCTTTGTCAGTATAAGAAATTTCAATAATATCTGTGCCTGTGATCGGTACAACTTTGAGTTTTTCCAAAAAATCTTCGATTCTAAGTAATTCACCTTCGTCATCCTTAAGCTCAAGAGACGTAATTGTTTCTTGGATCACTGGAACTGATGTAACAATTTTCGCCTGAGTGTCTAAGGGAGTATGATCTCTAGCTAAAGACTCTAGTTGACCTCTAGAATCCTCTAAATCTGTTAAAGATGGGATTTTATTACTTTCAATTAATATGCTGCTTCCCGCCTGGTACGTAGGTTTACCAGAAAATGCAACCAAGAATGAATAGCCAACAACCAGACTAAAAACTCCTGTGGCTGGTAGCCAACGACGTTGGAAAACAAGCCAGTATTTGCGAAAATCAATTTCTTCAAAATGCTCTTTATAGTAATCCATCATGATCTAGTATTCCAGTTGATTTTCTATACAAATAAGTTAGCCGTAAAAACGGAAAGATTTGCTACTGTTGTAATTGAGCCTCCTTGACTGTTTGCGAGTAAATTCTCCCACGGAAGGATTCCCTCTAGGATCGATTGTCCCTGCGACTTGTTGCCATAGTCTAGAAGGTGCTAATGATAAATGGTAAGCGCGTTCACCAGTTTTTTTGACATAATACCATTCTGTTTTCTGGCAGCGATCGCACCAAAATGCTTCCAACCATTCACCTTTAAGAGATACTGTGGTGTTAGCACTGACTAAAATATGAGCATTCTGGCGACCCATACCACGCTGTCGTAACTGTTGGACATTATCTGCAAATAGTTGATATTTCTGACTGACGCTATCCATATAACACTGATGGATCGGACAATATATTGCTCGCCGCTTAGAACGTTTCCGATTTCGCTCGCATCTTTTGTGCAACTTTTACCTCCTTTCTTGGTTAAGTCAAATTTCACGACCTAGCCCCATAGAGTCTGATTTCCAGACTCACCTATCTCCTCTAAAATTAATCCAAAGAGGAATAAGAAGGTTCCTTTAGAGGGACTGAGATCCAATGAACCATCGAAGCCCTACTCTATAAATCAATCAAAAGTTAGATATTTAATTTAAATCAACTCCAGTCAGCCAATAAGCTTTGTATGGTTAAAATACAAAACACAGGGGCAAGAAGAAAATATATTCAAAGTGTGTAATGTCAATGCACTAGTTTGTTTATTCTTCTTAAATTGGCTCAATCCATTATATATAGCAGGTACTAAAAATGAAGACGAGTGGTAATTTTTATGTTTCCTTCTACTAGTAGTTAGCTCGCAAATCTTGTCTAAGTCAGTGTCTGACATGATTAAATGCCAAACTATAGGTTAGTTGTTATTGAAACCTACTTCTAATATAGAAAAAATTATCAAACTAGTTTGATAAATAAGTTTTTCTATATGAAATTTGGATTTGCAGTAGATGTTTTGATAACTTGATGAGAAAGTAAACCCTGGCAAGTCTATTACGCCAGTCAATAGCACTGACACTGAACTATGAACAAATACACCCAATGACAGAAATTTAGCAACCTAGAAAAGCTTTTATACACTCTACCTAAGTACAATAACCATATTCAGTTATAATACTTAGCCTTAATGTGCGCGTGACTTATATTACTAAACTGCTGAATATAATATACACCACATCGTAGGAGTTTACAATTTATTTACTTAAGATTCATGAATATTTTATGGATAATCACAGTGTATATACTAGCATGATTTTAAGCAAAAACAAACATCTATACTGTTGTACTTAGAAGTAAGAATCTATAAATGAAAGCTTTATATGGATTCCCTATTTGTACTAATGACGAATTATTTTGCACTTATGTGCCAAGCAAATAAAATATAATGACGTAGTTGATAATACATTAATCGCAGCAAATAATCAAATATCAAATTTGACCCAGACAGCAATTAAGATTGGATCGATATGATGTGCTGGCAGTTCGTATGATGTTCATGGAGATACATACCAGTAGGGTGCTTTACTTTCCTTCGTTCTAACTCTTAAGAAACACATTCGGTGGGTTTAGAAATTGTGCTTGGTTTATTAGCCTTGAAATTTATTTGGTAGGTGGGAATGTGGGCAATCACGGGATTGCTGCAAGTTACCAAGCCTAGGGCACTATTCTCAAGGGTGAGGATAAGCCTAGAAGTTAACTGACAAAAGCTTAATTTACAATAATACTTACTTTCTAAACACGCAAGTGATAAATAATGCATTTATGTAAGTGTATACTCTAGATGCATTACAGAGACTTATTGTGTTAAATAATGTAATATCAAGCAACATAGCTGTATAAACTATGTTTGGCATTTCATAACTCAGTAAAAAAATACACGTGTTTCCAGATTTAAAAAAGAATGTAGTTATCTGCTTTTTTATCAAACCATGTTCTTTCCAGGGTTATGGAGTTTTATACTTTCTTAACCATTTTTCATCACTCACATAAGTAAATTCCTATTTTTGCCAAATTTATGAACGAATCATCAAATACATCAAATTCTCTTCGAGTTCCCGTTGCACCACCATTACCACCACCACTACCAAATGCGACAGATGCAACCCTACGCCAATCACAAGATCAATCAGATATAACAAACAAAGATAGTGGTTCTCACAACAATGTCCCTCCTGCTCTTGGTAACAATTACCCTAAAAAGGAATGGGTAGGAAGTAATAATCAAGATCAAAATAATGTTCCTCTACCTCCTGACAACCATCGTCCAAATGTTTCACCTCCCATACCTCAAGTTGCCAGTGTAAAAAACAGGAGTTTACATCCCACTTTTGAGCAATTAATAAAACATGCTTACGATAAGGGATATTCCGATATTCACTTAGGTGTAGGTGAAGTACCTCGCTTCCGCAATCGAGGGGAAATAGAAACCACAGATTATCCAGAAACAGACCAAGAAGCCTTTCTTGGCTGGTTGGAAGAAATATTGACTGAGGCTGAAATCAAGCGGTTTCGAGAGCATCTGGATTTTGATGGTGCCACTCAATTTGATTTTGCTAGGGTACGGATCAATATCTTTGATACTCTCAAAGGTTACTCTATGGTGTTACGGTTAATTCCCCTGAAGATTTTGACCATTGACCAATTGAGATTGCCTCCTATTTTCAGAAATATTTGTCATCACCACAAAGGATTGGTTTTGGTTACAGGCCCCACTGGTTCTGGTAAATCTACAACCATGGCAGCAATGATTGACTATATTAATAAGGAGATGGCTAAACATATCATTACTATTGAAGACCCCGTTGAATTTGTTCACAGAAGTCAAAAGTCGTTGGTGAAACAGCGAGAAGTGGGAATGCATACTCGGAAGTTTGATAATGCTTTAAAAGCAGCTTTGCGAGAAGATCCTGATTTGATTCTAGTGGGGGAAATGCGGGATAAAGAAACGGTGAATACTGCTCTGAAAGCCGCACAAACAGGTCACTTAGTCATGGGAACCCTCCATACCAACAGTGCCGTGAAAACTATTGAGCGTATTCTCAACCTCTACTCAGGGGAAGAACAGGATGCCATGCGGGTGGCAGTTTCTGAATCTTTAGTAGCAGTCATTGCCCAAGGTTTATGTAAAACTACAGATGGGAAAAGAGCTGCTTTTCACGATATTCTGATCAATACAGATGCGATTACAGAATGGATTAAGGATGGTAAGTATGATGAAATTGGTGAGTTGATGAAGCAAGCCAGTTTTGATGGTATGACCACCATGAATCAATCCTTGTTCAATCTCTATCAGGAAGGTCGCATTACGGAAGAAACTGCTTTAGAAATGTCACCAACTCCTAATGAAATGGCTCAGTTCTTACGAGGACGAGTTTAGAACCCAAAGGATACAAAGGATACACAACCCAAGGAAATACCGAATGAGTAAAGACTTTTTATGAATAATTTATTTTTTGGTTTCTCCCAAGTAAGGTAAAAGGAAGAAGGTGAAATAATATTTTTACCTTTTATCTTTATCTTTAGATTTTGAGATAATTTTGTGCGTTTAGATCCAAAAAAATCTACCCTACCCCAGGTATTTAAAGGCATTGCTTTATTTACTCCTGGCGGAGATCTTGTTTATTGCATCGATCCTAGTAAAAAGGGTCGATGGCATTTTCATTTGTGTACTACTTTACAAAAAATTCTGGATTTATCAGAACCACCCCACTTTTTAGTACCTTGCTATACAGCAACAATAGATCATTGGTTAGATCCCCATACTCAAAAAATACGTACTTTTGCCGAAGCTTATCCAGGAGTTTTAAGGCATCAGGCGTTATTAAATGCTATTTTCGGTACTGGGGAGTTAGTATGGCAGCCTGCGCCTTGGCAGGAAGGATTGTGCGATCGCATGGTATTAACAACTTATCGCTCTTCTTTTCCCCAACTGTGGGAAGATCATGACTTAATTATACCTCTGGAATTATCTGAACCAGAATCTTTGTACTATCCACCCATGACTGCTGTACAAGAACTGCATTCAAAAACTCAAGGGTATGTATTACGCCTGTTTGTGGCAGGTAATAGTGCCAGCACAGAGCGCATTTTGCATAATTTACATGAACTGTTAGAAAAACATTTGGGTCAACCTTACACCCTTAAGGTGATTGATGTCCTCACTCATCCTGAGCAGGCTGAAGCCAACCACATATCTGCTACCCCTAATTTAGTCAAAGTTTGGCCCCATCCAGTGCGACGAATTGTTGGTGATTTTGATAATGCAGAAAAACTTCTGCAATTTCTGGGAGTGAGGGAGTGAAGGAGGTGAGGTAAGGAGGTAAGGAGATAAGGAGATAAGGGATACATTTTGTTAAAATTTTTCACCTCATCACCTCATCACCTCATCCCCTCATCACCTCATCACCTCTAATTAACTAGATCGGGAAACACCTGCTGTACCGCAGGGTGAATTAAACGATGATTGTTGATGTTTAAACCTTTGGCTAATGCTTGGTTCTTCTCCAATGCTTCCATGCCTTGGTTGGCTAATTGGATGGCATAGGGTAAAGTACTGTTATTTAATGCCTGGGTTGCAGTCCAAGGTACGGCTCCTGGCATATTAGGAACGCCATAATGTACTACCCCTTCTTCAATGTAGGTGGGATTTGTGTGGGAAGTGGGGTGTAAGGTTTCGATACAGCCACCTTGATCTACGGCTACATCCACAATTACTGAACCAGGACACATTTGTTTGACTAATTCGCGGGATACTAATATTGGTGCTCTACGTCCCGGTACTAATACCGCACCAATTAGTAAGTCTGCTGCTTTGACACTGGCTTCTATGTGAGCGGAGTTGCTGTAAATTAGTTCGACTCTAGAGCCAAAAAGAGTTTCTAAATATGCTAGCCGCTCTACATTTACATCTAATATTTGTACGATAGCACCCATGCCCACAGCAATTTTAGCGGCTTCCGTTCCCACAACTCCACCACCTAAAATTGTGACTTTACCAGGTTTTACTCCTGGAACACCACCCAAAAGTACGCCTTTTCCCCCTTGTTGGCGTTCTAGGAATCTAGCTCCAAATTGTACTGCTAAACGCCCAGCAATAACACTCATGGGGGTAAGTAATGGTAATTTATTCGCCCCTGGTTGTTCTACGGTTTCGTAAGCGATCGCTGTTACTCCACAATCAATTAAATGCTCGGTTAATTTCCGGTCTGCTGCTAAGTGTAAATAAGTAAATAATATTTGTTCTTTTTGCAGATATTTATACTCGTTTACTAGTGGTTCTTTGACTTTGATGATTAAATCGCGCTCCCAAGCAGCCTCCGCTGTAGGGACAATTTTTGCTCCTGCATTCTGATAATCATTATCTGTAAAACCGGCACCATTACCGGCTTGGGTTTCAACAAAAATGGTATGACCATTTTCCTTTAGCACCCTCACGCTAGAAGGACTTAACCCAACCCGAAATTCCAAATCCTTTGTTTCTTTAGGAATACCAATTTCCATATAGTTCCTCTACTCGTTTGTTTTATATAGCTTTAGTGTGTCAATCTATTTATGCTCTGTCCGTCTCATGTGTATCCAAAATACAAAACGGATAAACAGATAAACAGATAAACGGATAAATCAACAGCGCAATGTCTTCACTGGTGCTGGTTGCACCACACCAGCCAACACCAGTGAAGATAGGAAATGGGAAACAGGGAACGGGTAATATCAAATACAATGATTTTTTTAGCACACAACTTGGATTATGTCATGGCTTGAAAAGCAAAAAGTTTATTATTGATATACCGTGATTTAACTCGTTCAATTATTTTCTATAGGAATCCGGTTTGATTGTTGAATAAAATTAGGTACTTGTAGGGTGGGTTATGCTAACAACGCTCCGCACCGAAAAGATTAGCAGATGATGCGTTACCCTGCGCGGTAACACACCCTACGTGTTTTTCAAAAATCTCAGTATACTTCCTGTTCCCTATTCACTGTTCCCTGTTCCCTATCTTCACGAATTATTTTACAAATCAAACCGGATTCCTATATATATGGCTTCAAATCAGGAATAATCAACTCCGGACTGCTCTAGAAAACTTCACAAATCACCAAGATTAACAAAATCTAAATATTAATTTAAATAATATTTACAACACATACATTCTTCGTCAGGGCACGGCACCAGTAAAATAATTTTATATATTAAAAGCTTGACCGATGCCGTGTCCCCACCCATCTGTCCCATTGTTTGTTCAAAATGGTATAAGTATCAACAGAATTGTCTAGCAACGGGTTAAGCTAGATAATGGCGGTAGTTTATTGCTTTTTTTATTTTAAATTTCTTGTACCTGTTAACTTCAGTGTGCATTCCTTGAGAAACCTGAATGCTAGATCACATTTTTGAGTACCTACATTTTCACTTTAGTATTGAAGCTCCTATAGTACTGCTGATTCTGATTTTTTTGGAAGCGGTACTTTCTGCTGATAATGCCATCGCTCTTGCTGCGATTGCCCAAGGATTAGATGATAAAAAATTAGAGGAACAAGCACTTAATTTTGGTTTGGTTGTTGCTTATGTGTTGCGGATTACTCTTCTATTGACAGCTACCTGGGTAGAAAAGTTTTGGCAATTCGAGTTAATTGGAGCAGCTTACCTCTTATGGCTGGTGTTCCAGCATTTTACTTCAGAGGAGGAAGAAACTGATGGACATCACCATCATGGGCCTCGTTTTGCTTCTTTGTTACAAGTTATACCAGTAATTGCCCTGACGGATTTAGCATTTTCCCTAGATAGTGTAACCACTGCGATCGCAGTTTCTGATGAGAAGTGGTTGGTAATTACCGGGACTACCATTGGTGTTGTCACTCTACGGTTTATGGCTGGTTTATTTATCCGTTGGTTAGATGAGTTTGAGAATCTGGAGGATGCAGGTTATATCACTGTGGCTTTTGTGGGTTTACGGCTATTGATCAAAGTTGTTAATGACCCATTGGTACCCCCACAATGGATGATGGTTACGGCGATCGCTCTTATACTAACCTGGGGCTTTTCTAAGCGTAATCCTCCTGAAGAGGTAGAATTGGTTATATCTGAACCAGAGCCAGAGAAGAGTGCTGGGGTGAAGGAGTGAAGAGTTAAGAGTTAAGAGTTAAGAGTTAAGAGTTAAGAGTTATCAACTATCCGTGTCATCAGTGTCATCCATTTAATCAGCGATCACAAGTTAAGAATTATGAATAAAAATGAAGCCTATGTTGGATTTACAAGCTTTTTTTGACAATTGTAATCCCAGTAGAACTTTAGTATTCGATAATCTTTTAGATCGGCGATATTACATAGATTTTGCCCAGGTGCGGGGAGCTAAGGTAATCGATCAATTACAACGGACTATTACCAAACTATCGCCCCATAAGCCTACTTGTCAGCTGTTTTCAGGACATATTGGTTGCGGTAAATCTACTGAATTAAGGCGACTGGAAGCCCTGTTAAAGCAGCAGGGTTTTCATGTGGTCTATTTTGAGTCTACCCAAGATTTGGATACGGCTGATATGGGTGTGACTGATGTGATGCTAGCAATTACCCGCCAGGTAAGTGAAAATTTAGAAAATTTTGGTATCAAACTGAAGCCTGGTTATTTAGGGAAATTACTGAATGAAATTATTGAGTTTTTACAGACACCCATTGAGGTAAAGGCTGAAGCTGAGATTTCCCTACCTTTGAAGATTGGCAAAATTACTGCTAAAACTAGGGATAGTCCTAACCTCAGAAGCAAGTTAAGGCAGTATTTGGAACCCCAAACTAATAATATTTTGCAATTGATTAATGAAGAAGTTATTGAGCGGGGAAATCAGGAGTTAGCTAAGAGGGGAAATAAAGGACTGGTGGTAATTGTGGATAATTTGGATCGGGTCGATCCTAGGATAAGAACCACTGAGCGATCGCAATCTGAATATTTGTTTGTGGATCGAGGGGAGCAATTACGCAGGCTTAATTGTCATGTAGTATACACCATTCCTTTGGTATTAATGTTTTCTAATGAGGTGCAAAGGCTGACAAATCACTTGGGAGGTGGGGTTGCACCGAAAATATTACCGATGGTACCAGTGCGGTTACGGGATGGTAGGGAGCATGAGGAAGGCATGGCACAATTAAGACAGATGGTTTTGGCTAGGGCTTTTCCCACGGTGGGGCCAGAGGAACGTTTAAATTTGATTGCAGAGGTATTTGATGATACTGCTACTTTAGATAGGTTATGCAGTATTAGTGGTGGTCATGTCAGGAACTTATTAGGGATACTTTACAGTTGCTTACAAGCCCAAGACCCTCCCATATCAAGGGAATGTCTGGAGGATGCTATCCGCAGTTCACGGGAAATTTTGGTAACGGCAATTACAGATGATGAGTGGGAATTACTACGGGAATTTACTCAAAGACAAAGGGTTGCTGGTGAGGATGGTTACCAAACTTTATTACACAGTTTGTTTATGTTTGAATATCAAGATAAGGAGGGACGTTGGTTTGGTATTAATCCACTTTTAGCGGAAGCACCAGAATTTCAACGTTGCACAATGGAGGGGTGAAGTAATGAACCGCAGAGGCGCAGAGGGCGCAGAGAGTAAGAGTTTTAAGTATCTCATTTTTCGGTGTTGCTGATTACAAGTATAATTTTGCCCCCCAGCCCCCAATTCTGGGGGAGAAACATAGGAGCAGCCCCCCAGCCCCCAATTCTGGGGGAGAAAGATAAGCTGTTGCGCATTTAAACTAGATAATCTAAATTATTCTAACTCTTGTGGGATGGGCATCCCTGCCCGTCCTAATATTTAATTTAGGTGCTTTTTAACTTAATGGTGAAACATCGGAAGTTCAGCTATGAGTGAGTCAAACCACGAGGAAGATATTCGTATCCAAAACGAGCGATCGCTTGCTAAACTGGTGCGAGCAATCAATCTTTCTTTGGGGAGATTTTCTCTGATTGTGGTTCGCTGCAACTATGGTGTTATTAAACCGCAGATATTAGAGGAGTTGCGACAGGATTCGGGATTGCAGATTCAGGAAGTTAGTCTGGATAGTTCTGTAACAAATCTTTATGGAGTTTTGCAAACAGAAATAGGTTCGTCATTACCAGATGTGGTGATGGTATCTGGTTTTGAGTCGGTGGGGTTGCTGGATGATTTGTTAATTTCTATGAACCAGGGGCGGGATAATTTTTCTCGGGCTTTCCCTTTCCCTTTGGTGCTATGGATTAATGATTGGGTGTTGCAAAAATTTGTCAGGTTAGCACCAGATTATTATAGTTATGCTGGGGTACCGATTCAATTTGCGATCGCAACGGATGAATTGTTGGAATTTCTCCAGGAGCAAATAGAAGGGGTATTTAATCGGATTTTAGCGGATGATACGGATGTATTTATTCCCACAAAAGATATTGGTAAACGTTGGGAAATTGAGTCAGCACTGAAGGAGTTAGCAAATCGTGGCTGTCATCAACCAGAGTTGGAAGCATCGGAGAAATTTATTTTAGGAAGGGATGCTTATATTAATAATGATATGGTGCGAGCGCGTCAGTTATGGTCAGAAAATTTAACATTTTGGCAAACACAAGAAAATAGGGAGAATCCCAATAACTCCTCACTCTTAACTCTTAACTCTTCACTCTTAACTCTTAACTCTTCACTTTACCAAGCTTGTGTCTTATTTCATTTAGGTTTATGGTGGCGCAGATATGCAGTACAGCACCGTGGGGAGTATCAAGTGGCTTGCACTAAAGCGCGGGATTATTATCAGCAATGTGTAGATATATTAAGGCAGATAAACCGTCTGGATTTAGTTGCTAAGTTTATCAGCTCTTTGGGGGAAACCCTATTTCAACTACAACAGTGGGATGAGTTGGAACGGGTGGCGAAACAAGCTATTGAATTAAACAAAACCTACGGGAATAATACCAGATTGGCCCATGCTTATGGATTTCTGGCTGAGGTGGCGTTGGGAAGAACAAATTGGCTGAAGGCGAAAGAATATGGGGAAATTGCCTTAGAAATTTTTGATCTGGGCGAGGAAACTCTGGGTATTGAGGGCGGGGAAACTCTGGGTATTCAGGGCGGGGAAACCCCGCCCCTACGGGGTGAAAATTTTTCCCAGGAAGATGGAAATAGTGTAGATGCGATCGCAAATCGTCAGGTATTATTAACCACTAAGCTATATAAAAGTTGGTATTTGTTTTTAATCTCCCAAGGACAACAGCATCTCAATCAAGTACCATCAGCACTGCAAAACTTGAAAATGGCTCAAGAAGAAGCCATACCAGATTACCATCCCCAACTTTATATCCGGATTTTATCAGCTCTGCAAAATTTATACTTCCAGTCCAGTGAATATCTGCAAGCATTTCGCATTAAGCAAGAAAAGTTTGCGGTGGAACAACAATATGGTTTTCGGGCTTTTATTGGGGCGGGAAGATTGCGATCGCAACGTCAAGTTATTAACCCGGCTTTGGTGCCATTTGCGTCGGTGGGATTGGATTCTCTGGAACGGGGAAGGGAGTTTTCCACGGGGGATATAGCTCAGGAAATTAAGGCTTCTGGACGACAGCAAGATGTGAATCGTTTAATTGAACGCCTCAGCCGTGATGATCATAAGTTGATTGTGATTTATGGACCTTCAGGGGTGGGGAAAAGCTCCCTGATAACGGCGGGTTTAGTCCCAGCTTTGCAGCAAATTACTATGGTGGAGGGTCGTCAACCTTTACCAGTGGTGGTGAGGGTTTATACAGATTGGTTGGGGAAAGTGGGGAATCAGCTTGTCTCTACTAAAGGGGATGATTTACCAGGGGAAATACTGCAACAATTACGCCACAATGCAGACAAAAATCTGTTGACAATTCTCATTTTTGACCAGTTTGAGGAGTTTTTCTTTAACTGTCCCCAACCTGTTGATAGGCGCAAATTTTGGGAATTTTTACACCAATGTTTGGATAGTATAGATATTCCCTATGTGAAAGTAATTTTATCCCTACGGGAAGATTATTTACATTATTTACTAGAATGCGATCGCTTGAATAATTTACAGGCGACAAATAATGATATTCTCAATCAGGATATTCGCTACTATTTTGGTAATTTTTCCCCCCAGGAAGCGAAAACGGTAATCAATAGCTTGACGGAAAATTCTGCTGTTTTAGAGCCTGGGTTTATTGATCGATTAGTGGAGGATTTGGCGGGGGATGTGGGGGAAGTGCGTCCCATTGAGTTGCAGGTGGTGGGGACGCAATTGGAAACGGAGAAGATTACCACTTTGGCGGGGTATCAGGATTTTGGGACGAAGGAAAAACTTGTAGATCGATTTTTAACTGCAGTGATGGAAGACTGCGGAGAGGAAAATGAACGGGTAGCACAATTAGTTTTATATTTACTCACCGATGAAAATAATACTCGTCCCCTGAAAACTCGGGCAGAATTGGCGGAGGCTTTGGATGGGGAGGTGGATAAGTTAGATTTAGTTTTAGAGATTTTGCTGACATCGGGGATAGTATTTTTGATTCCCCAATCCCCTGCTGATTGTTATCAATTGGTGCATGATTATTTGGTGGGTTTTATTCGTCAACAACGGGGTGCGGAGTTGTTGGCGGAGTTGGAACGGGAGAGAGGGAAACGTCAGAAAGTGGAAGCGAAGTTAAATGGAATTTTAAAGAGGCAATTGCTAGAGGCTTATATTATTGGTGCGTGGTTGGTAGCGGCAACAGTAGTGGCAGTGGTGTTTGGGGTGGAGTCATATAAAAGGAGTATAAATGCACAAATAAACCTGATGAGTGCCAATAGTGAAGCCTTTTCCCGTTCAGAATTAGATAGAGAAGCACTGATAGAAAGTTTAAAGGCGGGGAGTAAATTAAAACGTACTCCCAAATTTTGGGTTCAACCCGACACCAAAACCAAAACTGTGGCGACGTTGCAGCAAGCCATTTACGGGTTAAAAGATATTGAACTAAAAACCTTAAAAGGACATAGCGGTTGGCTTTATAGCGTCAGCTTCTCTCCAGATGGCAAAACCATTGCTTCTGCTAGTGGTGACAAGACCATCAAACTGTGGAGCTTAGATGGCAAACTAATCAAAACCTTAAAAGGTCATAGCAGTGAGGTTTCCAGCGTTAGTTTTTCCCCAGACGGTAAAACCCTTGCTTCTGCTAGTGGTGATAAGACCATCAAACTGTGGAGCTTAGATGGCAAACTAATCAAAACCTTGAAAAGTCATAGCAGTAAGGTTTCCAGCGTTAGTTTTTCCCCAGACGGTAAAACCATTGCTTCTGCTAGTGGTGATAAGACCATCAAACTGTGGAGCTTAGATGGCAAACTAATCAAAACCTTGAAAAGTCATAGCAGTAAGGTTTCCAGCGTCAGTTTTTCCCCAGACGGTAAAACCATTGCTTCTGCTAGTGATGATAAGACCATCAAACTGTGGAGCTTAGATGGCAAGCTGCTCAAAACTTTGAAAGGTCATAGCAGTGAGGTTTATAGCGTTAGTTTTTCCCCAGACGGTAAAACTATTGCTTCTGCTAGTGGAAATTTTGGGGATAGGGACAATACCATCAAACTGTTGAGTCTTGATGGCAAACTGCTCAAAACCTTGAAAAGCCATAGCAGTCCGGTTTATAGCGTCAGTTTTTCCCCAGACGGTAAAATCATTGCTTCTGCTAGTTGGGACAACACCATCAAACTGTGGAGTCTTGATGGCAAACTGCTCAAAACCTTCAAAGGTCATAGCGGTCCGGTTTCCAGCGTCAGTTTTTCCCCAGATGGCAAAACCATTGCTTCTGCTAGTGGTGACAAGACTATCAAACTGTGGAGTATCGATGGTAAACCGCTCAAAACCTTTCCTTCGGAACGCTACGCGAACAAAGACAATAGCAGTGAGCTTTCCAGCTTCAGTTTTTCCCCAGATGGTAAAACCATTGCTTCTGCTAGTGAGGACAACACCATCAAACTGTGGGGTATTGATGGCAAACTGCTCAAAACTTTCCAAAGACATAGCAGTGAGTTTTCCAGCGTCAGTTTTTCCCCAGACGGTAAAACCATTGCTTCTGTTGCTTCTGCTATTGGTGACAATACTATCAAGCTGTGGAGCTTAGATGGCAAACTAATCAAAACCTTAAAAGGTCATAGCAATTTGATTTGGAGCGTCAGTTTTTCCCCAGATGGTAAAACCATTGCTTCTGCTAGTAAGGACAAGACCATCAAACTGTGGAGCTTAGATGGCAAACTAATCAAAACCTTAAAAGGTCATAGCAATTTGATTTGGAGCGTCAGTTTTTCCCCAGATGGTAAAACCATTGCTTCTGC
>JAAUYD010193622.1_pt1 | contig 17702 bp, 23 predicted proteins | sample 7278101 | NCBI WGS metagenome assembly JAAUYD01 (sample SAMN14350128, study PRJNA611818) | marine sediment metagenome | isolation source: surface marine sediment (0.6m) | place: French Polynesia: Moorea | collected 2018-08 | reverse complement strand
CTGATAGTTATGGTTTTGCTGTTGATTAATTTAAAGGTCATCTGTCCAATAATCTAGTGTTGTCTGAAATAAAATATAATCTGCTAAGCTAAAATGGCTGTGATGTCAACACCTATTCTTTCTAAAAGCAACACCATCAGGTTATAAAGCCCTTATGGAAATGCCAATGTAACCGATTCCCCATTCTCGCTGCTGCTTACCGAGAGGCCCAGTTCAAGGCTATCCTGACGAATACCCATGGCCAATGGTATTCCGCCACTGCCTTCATTAATATGACTTATTTCACGAGCGACGGTCAGAATTTTTTCACCCACACGTTTTCCCGGTGTGGGCAATGATGATTCACGATACCGGGCGGTCACCTCTACTTCGCCCGTAGATGAACGCTTGACGGTTATCTTTTCGGCGTGGTTGTTCACGCCATGCAACACTGCCAAGGCATACCATTTCAGGGCGGCTTCGTCCCCGTCGTCGTTTTCTTCAATTTTCGACATTTCCTTTAATGGATCGTTGGATGCATAACAATCGCACAATTCCTGTATTTTTAAATGGTCGTTGCGTGAGCTGCTTACCATTGTTTTTCTCCTTTTCTTAAACCGACATTGTAACCTGCTCCCATGGGAGAACCTTGAATGAAATCTATAAAGTTACCCACTCAGAATAAACGTAATTCTGTTGCTAGATATGTCAATCAAGCGAGAAAAGAGAACAAAGACCGGCGTCTGTCAGGCCTTATCAACCGGTGGGATGAATAAGGTTCAGGATAAATGCTTTTGAAGCTTGAATAACGGCGTCCGGCCGATCTCGGTGGGGAGAATGCCCGCAATCGGATAGTATTTTCATCTCGGCTCCCGCTCCGGCATTTCGGACGATAGATTCCACCTGGGCCGATGTCCCGTAGTTGTCTTTATCTCCCTGTAGGGCCAATACCGGCACACGAATCTTTGTTAGAAACGCTTCGATATTCCAGTAAATAAATTCAGGATGCAACCAGACATCGTTCCAGCCCCAAAACGCGGTATCGACATTATCGCCGTGATACCTTTTCAGCTTTCGACGCAGATCCGTCGTTAAATAATTTTGCCGGGCCAGCTGTATGGCAGCAATATTGAACGGTTCACAAGAGACATGGGCGGCTTCGGTGATAACGCCCCGTAAATTTGGGCCCGCCGCTTTCCCGGCATGGATCAAAGCAATGGAGCCACCGTCCGAATGACCCATTAAAATATAGTCATGAATGCCGGCTTGCTTAATAATTGCAGGCAGCACCCTCAGACCTTCGTCGTGCATAAACCGAACCGGACGAGGCAGTGGACACGGATCGGATTCTCCGTAGCCGAACCGACTATAAACAAATCCACGGCAGTTGCATTGTTTGGCCAGTTCATATGGAAAATCACGCCACAGCGAGATTGATCCCAAACCTTCGTGAAGAAATATGAGCGTTGTATTGGCAGGCGCTTTCTGGTTGACCCAACCGGCTTCTAACCGCTTCCCATCAACGGTCAAATAAACCATTTCCCAACGGTCCATCGCTAATTCATTCTCGCTTTTTTTTGTCCCCGATTTTTTAAATTGGATAGCTTTTGGAGCAGGATCAGATAGAAAGTGGCGCCTCCGAACGCCAAAAGGGTACCCACAAAGATGCCCCCACCAGGGTAAGCCGCTGTTACGATTAAAGCATAGATGATAATTGATCCCAATCCCAGGGGAAAGTTTTTAATAATAGTGTAGACATGTCGTGGGTCATAGGTCAAATGAACGATAACCAATAACGGAAACAGCGTCGAAGGAAAGGCCGCTAACACGCCTGCCCACCCTGGTCCCAGGAACTTGCCCACTCCGGTGATCAAAACGATAACAACGGCTGCCAGGCCTGCTCGTAAAGCAAAGACTCGATGGCTGAAAGAGACCGGCTGCTGAATATTCTCCCGGGGAAGTTTTCTAAACAACCACACAAAGAAAAAAATTGATGTGATGGGTGTAATGGCTGCCCATAACAGGTTAAAACGGATGTGTTGTAATCCCCAACCCACAACCAGAAAACCGCTAATCGCGATGATACTGGGAACCACCGGGTGCTGGCCCAACCACCAACGCGACGAATGATAATAGAAGTAAACAAAAGCCTGTGTCGTTATTAGTCCGGGCATGGTGTAAACGGCACTTTGGGCGGCAAAATCAGGTCCTGCATCCCAACCATAAAAAAAAAGGACAATGGCGACACCCAATGGATAACCGGACAAAACCCCGGCTACAGACGTGCTTACCCGTTCGGCCACAATCGAAAGCGTTATTACCACCGAAATGGTAACAACCAATTTTAAAAACAATACCAGACTGATGGCGTCCACTGAATATGCCCCGTTTAAACCGACTGGACTAAAAAAATGATGACTTGCATTTTTTTTCATCAACAGATGGACTGACAAGCCAACCGCCAAATATCACATCATCAACGCCAACACAAAAGCATAAAGAATGGTTCTTGCGGTTAAAGATGAATTCTTGAAACAGGCCCAAGTAAACAGGGTACCGTTATTCGTGATAATATTCATCGAAGGGCTTTTTTTGTGATTTTAAAAATTTGATTGAAAGGCAATCGGCGCGCGACGGTGATCAACATACAAACCAAAGGCGTCATAAATTAGGAGGCGTTATGCGATTTCTTTTCTTGCCATTGAGAGAAATAGCCCATACAAACGTTTCAAGGGTCAATTTTCCCCCACCAACAAAACCGCTTCCTATTAGGCGCATTAGACAATGGACCAAAATAAACGAATGGCATTTTTCTACGAGATATTCGATGCCAGCCTGCCCCGATTGGGCCCGGGTGAAGAAAAATCCACCCGACGGGCGTTGGATATCCTGCTGTCGCAAAAAACTGACCAGAAACCCTTGCAGGCGCTCGATGTCGGATGTGGTACCGGTGCTCAGACCCTGGTTCTGGCTCGCCATATGCGTGGCTCGATTCTCGCCGTTGATAACCATTCGCCCTATCTGGAGGAACTTCAAATACGCGCGGAAGAAGCAGGCCTTGCCGATAGAATAACCACCCGATGCACCGATATGGCTGCCTTTAACAAAGAAAGCGACCACTCTGACCTCGCCCATTTTGATCTGATCTGGTCAGAAGGTGCTCTTTACAGCATGGGCTTTCGAGAGGGATTGGTCATGTGTCGTTCGTTATTGGCACCATATGGATTGATGGCTGTCAGCGAGCTGACCTGGCTTCAACCCGGCGCCCCCGCCACATGTCGAAATTATGTGACAAAAGAGTATCCGGCCATCACAGACCAGACAGGGAACCAGCAGGCCATTGAAGATAGCGGTTTAAACGTGGTGGATACTTTTATTCTACCGGAGTCGGCCTGGTGGGAACCATTTTATCTCCCGTTGGAAAAACGGATCCGCGAAATGGGAGAAAAACTGTGCGACCATGACGACCGTAGAATTTTACTCAAAGAAGTAGAAACGGAAATATCAAATTATCGCCGGTTCGCGCGCTATTACGGCTATGTCTTTTATTTGATGCAGCGAACCGACTGACGACCTTTAGTGAATGGTTACAAAGAAAAGCGGTGTGCTAACCGCTCTGGTCGTTTTTTCCTTTTTGCTACCACCAGCTTAGCACCTCGTCAAAATCAAAAATCAATTCAATGAGTTCCTCATAATCAGGCGGTTCATCCTCTATATCAAACAAGGGAAACTGGAGGCAGCTATAGCCTAGCGATAGAGCGTACATGAAGTTGCGCTGTCTATCATCAGGGGGTGTTTTAAGAATATGCAGCATTTTTTTTCTTTTAGGCATCATCGGTATCCTTCATCATCTCGGGTCAATTCCTGTTCCCAAAGGGTATGACCAAATCCATCTTTTTTAACTCCCGGGCCAGTTTTTCGATGGGCAGGTATTCAAAACCGTGCTGACGGTTTTCTTCCATATTGGAAATAAACGGACACTCCATCTCTTCCAGCCATTCCAGATTTTCTTCTAATTTTTCGTTCATTTCCACGGTGACATCGATCACAAAAAGATAGGCCCAGTAGTTGTGAGCGGCTAGTCCCAATGCCGTACGGGTGCCTTCCCAGATATCCTCAGGACGACGAACGATTACCGCACAATGTTTTATATTTTCCATCGTAATCCACTCTCGAGTTTAAACTACCATTAGAAGGTGATATAACGATCGCAATCATAAACCATCTCCGCGTGCCAACTCTGACTCGCAAATCCCTTTTCATTAAATTTGGCATCTTCGAATTTTAGCTTGTAATCCTCAAAGCCCACTTTACAGAAGGCCACATCAGCCAAATCGGTAAGTTCAATAAGACGATCGTCTATGGCCAACCGCGTACCCAAGTGGGTGAAGAACAATTTGAGAAAAACCCCCTTTTTTTTGGCGGCCCGGCATAATTGAATTAACTTCTCCAGATGACGATCGGATGTCACGTATATTCCCAATGTTTTGTTCATCATAATTCCAATATATTTTTAAGTTGTTTGCCAAATGAGACCCTTGGCCCCTGCAGCTGTCGGACGCGCCATCGTTAAGGCCTACTCAATTTCAAATTGGGGAATACAGGTCACCCCCCACAAGGCCCAATAATTATCGGAAGGACGGGGAACCTTTATCGCAACCTGACGCTCCAGTTCTTCGCGCTTGTTACCGCTTATCTCCAATTGATCAAACGCCTTTTCGATTTTCGTCCAAAATAATCCCTGTTGGAATGCTCGTGTTCTAGGAATGTTAAGATGAATAAACCGTTCTTCAATAGCCGCAAGTTTTTTGGTGGTGAGCGTTTTTTTTTTCTTAGATTCATTGGCGGGGCCGCTCACCAGAAACGCCGTCAGTCGATATCGCGCGTTTTTGTCTTCACCGCTAAGTTTTTCCCGCTGCCAGCGAATCAATTTCATTATTTTATCAATCAAATGTTCTTAAGATTGGTTTGCAGAACTACAGCGCACGGGTCCGGGTTTGTCTTGTTTCCCGGGATAATAGAAACCCATCGGCCTTTGGTTGATTCAGGTGGGGTATTGCTATTTTGGCTCAGATGATCCAAACGGCCAAATGATCAGCCTGTTTGAGCACCTGGGCGCTTACCCTGCCAATAATATACGCCTCAATAAAGTTTACCAACCCGCGGCGCCCCAAAACAACCTCGCCAAAATCATTTTCCATTGCTTCTTCTACAATTCGGGAGGCCCGGTCTTGATCGACGGTGTCAATTTTTATCGATATTCGTTCAGGAATCATTCCTTCGGTCAACAATCGGGTGAATGCATCTTTTAGGGACGGGCTCAGCTTATGTTTAACAATTTCCGCACAATTTTCAGACTTTTCAACCACAAATGAACGGCCCACGCCTTCCCAGAATTTTTCATTCGACCCAATCATCGAGTAGATCTGCAGATGGTGACCCGAAGCCCCTACCAGAGATCCAATACAGGCAACCCCTTTCATGGCATCATGGGTACCGTCGAAGGCCACCAGCATATGCTTCGCATCGGGTTGGCCGCCCACCACCACAACCGGAATATGCTTGATCTTGCCCACCAGCTTCATCGCCGTACTTTTCAACAACCAGTCTTTAAACCGGCTCCAACCGGTGCGTCCCACTACAATAGCCTGGTATCCGTCATAAGACTCTTTGATGATATCTTTAACAACTCCCAGTTTTTTGGCGGGTGTTTTCGACGTAATGGCATCCTCAGGAAACCCTTTCTGCCTGAAATATACTTTGGCGCTGTCAATGAGAGCTACCACATCCGCTTTTTGCTCGGTGGACCACCGTTTCAATCCGGTCATCTGCTTTTGGTAAAGGGGATAGGCATCCAGCTCGGAGAAGAGTTCGTATAACTGGGCCCGCACATGGAATAGAACAATTTGGGTGCGGTTGGGTGGAAAAACATTGGCCGCGTAACGGATGGCTCGAAGAGATTGTTCACTATCATCGACAGCCACTAAAATTTTTTGGTGAGCGTGACCTTCCATCTAGCATCCATCTCCTGAAACAACAAACACAATATAATAAACGATAACAAATACTTATCACCAAATAACCCCCTTGATACAAAGGATAACTTGATGACTTCGATTATCGGGCGTCAATGTCATCTCACATTATAGTTAATCGGGATATAATATCAGATTTATTTCAAAATTTGACTGAGGTCAAATTAATCAGTCTTCCAATCGACTAATAAAAACATAGCCTCCTGGTCCCCTACATATAATATATTATTGGTCTTTACCTACCACAATGTGGTAAACATATTCGCATGACAAAAGCAAGACTTACATGACCACTAAGATGCAAAGCTTGATAAAAAACATTTTAAAAGCGACACGGATGTAACTATCGGTCTAATGAACTTAAGAAAATATAAAAGATCGCGTACCTTCGCCCGTGGGATTCATCCACCGGATCATAAAGCGCTGTCCAAAGATTCAGCCATTAAGGTTATGCCCACCCCGTCAAAGGTGGTTCTAAGTCTTCACCAAAATGTGGGGGAAGCCTGTCAAGCGGTCGTCAAGGCTCGGCAAAAAGTTGACTGGGGTGAATTGATCGGCAGGGGGTCCGCTTTTATTTCCACCACCTTGCACGCCTCGGTCCCCGGAATGATTCAGCGATCCGTTCGGGTGACCCTGGCCAATGGCCGGCATATGGATGCGTTACCCATTAAAACGGAAGGGGAGGTTCCGACGGGCCGGGCGTTGTGGGATGATATTTTCGGTGGCGAGTGGCCCCTCTCAGGATTGAATCGCCACGACCCGGACCAAATCAGCCGGGACATTAATGACGGTGGGCTTGTGGGATTGGGAGGGGCGGCCTTCCCCACCCATATTAAAATTGCCCCCAATGACAAAAAACCGATTCATACCCTGATTGTCAATGGTTGTGAGTGTGAACCCTATCTCACGGCGGATTACCGGGTCATGACGGAAGCGCCGGCGGCCATTGTCTGCGGCGCCCTCTTGGCCGGACGCAGTATGGACGCAAAGCGGGTAATCATTGGTGTTGAAGACAACAAAATGGCGGCGGTAAACGCCCTTAAAAAGGCCGCTTCAGATACGCCGGTGCAGGTTGTTGTGGTAAAAACCAAATACCCCCAGGGGAGTGAAAAACATCTTATTTACGCCATCATGGGTCGTCAGGTACCTATGGGCGGGTTGCCCTCCGACGTGGGTGTGGCGATAAGCAATGTTGGAACCATTGCTGCAGTCGCCCGAGCGGTGATCCGCAAGAAACCACTCACCCATCGGGTGGTCACCGTCACAGGTGGCGGAATTACCGAGCCATCCAATGTATTGGCTCCCATCGGGGTGACGTTTGGCGATCTGGTTGATTTTTGCGGCGGCCTGAAACCCGGTGCCGCTCGCATGATTGCAGGTGGTCCCATGATGGGATTCGCCTTCGCTAATCCCGACACACCCGTCACCAAGGGTACCGGTGGCCTGACAATATTGAGCAAAGAAGAAGTGGAAGCAGCCAATGAAACGACTTGTATCCGGTGCGGGAAATGTGTCGATGTCTGCCCAATGAAACTTGTCCCGACCCGAATTGCCATGGCTTCAAGAATTCAGGATGTCGCCCTGGCGAGACGTTACAATATCATGGCTTGCTTTGAATGCGGCGCATGTGCGTTTACCTGCCCGGCCCATATCCCTCTGGTTCAGTTGATCCGTGCCGGAAAAGCAAGCGCAGCAGCAGAAAGTTAAAACAAAGCAGATCACTCAAATAGAACCTTATTAAATGTCACAAACGAAAGCCACCATTGCCGAAAATGAAACGCCTAAAGATTCGGTGATTCATGTTTCCCCATCGCCACACCTGGTCCAGACCGCCTCCAGTACACAAAAAATGATGATAGATGTTCTGATCGGGCTTATTCCGGTGATGGCCGCTTCCATTTATTACTTTAGAGAATATGCGCTTTTTCAACTGACCATTTGTTTGGGTTCGGCCATTTTTGCTGAATGGATTTTTGTAAAAATGCGTGGGCGTAAAACGACCCTGAATGATGGTTCTGCCATCGTTACCGGCGTAATTCTGGCACTTTCCATGCCTGGAACGGCGCCCTGGTATGTGGGTACCATTGCCGCCTTCGTGGCCATCGGTATTGGAAAAATTGTCTTCGGCGGTATGGGGATGAACCTATTTAACCCGGCCATGGTGGGCAGGGCGTTCGTGATGATTTCATTTGCCGGCATCATGGCTGCGGCTGGTTATGAAAAAATCAGTGTATCCGTTGATGCCATTTCCCAGGCCACCCCCATGAATGCGCATCAGATGTATGGGGTCATCACCCCTATACCCGATCTTTTTTGGGGATCAACCAACGGAAGTCTGGGCGAGACCAGCGCGTTGGCATGTTTGGTGGGAGGGCTGTACCTGATTATTCGTAAAACCGCTTCTTGGCAGATTCCGGCGGGGATGCTGGCCGCATTACTTGTTATAGGCGGCATTGCCGATATTGCCGGTATTTCAGGCGGTTGGACCGTTTTTCATCATTTATTCGGCGGAGCCATATTATTTGGAGCATTTTTTATTGCCACCGATCCTGTCACCAGCCCGCTTACTTCCAATGGAAAATGGGTATTCGGAATGGGTGTCGGTACACTAACCATGGTGTTGCGACTATATTCGGGGTACCCGGAGGGCGTGATGTTTGCCGTATTATTGATGAATGCCCTCACCCCCTTAATCAACCGTTGGATGATACCAACACCTTTTGGTGGAAAATAGATTTTAAAATAATGAACAGACTCAAAAAAACATCAACCGGTGGCAGACTAAGAAAGAACAGCCTTGTTCAGGCCTGGCTGGTCCTGCTGCTGGCCACCGGTTTCGGAATTTCCTTAGCCGCTGTGCAGATGACCCTGGGTCCGAAAATCGAACAAAACAAGATAAACGAAACCCGCGAAAAAGTGCCCCTCCTTGTTTTAGGAAAAGATCTGGCCGCCAAAATGGCGGAAGAAAACCAATCCCTGGTGGTCACTCCCAGGCAGGTAACCGTTCAAAAGAAGGGTCGAACCAGTTACTACCCGGTGCTCGAAACCCGTTATCAGGGTATTCTGAGAGGCTGGGTGGTCAAGGTCAAAGGCCAGGGATACGCCGATGTTATTGAATTATTGGTGGGTCTTTCTCCTGATCTTGACGCCATCACCGGCCTCTTTGTTCTTGACCAGAAAGAGACCCCGGGCTTGGGAAATAAAATCATTACAGACAAATGGCGAAACCAGTTTATCGGCAAACCGACCCGCACGGCTCTTCGGGTGGTGAAATCCGGCGCGGAAAAAAGAAACGATATCAACGCTGTTACCGGTGCGACCATTTCATCCAAAAGCGTCACGATGATGATAAATCGTGTTGTCAGCGATTTAAGCACCCAATTAACATCAGCACCTGCAGAAAAACAACGTGAGGAAAATGACAATGGGTGACCAGCCCACCGCTACCGAACGGTTTATCAATGGAATCATGCCGGAGAATCCGGTGTACCGTCAGTTACTGGGCTTATGCCCCACACTGGCAGTAACCAACAACCTTAAAGCGGCAATCACCATGGCGGGCGCGGTGGGATTTGTCCTATTTTGTGCCAATATCATCACCAGTTTCATTCGTCAGTTGCTTAAACCACACCTGCGAATCGTTGTTTTTACGCTTACCATCGCCACTTTTGTGACCATCGCCGACCGATTTCTGGCTGCCTATTTATACCAGATGAGTAAAACCCTGGGACCGTATATTCCATTGATCATCGTCAATTGCATTATCATCAGCCGTTGCGAAGTGTGCGCTTCCAAGCAAACACCCTTTATTGCCGCTGCCGATGCCATTGGACAAAGCATCGGATTCGCTCTGGCCTTGGTCAGTATCGCAATCATTCGTGAAATTTTGGGTTCCGGGGCCTTATTTGGCGTACGTGTCCTGCCTGTGGGCTGGCCGGATTGGGTGATCATGGTACTTCCACCGGGGGCATTTTTTACCTTTGGCCTGCTTTTGGCTGCTGTTAACTGGCTGGCAGCCCTCAGGAAAAATCAAGAGATTGACACGGCCGATAATCCGTCTGATTGAAAATGAATTATTTTACCGACATATTGCTCATCGCCCTTGGTGCCGCCCTTATCAACAACTTTGTTTTATACCATTTTGTGGGTATCTGTCCGTTTATCGGGGTCTCCCGTCATGTGGGCATGGCATTTGGTATGGGGTGTGCCGTTACTTTCGTTATCACCATTGCCGCTTTTATTTCCTGGACGATCACCTCATGGGTGCTGATGCCGGGGGCACCGCTTACAAGGTTGACGGCCGGGTTTTTCATGCCGGCACAGACCGCTGCCCAAATAGACCTGACCATACTCAGCTATATCGTCTACATTTTCGCTATCAGCGCATCGGTTCAATTTGTGGAAATGTATGTCCGCCGGTTTTTTCCATTGCTCTACAAGGCGTTCGGTGTGTTTTTACCGTTAATCACCACCAATTGTGCCATTTTGTTTGCCTGCCTGGTTATCATGAGCCATGTGGTGGGAGCTGACAATCCGGCCGAACGGTGGGACCTGGGCCGGGCATTGACCCTGGCCATTTTTGGCGGGGTCGGATTTACCATCGCCATCGTCATTATGGCCGGCATCCGCGAAGAGTTGGAATTGTGTGATGTGCCCAAGCCGTTCAGGGGGGCGGCCATCACCTTGGTGGTGGGTGGTATTCTGGCAATGGCATTCATGGGATTCACGGGTGTGGATTCCGGTCTTAGAAAAGCCCTGTCGCCAGCTAAGACCACAACGGTAAAGAGTGAATCGCCCCCAACGTATTCGGTCAAACCGCATATCAAAAGGCGGCTTTCGTCTCACCTTGGCGATTTGCCTGAGCAAATACTTGGCCCGGAGGCATACAGAAATCGGTTGCCATCCCAAATTGAGGAGACCGCAGCATGTCCTGGGTAGTTATCGCCATGGCAGCAGCCACGATGCTGGTAATGGCCATGGTATTTTCATTTATATTGGGTTGGGCCAACCGGGCCTTTCTAGTGGAAGTGGACCCACGCATAGATGCAGCCATCGACATACTACCAGGTGCCAATTGCGGTGGATGCGGCTACGTGGGCTGTGCCGAGTACGCCGAAGCCGTGGTGACCGAGGAAGCGCCGATACATCTATGCAGTGTGGGCGGGAAATCCTGTACGCAGAACCTGGCGAATCTGCTGGGAGTAAAAGCGACGGTCAGCTATCCCTGGCGCCCGGTGGTGCACTGTGGCAGCCGCACCAGTGACCGGTTGGGGCGACATCATTATAAGGGTGAAAAACGCTGCCGCCTGGCCAACCTGGTGACCGACGTGCAAGGGTGTATCTACGGCTGCATGGGTTTTGGAGATTGCACGCGCGCCTGTGAATACGACGCCATTCATGTAGAAGACGGTTTGGCCCGGGTCGATTACGAAAAATGCGTTGGATGCGGGGCTTGTGCCAAAGTCTGTCCACGAAATATTATCACTATGGCACCGTTTAAAACCGACCGGATGCTGGTGGTAGAGTGTTCCAATCACGATCTGGGAAAAGATGTTAAATTGGTTTGTAAAGTGGGTTGCCTGGGATGTCGCGCCTGCGAAAGGGCGTCGGACATGTTTACCATCCATAAAAACCTGTCCACGATCAATTACGAAAACTACACTTTGGAAAATCTGAAAACGGGAATGAAAGCTGCCGAAAGATGCCCGCGAAACCGCCTTGTGTTTGTTGGCGTTCCGTCCGAAAAGGATATATTGGCTGTGGCTGAAGAGGTATTGCCCAGCGTGGTGGAGCCCGATTTTAAAACGACCGTTGACGATACGGAATGGCGGGGATAAATATAACAGGAAAAAGCGTCCACATGAAAATTCCCATCGGCATTGTCACTTCTACTCTGAGAGCCAACATGGCCGACAAGAACAAGGTCATGAATAAACACAGCCTGGGCCGGCTGTGTATTATCATCATCACCTCTGACGATACCAAAAATGATAAACTGGCCCCTGATCCTTTCTATCTTTGTGCCGAGAAGCTGAATGTGCGACCTGAAACCTATGTCTACGTTGGAGACATGACAACCGATAAAGTGGCAGGAAAAAATGCCGGAATGAAAACTGCGGCCGTTCTCACCGGTTTTGACAACTATCATGCTTTGAAAGTTACCGGTCCTGACCATATTATTGGTTCGGTGGCACAGTTGGAAATCGTTGTTCGATTTCAAAAAGTTACTTGATAGGTTAAAGTTGGGCTGATTTCATTTTCTATTTAGGACCAAGGATGGAGATGGCTATGCGATTGCTGTGGTTTCTTATCATTGCCGGCGGTATTGCCGTAACGTACTTTCTAATTGTTCGTTTTCGCCGGGATGCTCGCCGGCAAAGGTTGATGAAGAAGCCGTTTCCGGAAGCTTGGAACACCATTTTAGAAAGAAACCTGCCGCCTTATTCTAAACTTACCAGTGACGATCGGATGCGGTTGCAAAATCGCATCAAGGTTTTTCTTTCGGAAAAAATGTTTGAGGGGTGTGATGGCCTGGCCATCACCGATGAGATCAAAGTGACCATCGCCGCCCAGGCGTGCCTGCTGTTGCTGAATCGAAATGAAGATCGCTATAAAAAGTTACGCACCATCCTGGTCTATCCCAGCACCTATGTTGCCGGAAACGACGGCCTTTTTGTCAAGCACAACAACCGCTCCGTGCGGCTGGGTGAATCCTGGAACCACGGTGTCGTGGTCCTTGCCTGGGACAGCGTTAAGCAGGGAGCTGTTAATTTCAAAGACGGCCGTAATGTGGCCATTCATGAATTCGCCCACCAGTTGGATCAGGCCGATGGGATGGCCGATGGCGCACCGATTTTGGATACCCGCAGCGCCTACGGTTCGTGGGCCGAAGTATTCTCAGAAGAGTTTCTGCAACTCCAAAAAAAGAAGAAAAAAAGAAAGCGAAGTGTTTTCAACAAGTATGGCGCTTCCCATCCGGCCGAATTTTTCGCCGTTGTCACCGAGGCCTTTTTTGAAAAGCCAAAACAATTTGAGAAAAAACATCCTGAACTATATGCGGAACTTTTGGAATACTACCACTTGGATCCCAGGGAGTGGGTTTAAACCCATTGCATTTTAACAAATAGGGTGATGACTAAGAAACCATACTTTGTCTACATCGTGCGCTGTCGGGATCAATCCCTCTACACCGGAATTACCACCAACGTTAAACGGCGATTGAAGGAACACAACGAAGGCAAAGCAGGCGCCAAATACACCTTGCATCGCCGGCCGGTCGTTCTTGTTTATACCGAGAAGGCCGCTTCGCGTTCCGAAGCGCTCAAACGGGAATATCAGATCAGAAAACTACCAGTCCGTAAAAAAAAGCAGTTGATTCACGATGGAAACAATCGCATTTGATCCACTAAAGTTCAGGTTGGGTCGAGTTAAAAAAACCGATATCAGGATGGAAAAGTATAGAGAGGGTTCAACCGGTAGCAAGGGCCCGTTTTATCGGTGCTTCCTTTATGGGCCAATGGACTACGGCGGCCATTATTCCAAGAGCGACTCCCAGCCACCAAACCGCATCATAGCTTCCGCTTCGGTCATACATCCAGCCACCGAGCCAGACACCGATAAAACTGCCGATCTGATGACCAAGAAACACGATACCGTAAAGCAGTGCCATGTAGCGGGTGCCAAACATGACGGCCACCAGGCCGGATGTGGCCGGTACTGTTGCCAGCCATAAAAATCCCATCACGGCGCTAAACACCATCACGGAAAAAAGTGAGATCGGTGTCAAGACAAACAATGAGATCGCCACGGCACGTCCTAAATAAATGAAAACCAATACATGGCGCTTTAAAAGTTTTCCCGATACAATTCCGGAGAGATAGGCCCCCGCAACATTACATAGGCCGATCAGCGAGAGGCTCCGGGCGCCCACTCGGGCATCGAAGCCCAGATCGGTCAAAAAAGCGGGCATATGAGCAGTAATAAAAGCCACATGAAAACCGCACACAAAAAAACCGCTGACCAGCAACAAGTAGGATCGGTGTCCCAATGCTTCGGCAAGGGCTTCCGGGACCGTCTGCCCTTCAGCCGCGCTTGATTCTTCCCGGTTCCCGGAAAAAGGCGCCAGCGGTATGGCCAGTAATGCCATGACCAGACAGGAGCCTGCCAACAACTGCAGCGCCATGGCCCAACCGAGTTGGCCGATCAATATTTGAATGACCGGGACAATGGCGAACTGACCCAAAGAGCCCACCGCCGTTCCCAAACCCAGTGCCCATTGCCGCCTTTCTTCTCCGACAGCCCTCGCCATAGCAGGCAATATGATACCGAATGATGTCCCGGCAACACCTGCCCCCACCAGGGCGCCTGCTGAAGCATGTAACACCCAGGGGCTCTCCACCGTGGACATCAACAGCATACCAAGCATGTATAGGATCGACCCGGAAACAATGACCTTCACGTTTCCGAAGCGATCTGCCAGCCCTCCGGCAAAGACGGCAACAATACCCCAGCACAGGTTCTGCAACGCCAATGCCAAGGAGATAACTTCACGGCCCCAGCCGTTGGCTTCCGTAATGGGTTTAACAAAGAGCCCGAACCCTGAACGATAGCCAAAAGATAGCAATAGAATCATGCACGCGAAAAAGATTAAAAATCCGCTGGATTGGATATTGTTCGGTTTATGTTTACTGATGGCGGTCTTCAATAGGATAGCACTATTTCAAATTGTATCGTCATTTTGCTGTTCAATTGGAAAAATAAAATTACTGCAAAAAATGACCACGCGTTCAAACATGTCAAGTGCCAAGTGGTGTACACATACAAATTGTGACATGGCCATGCAAAGCCCCAGTAGGTTGGGTTTCGCTACTTTCAACCTCAACCTATGGTGCTACAAATTACCCACATCCGCTGGTTTGAACAGGGCTGGTACCCAAAGATATGTTGACCTACCCCTTTGTGACACGCCGAGCATCGCAGAAGCGGATGATAAGGAGCTGTGGCTGTTTGAGCGCCAGCGAGTTCCACAGTGACCGCCCGATTCGAGAAGCCCCGATCTTATAATTTGGGGGTAGCCCGAAGGGCTGTGTTACAGGGGCGATTTCTTTTGGTTCGTTTTCTTTTTCGTAAAAGAAAATGAACATTAAAATACTATTTGGAATTATGCTTTATTATGACCCTATACTTCACGGGTGGCACCGGTAACTGGTTGGTGGTGTTGCAAAGCAACAGAAGGCCTTCATTGAATGGGCGCTTAGACACAAACCGACACTGTTATTCGAAAAGTTTTGTCCGTAGGGTGAGGCACTAGTCCCAATATATAGATTTTCAAAACAAATTAAATTTTGGGTATCATTACAATCAACCCATTTTATACTATTATCAGTAGGAGTATTTAAAAACAATTATGCCGCAATATTATCATAGAATAACTGTTTACGATATTTTACTACCCTTCTAATGATATTCCCAATATTGGCAACGGTTTCCGGATGATCAAAATCAAAGGGATGCATGGCGATACGGATCACTTTTCGATTCGACCATATGCGACCCAGCAAGGGGCAAAATAGTATCGAACTGTATTTGCGGATAAATGTCCGGGTCGCCCAGGTGATCACAGGCACGGTCAGTTGGCGATTTTGGTCCAGCAAGTAAATCTTTTTGTGATCCTCGGTAAATAAAAAACCCAACTCTTTTAAACACGCAACCAGATACTTGTTAAACAACCATGCCGGTGCAATAAAGCCTTTGGGCCGGGTATTCATATGGCTTTCAAATACGGCTTGGCCTTTTTTAATCTTTTCCATGGTTGCCTGTCGATCAAGTGATAAAAATTCCGCTTCACCGGCGGTTAGAAGTTTTCTTTTACATGCTGCCGCTGGAGAAAGCTTCGTTTCCGACAGGGTGGATAGTTCCAGATGACTGTAACCATGTAACATCCACTGAACCTGGAAATTGCGATTGTTGTGGATCCAGTTGCGGTAGTCTTTCACCTCGGAGGGTGTCAATGTGTCTGAGCGATTGTGATAGTCAGGAATGAACAGATAGCTTACCTTGGCAATACCCCACTGGACAAATAGTTCTTCCGCGTACTTCATCCGCTTCATATGAAAGGGTGTGACATCATGCAGGGAAATAAGCACCTGACGCTCCATCAGACCGCCTTTGCCGCTTTTTGCGTATAAAGATTCATCAGTTGTTCAATCGCATCATTCCAGGGTTTGAATTTTTCCGAAATTTGGATTGACTCTTTACTTACCTGTGCAACATCTCCGGCAAGGGCGTTTTTTACGGCTGCCACCAACCCACCCGCATCACCGGGTAAAAAATCAAAAGGAACCCGATATTGTGAAACCAGGTCGTTGGTCCCGCCTTTGGATGCGCCGATCACGATCAGGCCGTTGGTCATCGCTTCCAGCGCGGAGATATGAAAGGTTTCAACCCCTCCGGGTGCGATTAAATAGGTATGGCTGCAAAAGATGCGCAACAATTGCTCTCGGTCCTTAACATACCCCATGTATTTCAGTTTAGGACTTTTATGGGTCTCAAAAAAGTCACGATAGTGCCCATCTCCGACCACGGATAGTTCAAAGCCATCAATTTTTAGCAATGACGGCAAAGCCTCGATCACCAGGTCGATCCCCTTTTCCGGCACCAGCCTGCCTATGTATAAAAATTTTGAGGAAGGTTCCTTACGCACGAAGCGATTGGCACGAAACTGCGAATCGATTCCAAAGGGGACAATGCTAACAGCATTAACGTGATTATTTTGAAGGTTTTGTTTCATAAACGGGGATGTGACAACGATTTTGGGAAACTGTCTTTGAAGCCGGTAGAATAGCCTGGCAGCGATAGAGCATGCAACCCGCCTGAAATAATTGTTGTTTTCTTCTACCCACGGGATCAAATTGGAAATGATGGGATCGGTATGAAAAAAGTGGATTAGATGGGTCGGCCATAATCCCATTTTATGGCATAGAACTGCCAACCAGGGTGTCACCCACGGATCGCCAACTTCAATCACATCCGGAGAAATGCGGCGAATGAATAGATAGGCACTCCAATAATCGATTAAAAAACGATACTGCGGATTAACAGAGGGTAATCCATAAAAACCGACTTTCCAGATATTGAGAGCGAGCTTAGATACATGCGATTGTTTGCACGGATAACACAAATAATAATCGTGCTCGGGATGACGCCCAAACCATTTGATTTTTTCCTGGTGGAACGTTTTAACGCCACCGCCCATATCGGAATAGGACGTGTTGATATCGAGAAAAATCATTTTTCTTTCCAAAGCTGCCGTGTATACAAAGAAATCAGTTGTTGCCTCAGTCTGGGCCAGCTTTGCGCCCGGGCGTGCTTAATTGCCGCGTCGCGCATTTTAGCCGACCGGGCCGGCTGGTAAAGCAATTTTTCGATTTTCAAACAAAAATCACGGCTATTTTTCGGCTCGGCCCAATAACCGGTTACCCCATCTTCTACAATACCCATTGGACCGCCCCGGGCCGCTACCACTGGTATTAACCCCGAAGCCATGGCTTCCAAGACGACATTTCCAAATGTTTCCGTTAGGGATGGAAAAAGAAACACATCACAGGAGGCATAGACCCTGGACAACGCTGAACCGGTTAGCTTACCGGTAAAAACGGCCTTGGGCATCTGTTGCCGCATGTGAGATCG